>OLSD01000342.1_pt1 | contig 49663 bp, 58 predicted proteins | sample 1672211 | NCBI WGS metagenome assembly OLSD01 (sample SAMEA3136659, study PRJEB25190) | human gut metagenome | reverse complement strand
TCCGCTGCGCTTCCCTCAAAAACATAGTCGCACTGCTCGCTTGGAGCGCGTCGCATTGCTCGTTGTTTTTTCACCTCAGAGCTTCGCCTGAATCGTCCGCAGGACGCGGCGAACCTCTTCGCCCAACTGCGCTACACCCCGATATATTTGATTTTTATTTTGTCAATCCTGTGAATTTCGATAAAACAATCCGCTGCGCTTCCCTCAAAAACATAGTCGCACTGCTCGCTTGGAGCGCGTCGCATTGCTCGTTGTTTTTTCACCTCAGAGCTTCGCCTGAATCATCCGCAGGATGCGGCGAACCTCTTCGCCCAACTGCGCTACACCCCGATATATTTGATTTTTTACTTTGTTATTCTTGTGAAACACAGCATAACAGTCCGCTGTTTGCACGAAAATGTATTGAATTCCGGCTGAATGCTTAGATATTATACATTTTTAACCCCTGTTTGTCAATGACGACTATTGCTATTTTGTTTTAACGGTTGTATTATAAATTCGGTGAATGAAATGAACAAAGAACTTACGCGAGAAATGATCAAATATCTAAACGGAGACGTAAAACGCATTAACCATATGCTTAAGGTGCGTGCTTTTTCCGAACTGATTGCCGACGGAGAAAAAACAGACGGAAAAATAAAGGATATTTTACTTTCTGCTGCCGCGGTGCACGATATCGGAATACATATCTGTGAGAAAAAATACGGCAGTACGGCAGGCACTTATCAGGAAAAGGAGGGACCGAGTGAAGCTCGTAAGCTTATGACCTCTCTCGGCTTTTCTAAGGACGATATTGAACGTGTGTGTTATCTTGTGGCGCATCACCACACATATACCGATGATATGTCACCGGATTACAGAATTTTGATTGAAGCGGATTTTATCGTAAACGCATTTGAGGATTCACTCGACAAAAAGGCCGTAAGTGCGGCAAGAAAAAATATTTTCAGAACGGAAACAGGCAAAAAGCTGTTGGACGAAATGTATTTGGAGAAGCATTGTGAAGAATAATATCGGATTTATTTGCCCTGTGTGCAAAAAACCACTTGTAAAAAACGAAAAAAGTTATATTTGCGAAAACAGACATAATTTTGATATTGCAAAGAGCGGTTATGTCAATTTGCTGACGGGCAGCAGTCGAAAAAATCACGGTGATAATCGCCTTATGACGGATTCGCGCAGAGAATTTTTGTCCAAAGGATATTATGAGCCGCTGAGACGTGCTTTGTGCGATACCGTAAAGAAGTACGCCGCCCAAAAGGGAAATGTGCTTGACTGCGGCTGCGGCGAGGGGTATTACACAAAGGCTGTTGCCGATATGTTGCCGCTTTCTTCGGTTTTCGGTACGGATATTTCCAAGGACGAGCTGACCGTTGCCGCAAAACGCGCCAAAAATGTCGATTTTGCGGTGGCGAGTTCTTTTTCTCTTCCGTTTGCGGATTCGAGCATTGATATTTTACTCGAAGTTTTTTCGCCGTACTGCGGTGCCGAATTTAAAAGAGTATTGAAAAAAGATGCTGCTTTTATAATGGTTATACCACTTGAAAATCATCTGTGGGAGTTAAAGTGCGCCGCATATGATACGCCTTATAAAAATGAGGTTTCGGACACATACCTTGACGGCTTTGATTTTACAGACAGAATCGACGTAAAATACAAATTCGATTTAAATTCAGGCGAGGATATATCTTCTCTTTTTAAAATGACTCCTTACTATTACAAAACCGGAGTTAAAGAACAAAAGAGGGTAGAGGAGCTGGAAAAGCTTTCGGTTAGTGCCGAATTCGGTATACTTGTCTACCGCAAAATATGATGTTGCAGTTTTTTGAAATATAAAGTATAATAATGCTTGTAATAAAAACAGGGGTGTGAATGTCTTGGAAAAAAACAAGGTTAAAGTAACTATTGCCGGAGTTGACTATGCTCTCACGACTGAGGAGACTCCCGAATATACTACTATGCTCGCTGCCGAAATCGACGAAAAGATGAAAGAGCTTCGCGCTGCAAATCCGTTTATTTCAACGAATCAGGCGGCTGTTTTAATAGCACTTGATTATGCCAACAGTGCTAAAAAGGCAGAGCAGAGCGCCGATAATCTCCGTGCCCAGATAAAGGATTATCTTGAGGATGCGTCTCAGTCGAAGTCCGAAAGAGACTTCTATAAGCGCGAGATAGACCGCCTTAAAACAGAGCAAAAAGCCGGAGCGGCGCAGATAAATCTGTTCTCTTCCGAAAAAGAGCCGGATTCCGCTAAATGATAAAGCCCGAGATATTGGCTCCCGCAGGCAGCTTTGAAGCATTAACTGCCGCGGTAAGAAGCGGAGCGGACGCCGTGTATTTCGGCACCGGCAACTTTAACGCGCGCAGAAACGCCTCGAATTTTTCGGGGGACGATTTGCAGCGCGCGGTGGATTTTTGCCACGAAAGAAATGTTAAAGTTCATATAACCTTAAATACTCTTGTTAAAGACAGCGAAATGTCGGAGCTTAAGGAAAGCGTCAGGCGTATCTGCAAAAGCGGTGCAGATGCGCTTATTTTGCAGGACCTCGGCGTTTTGCGCGTCGTAAAGGATATTTGTCCCGATATAGAGCTGCACGCCTCCACACAAATGTCGGTGGGAACGTTGGACGGCATACGTACTCTTGCCGATTTAGGATTCTCAAGAGCTGTTTTGCCTCGCGAATTATCAAAAGACGAGATTAAATATCTGTGCGAAAACTCGCCGATTGAACTTGAGATGTTCGTCCACGGGGCGCTTTGTATGTGCGTTTCCGGGCAATGTCTCTTGAGTGCGTTTTTAGGGTCGCGAAGCGGCAACCGCGGTCTGTGCGCTCAGCCCTGCCGGCTTCCTTTTGCGGCGGAAAACGGAACTGGACATGATTTGAGCTTAAAGGATTTATCGCTTATCGAGTACGCACCGATACTGTCAAAAACGGGAATATCGTCATTTAAGATAGAAGGCAGAATGAAACGTCCCGAGTATGTCGCAGCCGCTGTTACTGCTCTGAAAAATTCGCTGTCGGGGGAGTATTCAAGCGAGAATTCCGAAGATCTTTGCTCCCTGTTTTCACGCTCCGGATTTACAAAGGGATATTACGAAAATGCTCTGGGCAGAAATATGTTCGGTTTCCGCGAAAAGGAAAATGTAACCTCTGCTACTGCCTCTCTTCTCAAAAAATATGAGCGTATTTACGAAAAAGAGCGTGCGGTTTACAGGGTGCATTTTGTTCTCTCTGTGAAATCCGATAAGAAAATCAGCCTTACGGCTTCCGCAAATGATTTAAGCGTTACTGTTTTATCCGAAAGCTTGCCGCAAAAAGCCGTAAACAGACCTTTTACCAAAGAAGAGGCTCTTTTGAGACTTAAAAAATGCGGCGGAACCGTATTTTCATTCGGCGATGCCGACATCTGTATAGACGACGGCTTGAGTGTGTCGGCGGCAGAAATGAATGCGCTCCGCAGGGAGGCTCTGCTTCGCCTTGCCGACAGGCTTAAAGAACGAGCACCGTACCGCATAAACAAAGCTAATATTATTTTTCGAAATCGCAAGCCGAATAAAAAGCCGCAGACGTATATTTCGTTCCGTGATACATCCGCCATTCCCCAAAATTTGGAATGTGATAAGCTTTTTATTCCGCTGTCTTCAAGGCCGGAGCTTTTTGAAAAGTATTCCGCAGGTGCAGTTTTGCCGAGGGGTATATTCGGTAATTTTGACGAGATTGTCGAGAGGCTTATAAAAAGCGGCGCAAGGTATGCCCTTTGCAATACGCTCGATTCGGTTGCAGCGGCAAAAAAGGCGGGTGTTCAGATAATAGGCGGACCGTTTTTAAATATTTTTAACTCGGTTTCTCTGTCCGAAATTCAAAAGCTCGGAGCGGCGGAATGTGTGCTCTCATATGAAATGACTTTGAAACAGCTGACTGCGCTTGAGGGAGAATGTCGGCGCGGTGTTTGCGTCTACGGCAGAGTACCGCTTATGCTCACAAGAAATTGTCCGGTAAAAAACGGGAAAAGCTGTCGCGAGTGCGGCGGAAAATCCTTTTTACGCGACAGAAAGGACATTGAATTTCCGGTTCGCTGTACAAATGGATTTTCCGAACTGTTCAATTCAAGACCCATATATATGGCAGACAGAATGAGCGAAGTCAAAAACGCGGATTTTGTGCTTTTGGAGTTTACAACCGAGGATAAAGAACAGATAAGCTCGGTACTCAGAGCGTATCAAAACGGTTCTTCGCCCGAAATTGAATTTACACGCGGACTTTTGTACCGCGGCGTGGAATAAACGCAAAGAATTTTTTATGTGTAAAAATTAAAACGGAGCCGTAAAACCATACGTCTTGGCTGAGTGCTTATAAGGCAGTATTGCTTCAAAACAACATCTTTTTGCATAACCCCTCAGATAAGCCCAAACTTATCTGAGGGGTGCATTTTCTTGTATCAAAAATATATCATTTTGAAGTGTTTCGCAGTTTCATAGCTATAAAAATTTTTTATGCCGAAGTCAAGAAATGAAGCAAGGCTGTCGCCTTGCGAGGCTTTTTGACAAAAGCATAAGAGATTTTTATGCGAGAAACCAATACTTCCTTATGATCGCTCAGCCTTACAGCTCCGTTTATTTTATGCTTTTTTACTTGTACTTTTCGCACAGATATTCCATAGCTTTTTTGTACCCGTCAAATCCGAGCCCTATAAAGTGCGCCTCGCACGCCATACCGGCGTATGAAATATGTCTGAATTTCTCGCGTTCGTTAATGTCCGAAATGTGTACCTCGCAAGCCGGTATGGAAACGGCTTTCAGCGCGTCGAGTATTGCAACGCTTGTGTGGGTGTATGCCGCCGGATTTATGACTATACCGTCGAATTTACCTAATGCGTCCTGTATTTTGTCTACTATATCGCCCTCGTGGTTCGATTGATAGCATTCAACCTCGGCGTGAAGCTCTGCGCCCCAGACGTTTATCTGATTTATGAGGGCCTCGTAATTTCTGTCGCCGTAAATCGCAGGCTCTCTTATGCCGAGCATATTGATGTTCGGACCGTTAATTACAAGTATTTTCATTTTGCAGCTCCTTTAAAATACTGTTCGCAACATTTTCTATCGTGTCATTTCCGTCCGCCTCAATATCACAGAATTTTCTGTAAAGCGGAAGTCTTTTTTTGAACATCTCGTTAAGGTCGTTGCTCTGCGACAGCGGCCTGCCGTCTGTCGGCAGATAAGAGGTGCTGCGGTTTAAAAAGATTATCGTCCCGTTTTGTTTCAGAGCGTCGAAGTTATCATCGTTTACAACGACTCCGCCGCCTGTTGAAATTACCTTGCCGCTGAGCTTGCCCGCCGCAAGTACCGCCTCGTGCTCATATTTTCTGAAGAGCTTTTCACCGCCGTTTGCAAATATGTCTGGAATGGGTTTGCCGACGTTCTTTACTATCATTTCATCCGTGTCTATAAAGTCGCGGTTCAAGGCCTCGGCGAGTCTTTTCCCGACGGTCGTTTTGCCGGAACCGGGCATACCTATTAAAATAATATTCTTCATCTCAAGTGAGAGCTTATGATATATATCGTCATTTTTACTGTCGGGTATTTTTGTATTCAAAAACAACTCGGCAGCTCTTTTGGCCTGAGCAACAAGCATTGAAAGACCGCTCAGCGCTTTGATATTTCGCTTTTCGGCGTCAAGTATCAGCTTGGTCTTTTGCGGATTATACACTATATCCAGAACACCGGAAAGATTTTTAAATCCGTCAAGCGATAAAGGCGATTTCAGATTGTTCGGATACATTCCCACGGGCGTTGTGTTTACGATTATGTCCGCGTCAAAATGTCTGTCGATATTTTCGTAATTGTTTTCTCCCGAGCGTGAAATATTGACAATTTCGCGCGCTTTTTTATCCTTCAGCACCGCTATCACCGTTAAAGATGCGCCGCCGGAACCCAAAACGAGACATTTTTTGTTTTCTGCCGATATTCCGGAAACATCAATTAAATATGAAAACCCGTCGTAATCCGTGTTATATCCCGTGAGCGTGCCGTCCTTTTCGGCAACTATCGTGTTAACGCTCCCTATTTTCTCGGCGGAGGGCGAAAGACGGTCGAGATAGGGGATGACGGCTTTTTTATACGGAATTGTAACATTTATGCCATCCCAATTTCTGTTTTTAAAAAAGTCGTCAAGCTCATTCTTTTGCTTCTCAAACAATCTGTATTCGTAATCGCCGAGCAGAGCATGTATCTGCGGCGAAAAGCTGTGACCTAATTTTTCACCCAAAAGTCCGTACATATAAGTCTCCGTTTCAATCAGTATTTAATAAGAAGCGACAGAGTACCCGCCACTATCAGCACAAGTCCCAGAAAAGCTTTTTTTGAAAGCTTTTCTTTTAATATTACATATGAAAAGGTTACGGTTACAACGATGCTCAATTTGTCTATCGGTGCAATGATGCTTGCGGGGCCGTTTTTCAGGGCTCCGTAATAGCAAAGCCATGAGCCGCCTGTGGTGAACCCCGAAAGGACCAAAAACAGCCAGCTCTTTTTATCAATGTCCTTAATTTCGCTCTGCTTCTTTTCCGCAAAGACCAAAATCCACGCCATCAGAAGTATAACCACGGTTCTTATCGCCGTGCCGAGATTTGATTCAACGTCCTCTATGCCGATTTTTCCGAAAATCGATGTTAAGGCCGCAAAAACAGCGGAGAACATGGCATATACAAGCGAAGCTCCACTCCTTTTGTCGGCGGAGGAATTATCTGTTTTTTTCTTTTCTATCATAAGAAATGTTCCTGTGCCGATAAGAACCATACCTATTATTTTAACTGCGGTCAGCTTTTCTCCGAGAAAAATCAGGGCAAGTATCATTGTAAGTACCGTACTTGACTTATCGATTGGAGTTACCTTGTTTACGTCGCCGAGACGCAAAGCCTTAAAATAGCAAAGCCAAGAAGCCCCGGTGGACAGTCCCGATAAAATCAAAAATATAAACGTTTTGACGCTTATATCCTTTATTTCGGATGCTGATCCGACAATAAAAACCATCAGCCACGAAAACAACAACACAACTATTGTGCGCAGAGCCGTGGCAAGATTAGAGTTGACGTTCCGTAAGCCGATCTTAGCAAGAATTGCCGTTATTCCGGCAAATCCGGCAGATAAAAATGCTAAAACGAGCCACATAAAAACACCTCTTATAAGCAGCTGTACAATTATTTGCCTGATTTTTCATTGTAAAAAAATCGCAGCGTTACGGTTTCGGTGTCATCAACGCTTGTTGCATCGGTTTTATAAGCCTTGTAACTTACAAGACAGCCACCGTCGATCCATACAACGTCTATATCTCCGTTCTCGTCTGCCATATCAACGACTTTTTTCCCGTTTCCGCGAGCGGACATAAGAAAAGGGGAGTATCGTCTGTAAACAGTCATATTCCATTCGCCCGAGCCCGGTTCGCTGTCTATTATAATAGTATGGCGCTTGTCATCCGATGTGGCTTTTTTTACGGTATCGGTATATAGAATTCCGTCAATTGTAATACCGGCAAGGCAAAGCATTATGCAAATTATTATCGAAAGCACTCTTAAAAAAATCCGTGTCCCTTTGCTTTTAAAACGGCCTCGGTGATTTTTGACAACAAGAAAGCATAAGACCGTGAAGCTGACGGCACATACTATAATAAGTATACCGATATAAGAAATAAGCCGCTTAGAGCCTATAAAAAGCGATGCGGAAAAGACCTCAAGAAGCAGGTCCGAGAGCATAAGCAAAAACGATGCCGTTCCGATTCCGAAAAATACTTTTTCCTCCGTTCGCATAAGTGCCTCCTTTGATTTTTATATACATTATATAGTTGTCGGCCTTTGCCGTCAACACAAAATCGGCGGAAACACCGCATCAAATCGGTTTTTTAAAACATTGACGCCGCAAAGTGTGGAATTATTAAAAAAACACCAAAATTACGGAAAAATATTCTCTTTTTATAGTTGACAACCGCAAAAACATATAGTAAAATGTCATTAAATAATGAGTGACAACTCAAATAATTGAAATAAGAGGGATTTAATTATGAAAAAGTTCTTAGCAGTATTGCTTTCCTTAGTGATGGCATTTTCATTCTGCCTCCCGGCTTTTGCTGAAGACACTACTGCAAGCGGCGGCGGAATCGGCGACTTACTCGGCGGTATCACTCTTCCCGATGTTGATTTAGGCGGAGCTTTCGATACCATTAAGCAGCTTGCCGGCATCATCATCAACAGCAACGGCAAGATGGATGAGGCTGTTATCGCAGAGATCATTACTCTTCTCGGCAAATTGGCCGGCAATGATAAGGTTAAGCCCGAAACTCTTCTTAAAATACTTAATGCTCTTACCAAGGGCGGCAATTCCGGCGGAAACACTCCGAAACCCGACGCTCCGGCAGGCGGCTCCGTAAGAAGTGCTCTTGATTCTCTCACCAATGATCAGAGAAGCTATATAGCAGATGTTATTGAAGGCTACCTTCTCTCAGATTTCGATAACAATCCTTATATGCCCGATGACGAAGGCAATCCTACTGCTTACAACCCGGCAAAGGTTACGGCTCTTATCAATGCAATGAGCAGAATGGACTATGCAGACATCCAGAAGGTTCTTGATGAGCTTCATGCTACTCAGCCGGCTCCCGAGGGAGAAGACGAGTATATTCCCGCTCTTTCCGACGGCGCTTACGCTGCTCTTTCAGCCGAGGTTGTTCGTCAGGAAGAGGTTTCCAAGAACAATGCAGCAACTGCAGGCCCGACAGAGGCTACCACAAGTGCTATCGACGGCGTTAAGGGCTTCATCGGTAAGGCTTTTGAGACAATTAAGGGTCTCTTCGGCGGCGGAAACAAAGGCGGAGATTCACCCACAACAACCAAGAAGTCAACAACTTCTAAGGGCGGCTCTTCAACCACAAAAGGTAAGATTCCGCAGACCGGCGACGTTGCTCTCTTCTCAGTAGCAGGCGTAGCTGTGGCAGCAGGTATTGCTCTTGTTCTCACAAAGAAGAAAAAAGAGGATAAATAATTAACCCTGTAATTATTACAAGCGGCTTTGTAAAGGCAAAGCCGCTTGATTTTTTTTGCCGGATGTATTAAAATATAAATGTCTCAAGATTTAAAAGCAATATGAAAGGAACGGCACATTTTGTGCTTTTGCTTAATTTATGATACTGACGATCGATATCGGTAATACTAATATTACCTTCGGAGTGTTTGACGGCGATAAGCTGAGCTTTGTTTCGCGACTTGCTACCGAGCGTAACAGAACTGACGATCAGTTTGCCGTTGAATTTCTTGCCGTGTTTAAAATGCATGATTTGGAGCCGGCTGAAATTACCGGAGCTGTTTTAAGCTCTGTTGTTCCTGAGCTTACCGGGAAAATTAAAACAGCGGTTAATAAGGTGTGCGGCATTGAGTCTGTTATAATAGCCCCCGGTGTAAAAACAGGGCTTAATATTTTAATAGATAATCCGGCAGAGCTCGGTGCCGACCTTGTAGCAGGTGCGGTAGGAGCTATGGCGAGATATGAAATGCCCGCATTTGTCATTGACCTCGGCACAGCCACAAAAATATATGCAGTTGATGAGCATGGCGGCTATCACGGCGGCACAATAGCACCGGGTGTTGAAATCTCTATGAAAGCACTTTCGGGGCAGGCTTCTCTCTTACCGTCATTTTCACTTGCTTCTCCGCCGCATGCCTGTGCCACTAATACGATAGAGTGTTTGCAGTCGGGTATCATTTTCGGCACCGCAGATATGATTGACGGTATGCTTGACCGTTTTGCAAAACAGCTCGGTGAGCCGAAAACCATTGTTGCAACAGGTGGGCTTTCCTCCTATGTAATAGGATATTGCCGTCACAATATAATTCATGATGACAATCTTCTTTTATACGGGCTTAAAGCCATTTACGATAAAAACAGTAATTAACCGTAATTTAAAATTAAATATCTTATTCAGTTTTTACATAGTTTATTATTTTGCGTTGCATCCGCTCTGCGGAGCAGCAGCAAGGAGGATTATATATGTCAAAAACCACAAACAAGGCAAGGATGCAAAAAACCGTTCGCTTAGTCGAGCTGGCTCTCCTTACCGCAATCATCGCCGTTATGACCTTCACGCCGATAGGCTATTTGAAGCTCGGGCCGCTTGAACTGACACTTATTATGGTACCTGTTATCATAGGTGCAGTTACTTTAGGGCCTGCCGCAGGAGCCTTTTTGGGGCTCGTTTTCGGTGCATCGAGCTTTATTCAATGCTTTTCTCTGAGCGCATTCGGCGCGATACTTATTTCTATAAGCGTATTTAAAACGCTTGTTGTTTGCGTAGTTCCTCGCGTGCTTGCAGGTTGGCTCACAGGTCTCATTTTTAACGCCGTGACAAAAAAGACAAAAAAAGACGGTGCCAATTACCTTGTCGCGAGTATCTGCGGCTCGGCTTTTAATACTATCTTTTTCCTTGGATTTTTAGCTTTGTTGTTTATAAATACAACCTTTACGCCCGAGCAGTCAGCCGCTCTCGGCGGAGCTGAAAATATTCTCACCACCGTTATAGGTATAGCGGCGGGAATCAACGCTCCCATTGAGCTTGTTGTGTGCGCCGTTCTCGGTTCTGCGATAGGTAAAGGCCTGTCTGTCGGACTCAAAAAAATCTAAGCAAAAATAAAGCGCTTTTAAGGATAACCCTTAAAGGCGCTTTTTCTCTCTTATAGATTATATTCTTGCTACGCCGGATTTTACGGCTGCGTCATAAACCGCTTTCGCAACGGTTTTCCCTATTCTGTCGTCAAATGCTTTCGGTAAAATGTACTCGGCGGAAAGCTCGTCATCAGAGACAAGCGAAGCTATCGCTCTTGCTGCGGCTACCTTCATTTCCTCGTTTATTTCGGAAGCTCGGCAGTCAAGTGCACCGCGGAAGATTCCGGGGAATGCAAGCACATTGTTGATTTGGTTGGGATAATCGCTTCTGCCCGTGCCGACAACGGCGGCACCTGCGGCCTTTGCCTTATCGGGCAGTATTTCCGGAACAGGATTTGCCATGGGGAGTACGATGGGATTTTCAGCCATGGAGGCAACCATTTCTTCTGTTACTATTCCGGGAGCCGACACGCCTATAAATATGTCTGCACCATTGAATGCGTCGGCAAGTGAACCGCTCTTGTGCTCCTTATTCGTGATTTCCGCGATTTCCCTCTGTGCGGGATTCAGCTTTTCATCGCCGTCACAAATAATGCCGCGACTGTTGCACATAATTACATTTTTGATTCCCTGGCTTATGAGCAGCTTTGCAATGGCTATGCCTGCCGCGCCCGCACCTGAAAAGACGGCCGTACAGTCCTTGAGCTCTTTTTTAACGACTCTGAGCGCATTTATTATTGCTGCGGCAACAACTACCGCTGTGCCGTGCTGATCGTCATGGAAAATCGGAATATCTGTTTTTTCCTTGAGTTTGCGTTCTATTTCAAAGCATCTCGGAGCAGCAATGTCCTCAAGATTTATTCCGCCGAAGCTGCCTGCGAGGAGAGAAATGCAGTTTACAATCTCGTCAACATCCTTTGAACGCACACAGAGCGGTATGGCGTCAACGTCGCCGAATTCCTTAAAGAGAACGCATTTGCCCTCCATTACGGGCATACCGGCTTCGGGTCCTATGTCTCCGAGTCCGAGAACCGCCGTTCCGTCCGTTACAACGGCCACGGTATTCCAACGTCTTGTGAGCTCATAAGACTTGCTTATGTCCTTTTGTATTTCAAGGCACGGCTGTGCTACACCGGGTGTGTAGGCGAGCGATAGCGCGTCCTTACTGTCTGCTTTGGCGCGTGTTTTGATTTCTATTTTTCCGTGCCATTCATAATGTTTTTTGAGAGATTCCTTAGCGTAATCCATTTTTTTCAGGCCTTTCCGGCTACAGCTTTAATTAAGGCGCATGTCTTATGTAGCCTGATAAGACATTCGCGGCAGAATTATTCTGACTTTTTACGGCAAGTTAATACAACGGCGGCGATGCATATAAAAGCACCGGCAAGAACGCAGATGAAATAGGCGGTAAAGAATTCCCTGTTAAAGAAGAATCCTAAAAGTGCCGTAAATATTGCAACAAAAATCAAATATATGCCAAATATTCTGCACAGCTTTTTTGTATCGAAATTATTCCTCAGCTCATTGTCGGGCGAGGCGCTTCCGACGACAAAATTCTCCGCTTTGCCGCTCACCATCGGAATTCCAAGTCCCAAAAAGAGCAAACCTATTGCTATTGAAATTACCTTCATTACCCATCAACCTCTACTTTTGTATACGCATTAAAAATATATTTTAACATTTTTGCTTTTTGTTGTAAATGTGCAATCTAAATAAAAACCATGGAATTTGGGCTGAGTATATTCATCTTGCAGCACAGTAGTGGCATTTTATCTCGGATTCTGATATTTTAAGCAAGTGAAAGCCCGGCACAAAGCATCGGCCGAAAAAACAATTGTAAAATCATACAAAAACCGCCGCGCCGAACCGCTTAATTTGTTTATGGCTATAAATGTTAAAATAATAACAATTTACCATTGACAAACATTTAACAATAAGCTATGATTTTATCAGTAAGTAATTACTGATAGTGAGGTCAAAGATATGCGAGAGCAGGCTTTGCCTGTCCGTGAAATATCAAGGCAGGCACTTTATAGATTACCTTTTTATTTGTCATATCTCAAAAAGGCGGAGGCTGACGGGGTATTGTATATATCCGCGCCGAAGGTGGCGGCAGACCTTGACCTTAATGAGGTTCAAGTAAGAAAGGACATTGCAAAGGTAAGCTCCTGTGCGGGGAAGCCTAAAATCGGGTATGAGACCGCGAAGCTTATAAAGGATTTGGAAAAATTCCTCGGCTACGACAACACAACCGATGCCGTTGTAGTAGGAGTCGGAAGTCTCGGCAGCTCGCTTTTACATTACGACGGATTTTCCGAATGCGGGTTTCGTATAGTTGCGGGATTTGACGCGGTAAACTTTGACGAAGAGCCGTTCAAAAAGGAAAAGCCCGTCTTTCCCATGCGAAAGCTCGGCGAGCTTTGCGAAAGACTCAAGGTGCATATGGCGGTTATAGCTGTGCCGGCGGACAGTGCTCAGGATGTTTGCGACGAGCTTGTCAAAAGCGGAATACTTGCAATTCTTAATTTCACTCCGGTTCATCTTACAGCAGGTCCGGGCATACTTATACAGAATATGAATATTGCTTCGGCTTTGGCGGTTCTTTCCTCTCATATCAGAAAAGAACTTTTGTAAATTTTGTAATATCTGAAAAGGAGATTATATACCTATGGAAACTCAAAACAAGCATGAGATTGTCGATTCGGTAGAAAAACTCGAAGCCCTTCTCGCAAGAGTCAGAGAGGCAGAAAAGATTTTCGCGACTTATTCTCAGGAGCAGGTCGATAAGATCTTTAAAGCGGCGGCTATCGCAGCAAACAAAGCGAGAATCCCGCTTGCCAAAATGGCTGTTGAAGAGACGGGAATGGGCGTAGTCGAAGATAAGATAATCAAAAACCACTATGCCGCAGAATATATCTACAATGCATATAAAAATACAAAGACATGCGGTGTAATAGAGGAAGACAGCGCGTTTGGTATGAAAAAGGTTGCAGAGCCGATAGGCGTTGTTGCGGCGGTTATCCCCACCACCAACCCTACATCTACCGCAATTTTCAAGACCTTAGTTTGTCTTAAAACCAGAAATGGCATTATTATAAGCCCACACCCGAGAGCGAAAAAGTCCACAATAGAGGCTGCAAAAATCGTTCTTGAAGCGGCAGTTAAAGCCGGTGCTCCGGAGGGCATAATAGGCTGGATAGACGTTCCGTCGCTTGATATGACAAATCTTCTTATGCAGGAGGCCGATATAATCCTCGCAACGGGCGGCCCCGGAATGGTTAAAGCCGCATATTCGTCGGGCAAACCGGCTCTCGGCGTCGGTCCGGGCAATACCCCCGCAATTATTGATGATACCGCCGACATAGTTTTGGCTGTAAACTCCATAATCCATTCGAAAACCTTTGACAACGGTATGATTTGTGCTTCCGAGCAGTCGTGCATCGTACACGAAAAAATATATAAAAAGGTTAAGGACGAATTTTTATATCGCGGTTGCTATTTCCTTAAAAAGGATGAGCTTGATAAGGTAAGAAAGACAATTATCATAAACGGCGCGCTTAACGCAAAGATAGTCGGTCAGCCGGCATATAAAATAGCTGCACTTGCAGGCGTTACAATCCCCGAAACAACAAAGGTCTTGATAGGTGAGGTCGAGAGTGTTGACATTTCCGAGGAATTTGCTCACGAAAAGCTCTCTCCCGTGCTTGCCATGTATAAGGCTAAGGACTTTGAGGACGCACTTTCAAAGGCTGAGCATCTTATAGCCGACGGCGGCTACGGTCACACCTCATCCGTATATCTTAATGCTGTTACCGAAAAGGATAAGCTTGCCGAATTCTCCGAGAGGATGAAAACCTGTCGTATACTTGTTAATACACCTTCTTCACAGGGCGGTATCGGTGACCTTTACAACTTCAAGCTTGCTCCGTCGCTTACACTCGGCTGCGGTTCTTGGGGCGGCAACTCGGTTTCCGAGAATGTCGGCGTAAAGCATCTCATCAATATCAAAACTGTTGCAGAAAGAAGGGAAAATATGCTTTGGTTCCGCGCTCCGCAGAAAGTATATTTCAAAAAAGGCTGCCTTCCCGTTGCTCTCAATGAGCTTCGTGACGTTATGGGTAAGAAAAAGGCGTTTATAGTAACCGACTCGTTCCTTTATAATAACGGTTATACAAAGCCTGTTGAGGATAAGCTTGACGAGCTTGGTATTCAGCACACTTGCTTCTCGGAGGTTGCTCCCGACCCGACTCTCCAGTGCGCTCGCAAGGGTACCGATATGATGCGTCACTTTGAACCCGATACAATTATCGCAATCGGCGGCGGTTCCGCAATGGATGCAGCAAAAATTATGTGGGTAATGTATGAGCATCCGGATGTTGACTTCTCTGATATGGCTATGGACTTTATGGATATCCGCAAGAGAGTTTATACATTCCCGAAGATGGGTGAGAAAGCATATTTCATAGCTGTACCCACCTCGGCAGGTACAGGCTCGGAGGTTACTCCTTTCGCAATAATCACAGATGCCGACACCGGCGTCAAATGGCCGCTTGCCGACTATGAGCTTATGCCCAATATGGCAATAGTCGATGCCGATATGATGATGAATGCTCCGAAAGGTCTGACTTCGGCTTCAGGTATCGACGCTGTAACACACTGCCTTGAAGCTTATGCTTCGGTAATGGCTACCGATTACACCGACGGTATTGCAATTCGCGCTCTTCAGATGATATTTGAATATCTTCCGAGAGCATATGATAACGGCCCCAATGACCCTGTAGCACGTGAAAAGATGGGCAATGCCGCTACTATGGCAGGTATGGCTTTTGCCAACGCCTTCCTCGGCGTATGCCACTCCATGGCGCATAAGCTCGGCGCATTCCACCATCTTCCTCACGGTATAGCCAACGCTCTTTTAATAGATTATGTTCTTCGCTTCAATGCCGCCGAGGTTCCTACGAAGATGGGTACCTTCCCGCAGTATGACCATCCGCACACACTTGAAAGATATTGTGAGGTTGCCGACGCTCTCGGTGTAAAGGGCAAGAATAACGAAGAAAAGCTTGACAATCTTATTAAGAAAATAGACGAACTCAAGGACCGCATAGGAATTAAGAAGAGCATCAAGGAATACGGCGTTGATGAAAAATACTTCCTTGACACACTTGACCAAATGGTTGAACAGGCATTTAACGATCAGTGCACGGGTGCTAACCCCAGATATCCGCTTATGAGCGAAATCAAAGAGATGTACCTTAAAGCATATTACGGTAAATAAGGGAGGATTATTTTATGGAACTCAAAAAAGTTATTGCAGTCAGAACGGCAAAAACAGTTTACAGAGACGGTGACAAAGCCATTAAGGTTTTCGGTGACGAATACAAAAAATCCGATATTTTAAACGAGGCCTTGAATCAGGCACGTGTTGAAGAAACCGGCATTCCTATGCCGAAGCTCATAGAGGTTTGCAAGCTTGACGGCAAATGGGCAATTGTTTCAGATTATATCGAAGGCAAAACTCTTCAGCAGCTTATGGATGAAAATCCTGCTAAGACAGAGGAATATCTTGACCTCTTTGTTGATATTCAAATGAGCATTTTGGCTAAGACCTGCCCTATGCTCAACAAGCTCAAGGATAAAATGCAGGGTAAAATATCTCAGACCGACCTTGACGCAACAACACGTTATGACCTTCACACTCGTCTTGCCGGTATGCATACCCATAACAAGGTTTGCCACGGTGATTTCAGACCGAGTAACATTATTATCGGCAATGACGGCGTGAATTACGTAATTGACTGGGCGCACGTAACACAGGGTAACGGAGCGGCCGATGCCGCAAGAACGTATCTTCTTTTCTGCCTCAGAGGCGATCAGAAGCTTGCCGATAAGTATCTCGATTTGTTCTGCAAAAAGACCGATACCGCAAAGCAGTATGTTCAGAAATGGCTTCCTATCGTAGCGGCTTCGCAGAGCGTTAAGGGGAACCCCGAAGAGAGGGATTTCCTCTTGAGATGGGCAGATGTAGTAGATTACGAATGATTCTTTTCGGCGATTTTTCGCGATAAATTCACTTTGCTCACTCTCTTGCGTACCTTAGTACGCGTCGGGGCACGCAAAGCAAATTTCTCATCGAATCTCGCTAAAGTTGTGCTTAAAACAAAAAAATAACTACAAACAGGTACGGCTTGAATATTTCTTTCCGTACCTGTTTGCGAAATAAGAATTTTCCGAAAAAACCTATATACTTTTTATTTAAGTTTTGGTAAAATGAATTAAAGTAAAATTCATATGCAAAGTTTTACGGGAAAGGGATTGTAATAATATGAAAGTAGTAGTTTGCATCGGCAGCTCCTGCCACCTTAAGGGTTCGCGTGAAGTCGTTGAAAAGCTTCAGAACCTCATAAACGACAATGACCTGAAAGACAAAGTTACTCTCAGCGGAAAGTTTTGTATGGGTAACTGCCAAAACGGCATCAGCGTTACCGTAGACGGGGAGCTGTTCTCCGTTTCTCCCGATACCGTTGAGGAATTCTTTAAAACCAACGTGCTCGACAAACTGTCATAAAAATCTTGCGTCGCAAGGAAAAAGGTGTATAATATGGCGGGGTACATAAAGCTTAAAAAATCAAACTGTAAAAACTGCTATAAATGTATCAGGAATTGTCCTGTCAAATCTATCAGTTTTTCGGCCGATCAGGCGCAGATCGTTGAGGATGAGTGTATTCTCTGCGGTATGTGCTTTGTTGCGTGTCCGCAAAATGCCAAAATCATACGCGACGACGTCTATAAGGCAAAGGAATTGTTGTCCGGTGACAGTGAGGTCTATGTTAGCCTTGCGCCGTCGTTTATTGCCAATTACGACGTATCGTTTACCGCGATGAAAAAAGCACTTATGTCGCTCGGCTTTGCCGGCGTTGAAGAAACGGCGGTCGGAGCCGCAATAGTAAAGGACGAGTACGACAGAATAGTTGACGGTGAAAAGCAGGATGTTGTCATTTCGACCTGCTGCCATACCGTAAATCTCTTGGTACAAAAGCATTTCCCCGATGTAATACCCTATCTTGCCAAAGTGGTATCCCCAATGCAGGCGCATTGTACGAAACTTAAAAAAGAGCATCCGGGGGCTAAAACAGTATTTATAGGTCCGTGCATATCAAAAAAGGCAGAGGCCGAGGAGTATCCCGGCACGGTTGATTGTGTGCTGACATTTGAAGAGCTTTCCGGTTGGCTTGCCGAAACCGATACTGTTTTGGCGCAGGAGCCTGATGATGACGGAGTTGAAAAGGGGAAAACGAGGTTTTTTCCGACCTCCGGCGGAATTCTCAAAACAATGCTTTGTGATAACGACGATTACACGTATATGTCGATTGACGGTATGTCGTCTTGCATCCATGCCGTAAAGGATATTGAAAAAGGTAATATACACCATTGCTTTATAGAGATGTCTGCGTGTCCGGGGAGCTGTATAGGCGGTCCGGCTATGGAGAAAAATCACCGCGCTCCGGTGCGTGATTATATAACCGTGCGTCGCTTTGCCGAAGACGCGGGCGACAATGATTTTAAATATGACGCCTTGAGCGAAAACGAGCTTTCAAAAAAACTTGTTTATCTTGCTTCACCGCACAATATGGCAGGCAGCAGAGCGATAGAGGAGATACTTCGCAAAATGGGTAAGCAAAAGCCGGAGGATGAGCTTAACTGCGGTTCGTGCGGCTATAATACCTGTCGCGAAAAGGCTCAGGCGGTTTTTGAGGGCAAGGCAAATCTCGAGATGTGCCTTCCTTTCCTTAAGGATAAAGCAGAAAAATTTTCCGACAATATACTCAACAATACTCCCAACGGCATACTCATTTTAAATGAGGATATGGTGGTTCAGCAGATAAATGCCGCGGCAAGGGAGATTATGAACATTCGTTATGCTTCGGATGTTGTGGGTGAGCCGGTTGTGCGTATTTTGGAGCCTTTTGATTTTATAGATGTTCTTTCAAACGGCAGGGATATTCACGAAAAACGCGTATACCTCGCCGAATATAAAAAATACATTGAAGAAACAATAGTATACGACCATGTCTACCATATACTTATGTGCATTATGCGCGACGTTACCGCCGAGGAGACAGAAAAAGAGAAAAAGGCGGAGCTTAGCCGTCAAACAATAGAAATAACGGATAAGGTCGTCGAAAAGCAAATGCGCATAGTTCAGGAGATAGCTTCTCTGCTTGGCGAGACTACCGCCGAGACAAAGATAGCCCTCACTAAGCTTAAGGAGTCGTTGAAGGATGAATAATCTTTGCACGGACATAGGCCATATGAGTCTTACCAAGTACGGCGAGGAGCTGTGCGGCGATATGGTGGAGGTTATAGAGCAGGGCGATGACGATTATGTTGTTGTGCTTGCGGACGGACTCGGCTCCGGTGTAAAAGCAAATATTCTCTCTACTTTGACTTCGAAAATAATATCCACCATGATTGCAAATAATATGCCGCTTGAAATGTGTGTTGATACAATAGCGAAAACACTGCCTATATGTTCGGTACGTCAGGTGGCATACAGCACTTTTACAATAGTGCGTGTAATAGACAACAAAGAGGCAGAAATAGCCCAATACGACAATCCGCATGTCATTCTGCTGCGCGACGGAAAAAATCTTGTGTATCCCGAGAGCGCAGTGGAAATCGACGGTAAGATGATATATAAATCGAAAATATCGTTAAAGCTTAACGATACGCTCATTTTTACGAGTGACGGAGCGGTTTATGCCGGTATTGGTGAAAATATGAATTTCGGTTGGCAGCGCGACCAGATAATCGAGTTTATGGAGGAATATTATCGCCCCGATTTCACGGCAAAAACGCTTTCATCATTACTGCTTGACCAGTGTGATAAACTATATGGCGGAAGGCCAGGCGACGATACAACCGTTTGCGTTGTCAAAATCCGCGAGAGAAAATCCGTGAATCTTCTCATGGGACCGCCGAGGAACCCTGCAGATGTCAATAAAATGATGTCGTTGTTTTTCGGCAAGACCGGCAAGCATATTGTATGCGGCGGAACAACTTCAACTCTTGCGGCGGATTTTTTGGGCAAAGAGGTTAAGACGGATTTAAAATATCTCGACCCCGAAATACCGCCTATCGCCGAAATTGACGGCGTCGATTTGACAACCGAGGGTGTAATTACAATGAGCCGAGTGCTTGAATACGCCAAGAGTTATCTAAATGACGATGATATTTACGCCGACTGGAGCGTCCGTGCGGACGGTGCGTCGCAGATAGCGCGCATACTTTTCCAGGAGGCGACTGATATAAATTTCTTTGTCGGAACTGCAATAAATCCGGCACATCAAAATCCAAATCTTCCCATAAACTTTAACATCAAGATGCAGCTTGTTACGGAGCTCTCGGAGTATCTGAAAAAAATGGGTAAACGAATCAAAGTAAGCTATTTTTAACAAAGGGTGAATTGAATGAGAAAATTTGATACGAAGGTACAGCTTTTAAAATACAAGGTCCTTCGTGAGGTCGCAAGAATAGCCTTTGACGAGGGAGAGTTTTCCCTTGCCAACAATTTCAATGATATTGCAAAGACCGTAACGAGTGACAAGGCAACTATGCGCTGCTGTATATACAAAGAGCGTGCAATAGTTGCCGAGCGCATAAAGCTCGCCTGCGGAGGCAACAGAGCAAATCCGAACATAATAGAGGTTATAGATATAGCCTGCGACGAATGTCCTGCCAGCGGTTATCAGGTATCACACGACTGCCGTGGCTGTATCGCACACCGCTGTGAGAGTGCCTGCCGCAAGGGAGCCATTTCCTTTGACGAAAATCAGAAAGCGCATATTGACAAAACAAAGTGCGTAAACTGTGGTCAGTGTGCCAAGGTTTGTCCGTACAGCGCAATTTCAAACTATACAAGACCGTGTGAAAAGGCGTGCAAAATAAAGGCAATTTCTATGGCAGACAGCGAAGAAAATCCCGCTCAGATTGATAACAATAAATGTATAAACTGCGGCGCCTGCTCTTATGCATGCCCGTTCGGTGCAATTATGGACAAGTCGTTTATACTTGATGCGATCAGGATTTTAAAAGACAGTAATAAAGGCGACGGTTTTAATGTGTATGCAGTTGTGGCTCCGTCGATAGCGAGTCAGTTTGTGTATGCGAAGCTCGGTCAGGTTGTGACCGCGATTAAAAAGCTCGGTTTTTACAGCGTGGTTGAAGCTGCTCTCGGTGCCGATATTGTAGCATACAGCGAATCAAAAGAGCTTGCCGAAAAAGGTTTCCTCACAAGCTCTTGCTGTCCGGCGTTTGTTGACTATGTAAAGAAGTTCTATCCGAAGCTTACCGAGAACATTTCACACAATCTGTCTCCCATGGCGGCGATTGCAAAATACATAAAAGAGACCGACGAGACTGCAAAGGTTATATTTATAGGCCCCTGTACGGCAAAAAAAGCCGAGGCGAAGCAGGAAAGAGTCGCACAGTATGTCGACTGCGTTCTCACCTTTGAGGAGCTTCAGGCTCTCATAGATTCGCGTAATATCGAGCTTACCGAGCTTCCTGAGGATGTTCTTGACAATGCTTCCTATTACGGCAGAATATTTGCACGAAGCGGCGGCGTTTCGGAGGCTGTCGGTCAGGCAATTAAGGAACAGAATATAGATTTCACCGTTGATCCGCTTCCGTGTGACGGCATAGAAGAATGCAAGACGGCTCTTTTGAAGGCTTCAAGAGGAATCCTTAAAAATAACTTTATCGAGGGTATGGCGTGTGTCGGCGGATGTATCGGCGGCGCAGGCTGTCTCACCCATGAGGCAAAAGATAAAAACGAGATAGACAAATACGGTAAAGAAGCTCTTGAGAAGAGCATAGGCGACGCATTGAGTCAGCTTTAAGCATCGAGCTTCAGGAACGCAGGGAAAATTCCCTGCGTTCCTTTTTTTGTATAAATATGATTTTTCTTCCAATAATTACCTTACGAAAGGATGAAAAACATATGAAATCAAAAACAGAAAAGCTTATTCGAAGATTTGAAATATCGTTAGCCGCAGCATTTGTCATAACGTCGATTTTCAGCTTTGTGTCATTTGCCGCGTCGTGCGGCGATGTAAGACGCGACGTTTTGCGTATGCATGTAATAGCTAATTCCGACAGCGACGAGGACCAAATACTGAAGCTTAAGGTGCGCGATGCCGTGCTCATGGAGGGCAAGGAGATATTTGACGGTTCTTTGACAAGTGCGAATGCCGAAAAGCTGCTTATTCCGCAAAAGGAGCGGCTTGAAGAGACGGCGCGCGAGGTAATACGTAAAAACGGCTTCGATTATGATGTGAGGCTCGAAATAGGCAAGGACTTTTTTCGACGCGAACTTATGATGATCGTATAACTTTGCCTGCCGGTGAATATGAGGCCGTGCGCGTCATAATAGGAGAGGGGAAAGGCAAAAATTGGTGGTGCGTTATGTTTCCGCCTATGTGTCTGCCCGCAGCCGAGTCATCCGATGATGCGGAGCTTCAAGACATTTTGTCAGAGGATGAGCTTAAAGTTGTAGAAAGTAACCCAAAATTTGAACCTCGGTTTAAAATTATAGAGATTTATGAGAAATTAACGCAGAAATTGAAATAAGACTTTTAATATCCTTTTATTTTTGTTATAATTACCACAATGGTAATTTCTGAGATAAAAGGATATTATTTATTGCGAAAGGGTTATTGGAAATGCTTAAATACAATATTATTCCCAAGCCGAATAACTATACTTCAAAGGACGGTACATATGTAATTTCTTCAAATACCGAAGTCCTTTGCTCACCAGAGTTTGTTTCTGCGGGTAGATATTTGACCGATTATCTCAAAACAAAGCCCGTAAAAGGCGAGGGTGCAATTAAATTTCAAAAGGTAGCCGGAATGGAAAACGAGGCTTACTCTATTTCGGTTTCCACAGACGGTATAATGATAAAGGCTTCATCTTCTTCCGGTGCATTTTACGGGGCTGTCACGCTGAAAACCATAATAATGCAGGCCGAAAAAACAGACGGCAGGGCAGTTATAAACGGACTTTACATAAGCGATAAGCCTGCATTTAAATATCGCGGATTTATGCTCGACGAGTGCCGCCACTTCTTCGGCACGGAAGCCGTGAAAAAATTGCTTGACAATATGGCAATGCTGAAATTAAATAAGTTCCATTGGCATCTTTCCGATGATCAGGGTTTCAGAATAGAGAGTAAATTATTCCCGAAGCTCAACGAAATAGGCTCAAAGCGTGAATATGCCGGGCTTGAGGGACTCGGCTTAAAGCACCGCGGCGGAGAATATTTTTATTACTATAAGCAGGATGAAATAAAGAATATTGTGGCGTATGCCGCAAAGCTTAATATAGAGGTTATTCCCGAAATCGATTTGCCGGGCCATGCTTCGGCTCTGCTTGCCGCATATCCGGAATTTGCCTGTAAGCCGCGTGAATTCAAGCCTACTTGCGAAAACGGTATATTTGACGCTGCGATTTGCCCGGGAAACGAAGATGCGTATGATTTTATTGACAAGCTGTTTTCCGAGATTTGTCCGCTCTTTACAAGCACACATTTCCATATAGGCGGAGACGAGGCTTCAAAGGGACACAAGATATGGGATGATTGTCCTAAGTGCCGTGCGGCAAAAGAGAAAAACGGTCTTAAAAACTCAAAGGAACTTCAGGGCTACTATATGACTCGCATAGGCGAGATTCTTAAAAAATACGGCAAAACACCCATTGCCTGGAACGATTGCATCAATGACAGCTTTTCTCCTGATATTACGTGTCAGTATTGGCTGCCGTCAAATTCGGGCGAGGTCAAAAGGCAGTCATATAAGCGTGATATTATTCTTTCTCCCACGGCGTATTTTTACTTTGACTGCAAATATTCTGTTATATCGCTTAAAAAAGTGTATAAATATAATACCGTTAAATCCGGGTTCGGAAAATCCGGGCAGCGCGTAATAGGCATAGAAGCCGAAATGTGGACTGAATGGGTAGATTCGGAGCGTGCATTGGAGTTTTCCGTCTATCCGCGTATTTTGGCACTATCCGAGGTCGCGTGGACAAATCTTGAAAACAGAAGATACAAGGACTTTTTAAGAAGACTTGAGTGGTATAAAACTTATCTTCGCAAAAAAGGCGTAAACTATTCAAGGGTAACCGGTAAAAGCGGTATTTCCGTGAGCAAAACAATATATCACATGGGTGAAGACGGCAAGGAATTCAAGCTCAGCGAAAAACGCAGAGAAGCGGAAAACTGAGTATTTTAAAGGGGAAAAAATTTGAGTATTACTAATTATCTGACCTTTGCAGGCGGTCTCGGCTTGCTTTTGTACGGTATTAAGCTGATGGGCGAGGGACTTGAGCTTGCAGCCGGGTCGCGTCTTAAGCATTTACTTGAAAAAATGACAAAAAACCGCTTTCTTGCGGTACTTGTCGGCTTTCTCATAACAACGCTTATACAAAGCTCCTCGGCAACCACGGTTATGGTTGTGGGCTTTGTTAATACGGGTCTTATGAATTTAACGCAGGCGATAGGCGTTATTATGGGTGCAAATATCGGTACCACAACCACAAGCGTTCTTGTTTCGCTGAATCTTACCGGGATAGCTCCGATAGCTATATTTATAGGCGCATTTATGATTCTTTTTGCCAAAAAGAATTCGCTGAAATATGTTGGGCAGGCCCTCGCCGGTTTCGGTATGCTGTTTATGGGTATGGAGCTTATGCAAAACGCCATGGATCCGCTTAAGGATTCCGAGGTTTTCCGCAACTGGATTATAAATGCGGACAATCCTCTTGTAGGCATACTCATAGGCGCCGGAGTTACGGGCATTATACAGAGCTCTGCGGCAAGCGTAGGCATACTTCAGGCTCTCGCGTCGCAGGGGCTTGTGCCGCTTTCGTTCGCGGTATATATTATTTTCGGTCAGAATATAGGTACCTGTGTTACCGCGCTTCTTTCGACAATCGGTACAAAGACAAATTCAAAACGTACCGCGGTTATGCACATTCTCTTTAATGTAATCGGCACGGTTGTTTTTGTTGTCATATCTATGTTCCTTCCGTTTACAAAGTGGATACAGGCTATGAGTGACAACGTGATGATGCAGATATCGCTTGTTCATATCATATTTAACGTAGTGAGCACCATAATAATGTTCCCGTTTGCCGGCGCCCTTGTAAAGCTTTCCTGCATTCTTGTCCCCGACAAAAAGGGTAAAGAGGATGACGGAATGCACCTTCAGTTTATTGACGAGAGAATGCTCAACACCCCTCCGCTTGCCGTAGTGCAGGTGGGAAAAGAGGTCCTTCGTATGGCTGCTTTGGCAAGACGCAATTTCGATATTGCGTCAAGCGACCTTATAAACAAGGAAATTAAGCATTTTGACGAAGTAAATCACACCGAAAAGATTATCAATTATCTCAATCACAATATAACGCCCGTGCTGGTCAAGATAAACTCTCTTGATTTAAGCTATAAGGACGCTAAATATATCGGTCGACTGTTCCATGTTATAAACGACATAGAGCGCATAGGCGACCACGCGACAAACCTTGAGGAAGCCGCCTTGTCGCGTGTAAATGAAAATATAGAGCTTTCAGAGGAGGGTGAAAAAGAGTTAAAAACTATGCATAGTACCGTCATTTCGCTGATTGACGGCTCGGTAGATGCTTTTTCGGAGCAAAATCTGAGTGTACAAACGGCGGAAAGACTCAATTCCCTTGAGGCGCAGGTTGATAAAATGCAGGAGACTTTTGAGCAAGCTCATATTGACAGGCTCAACAGTCACGAATGTACAACTCGTGCGGGAATGCTGTTTATAAACACAATAACAGACTTTGAACGTGTGGCAGACCATGCAATTAACATAGCCTGGAGCGTTCAGAGCAAACCTAAAACAAAAATACCGGAAGTTTTACCGGTGACAGATACAGAAAATTAAGGAGTATATCTAATGTCAGATTATATTTTAAGCTGCTGCTCCACGGCAGATCTTTCACAGGAGCATTTTGATAAAATCGGAGTGCATTATGTTTGCTTTCACTTCAATATGGACGGTAAGGAGTATCCCGATGACCTCGGTAAGTCAATGCCGTTCGCCGAGTTCTACAAGAGAATAGCCGACGGAGCCGAGCCTACCACTTCCCAGGTCAACGTCGGTCAGTTCAAGGAGTATTTTTCAGAGTTCTTAAAGGACGGCAAGGATATTCTTCACGTCTCTCTTTCAACCGGACTTTCGGGCGTATATAATTCCGCCTGCATTGCGCGTGACGAGCTCCTCGAAGAGTACCCCGACAGAAAAATATATATAGTAGACTCTCTCGGTGCTTCCTCCGGCTACGGTCTTTTAATGGACACTTTGGCAGAGCTTAAAAACAGCGGCAAGAGCATAGAAGAGGTTCGTGATTTTGCCGAGGAGCGTAAGCTCAATGTTCATCATTGGTTCTTTTCTACCGACCTTACAAGCTATTATCGCGGCGGCAGAATAACAAAGACCGCGCAGATTTTCGGCACAATGCTCAACATATGTCCGCTCCTCAATATGGATAATAACGGCAAGCTTATACCGAGAACAAAGTACCGCGGAAAGAAAAAGGTTATTGAAGAAATAGTTAACCGTATGGTCGAGCACGCAGACGGCGGTCTTGATTACAGCGGCAAGTGCTATATTTCCGAATCCGCCTGCTATGATGACGCAAGAGCCGTTGCCGACCTTGTTGAGGCAAAATTCAAAAAGCTCAACGGCAAGGTTGAAATCAACAGCGTTGGCACCGTTATCGGCTCACATACGGGCCCCGGTACCGTTGCGCTCTTCTTCTTCGGCGACAAGAGAGTAGACTGATATAATTTAACCGCTCATTTCGGCGCAGTATAGGGTAGTATTGTCTTATACCGCGCCGATTTTTGTTTTATATCGACAAGTTGCCATATTCGTGTTAAAATACATATGAAGGTGAAACTATGCAAAAGATACTTATAATTGAAGACGATAAGGTCATAGCGAGAACCCTTAAAGAGCATCTTTGCAAATGGGATTATGATGCGGATTTTGTTGTTGACTTTAAAAATATAACCGAACAGGTAGTGTCGTTTGCGCCGCAGCTTATACTCCTTGATATATCTCTGCCGTATTTTAACGGATTTTACTGGTGCGGCGAAATACGCAAGTTTTCAAATGTGCCTATAATATTTATTTCCTCGGCAAGCGACAAAATGAATATAGTTATGGCTGTTAATATGGGCGGTGACGATTTTATATCCAAACCGTTCGATTTGAGCGTTCTCACTGCAAAGGTGCAGGCGGTAATGCGCCGCACGTATTCTTTTTCGGGGACAACGTCGGTTATCGAACACGGCGGTGCAATACTCAACCTCAATGACGCGACGATAGATTTTAACGGCAAAAAAACCGAGCTTACGAAAAATGAGTTTAAAATTTTGCAGTTGCTTATGGAGAATTCGGGCAAGGTTGTCCCGCGCGATATGATTATGGATAAGCTTTGGGAAAGCGACAGCTTTATTGACGACAACACACTCACGGTAAATATGACGCGGCTTCGCAAAAAGCTTGAAGATGCCGGGCTTTGCGACTTTATAGTTACCAAAAAGGGTCTCGGTTATATAGTAAGGTAGGTTTTATGAAAGATTGGTTTAAAGCACTTTTCGGATATACGGCGGGCAATATCTTGTCCGTATTATCGTTTGTATTTGCAGCGGCGGTATTTTATACTGTGTTCTGGCTTTACGGAGTGGAAACTGAGCCGGTGCTGTATGCGACGCTAATCTCCGCCGTAATCCTTTTGATTGTATTTGTTCTGCGTTTTTCCTCGGTATACAAAAAGCATAAGAGACTTGAAAAAATTAAAAACGACGCAGAGTATGCCGTTCTTAAATTGCCGGATTATAATGACCCAATAAAAAAGGACCTTGCCGATATTGCCGAAAAGATGTCCGCACTCAAAACAGATGCCGAAACACGTATGAATCGCAAATACAGCGATTCGGCGGACTATTTTACTCTCTGGGCGCATCAGATAAAAACTCCCATAGCCGCTATGAGGCTGCTGCTGCAAACAAGCGACTCTCCGGAAAACGACGAGCTTGAAGAGCAGCTTTTTAAAATAGAGCAATATGTTGAAATGGTGCTTCAGTACATCCGTTCCGACAGCATCTCTTCCGACCTCGAAATCAAAAGCTATGATTTAGGCGGAATAGTCAGAGCGGCGGTTAAAAAATACAGAAAGCAATTTCTGCGTAAAAAGACAAAGGTTATTGTGGGCGACATCAATTGCCGTGTGCTTACCGATGAGAAGTGGCTGTCGTTTGTAATCGAACAGCTTATTTCAAATGCGTTGAAATATACGCCCGAGGGTGAAATCAATATTTATTTGGATGAAAATACTGCGAAAACGCTTGTCATTTCCGATAACGGTATCGGAATAAGGCCTGAGGACTTACCGCGTATTTTTGAAAAGGGCTTTACGGGATTTAACGGCAGAGAGGATAAAAAATCTACGGGAATAGGACTTTTTCTCTGCAAAAAGATACTTACAAAGCTCTCCCACACAATTACGGTGACCTCCGAGGTGGGAAAGGGGACTGCGGTCAAACTTGGTCTTGACACCGACAGCCTCGGAGTGGAATAACGCTACCTTACATAAATGTAAGCTTAAAAGGGGAATTGTAAGCCTTTTCGATGGCTTGCGATTCTCCGTTTTGATATACTGAACGTGCAATAAACAAAGGGATACATTCGGTACGTAAAATCACACCGAAAAAGAAAAGCTATTCGGTTATGATTTTTAGACAGACAAAATTCCCGTCACGCCTTGTACGGCTACAGCAAGGGTTAACTGTGTTTGTTTATGTAATATTTGTAGCAGAAAGGCTACGGTAATTATTATGCCGCTTTTAGAAGTAAACAATTTGAAAAAGGTTTATACGACCCGTTTCGGCGGAGCGCACGTTCAAGCTCTTTCCAATGTCAGTTTCTCCGTGGAAAAGGGTGAGTATGTTGCAATAATGGGAGAGTCGGGTTCCGGTAAGACAACCTTGCTTAATATTTTGGCGTCGCTTGATAAGCCTACGAGCGGAGAGGTGCTGTTAAACGGCAGAAGTCTATCAGCAATAGGAGAGAGAGAAATTTCGGCGTTTAGGCGCGATAATCTCGGATTTGTATTTCAGGATTTTAATCTTTTGGACACATTCTCTTTAAAGGATAATATCTTCCTTCCTCTTGTGCTTTCAGGCAAGCCGTACGATGAAATGGCAAAGAGACTGAAGCCTCTTGCCGAAAAGTTAGGAATCACCGATATACTCTCAAAGTTTCCATATGAGGTTTCGGGCGGACAAAAACAGCGTGCCGCCGTCGCAAGAGCTCTCATAACAAATCCGCAGATCGTATTGGCTGATGAGCCCACCGGTGCGCTTGACTCAAAGGCTTCCGATGCTCTTTTAAAGCTGTTCGGCGATTTTAACGAGGAGGGTCAGACCATTTTGATGGTTACTCACTCCACAAAGGCGGCGTCCTGCGCCAACAGGATTATGTTCATAAAGGACGGCGAGGTGTTCAATCAGATTTATCGCGGAGGTATGGATAACGACGAGATGTTCCAGAAGATTTCGGACACTCTGACCGCAATGGCAACGAGAGGTGAGAGCAATGAATAATTTTTTCTATTCAAAGCTTGCCGTTCAAAATCTTAAAAATAATCGTAAAACATATGTGCCGTATATTTTGACGTGTATATTTACAACAGCTATGTTTTTTGTGGTCGGCACAATAGCAAACATAAAATGGGCAGATAGCGACGCTCTGCATTCCCTCTTGACGTTTGCCCTTGCAACAGTCGGTATTTTCTCTGCCATATTTTTATTTTACACAAACAGCTTCCTTATTAAACAACGTAAAAAGGAATTCGGATTATACAACATTCTCGGTATGGAAAAACGCCATATAGCGAAAATACTCTTTATTGAAACTGCCTATACCTATATTTTCGGAACTGCGGCAGGCATCGCCATAGGTGCGCTTTTTTCAAAGCTGACCTTTTTGTTGCTGCTTAAAATACTGAAATTCGGCGGAAACATTGATTTTAGATTTTATCAGTCAACAGTTGACATTACTGCTTTGGTATTCGGCGTAATAGCTCTTTTAAATCTTGCACATAATCTTTTATGCATCAGCCTATCAAATCCCGTTGAACTTTTAAAAGGTGGAAATAAGGGCGAAAAAGAGCCGAAGGCAAAGGTGCTTACGGCTGTTTTAGGTGCAGTCTGTCTAGCTTCAGGCTATACCATAGCTCTCGTTGTAAAATCACCGATAACGGCGATGGGCGCGTTCTTTGCGGCGGTTTTGCTCGTAATAGTCGGAACCTTTATGCTTTTCTCCTCGGGCAGTATATGGATATTAAAAGCTCTCAGAAAAAATAAAAAATATTACTATAAAGCAAAGCATTTTACTTCTGTTTCAAGTATGATATACCGTATGAAGCAAAATGCGGCAGGACTTGCGAGCATCTGCATTCTTTCCACCGCGGTGCTTGTCACCGTGTCCACTACGGTATCGCTATATGCCGGTACGGAGGACATTATGCGCACGCGGTATCCTCGCAATATTTATATCGACGTGCAAAATGCAACAACGGAAAATTGCAAAGATTATGCCGATGTTATGACGACACAGGCTCAAAAATACGGTATAGAAAGTAAGAACGAGCTTTATTACCGCTATCTCTCATTTTCGTCTTACGCTAACGACAGCGGCTATACGGCTACCGTAACCCCCGACTACAACGACGGACTCGGAGTAGACATTGTGACGCTGATACCGTTATCGGAATACAACAGGATAACAGGAAAAAACGAAACGCTCCAAAGCGATGAGGTGCTGTCTTGTACGCCGCGCGGCAAGGCTTTTTCGGGTACGGTTAAATTCGGCGACGACGCATATAAAATAAAGCATACCGTGGACGTTTTCCCTACTATTGACTCTTATTCGGCGTTTACCTCAAATTACAGCTACTATATTGTTTCCGATGAAAAAGCCGCCATGTCGATATATAATTCCATGGGTTACAAAAGCGAGGGTGCAGACGCCTCTCACACCGACCTGAGCTTCGCCTACGGCTTTGATACCGATGCGCCGAAAGACGTGCAAAAGGGGTATATGAAGGATATATCGCTTCTTTTTTGCGATATAAGCGAGACCTCCGCAGTCGATTTAAATTGTGCCGAAATCTCTCGCGACAGTATGATGTCTCTGTACGGCGGTCTGTTCTTTATAGGCATAACCTTGGGACTTCTCTTCCTTGTTGCAACGGTTTTGATAATTTATTATAAACAGATTTCCGAGGGCTATGACGATAAGCAGCGTTATGTAATAATGCAAAATGTCGGAATGAGCAAAAAAGAGGTCAAAAAGAGTATCCATTCCCAGGTGCTCACCGTATTTTTCCTGCCGCTCGTTACAGCCGTAATTCATATCTGCTTCGGATTTAAAGTAATTACAAAGCTGTTAAAGCTGCTGAACCTCAGCAATGTTACGCTGTTCTTCTGGTGCACCGTCGCAACAATATCCGTATTTGCAATTATTTACGTTTTGGTGTATGCTGTAACGGCAAGAACATATTACAGAATAGTTGAGGATAAAAACCAATGACTTCGGAGCACCTTTTGCATACTATACCGCCGATTTATGACGGCAATTCCAAAATATTGATTCTCGGTTCATTTCCGTCGGTTAAATCAAGGGAAGTATCCTTTTACTACGGGCATCCCCAAAATCGTTTTTGGCGTGTGCTCGCCGCCGTACTCGGCTGTGCGGTGCCATCGTCTAATGAAGAAAAAACAGCTCTTTTGCAGAGCCATAATATCGCGCTTTGGGACGTTATAAAAAGTTGCGATATAGTGGGGTCTTCCGACAGCTCTATTAAAAATGTTGTACCGAATGATATAGGGGTGATTTTATCCTCATGCGGTATAAGACAAATTTACTCAAACGGCAAAACAAGCGAAAAACTGTTTAATAAGTATATTAAAGATACCGTCGGCAGAGATACCGTGGCTTTGCCGTCAACAAGTCCCGCTAATGCGTCATATAATCTCGAACGGTTAACAGACAGCTGGTCGGTGATAAAAAACAACATTCGATAAAAGAGAAAAGAATCGAGCAGCGTATATCTGCTCGATTCTTTTTTTGAAACAAATTCTGCTTTCAGTCGTCATCGTCGCCGAACATCTCGTCGTAATCCGCCGTCTCGTCAATCTAGCTTGGGTCATAACTGTGGTAGCCTTGATACGATGTCATTTCCGAGCCGCAGTGCGGACACTCTGTATAGGGCTTGTCGCTTTTGTTGCCGCAATTCGAGCATTCGTATTCGCTCGCTCTGAAAAGATGAGAACACTTTGTTTAATGGGCCATGGATAACCACTCATTTTATATTTCTTCCACCGTAGCCACGATGCTTTGGGTTTGAGTGCCTCCGCCGATAAACAGTCCGCGGTTGATGCCGCAGTCCGCAAAGTCTCTGCCGTGGCTTAGCGCAAGGTACGTTTCATCGCACATTCTGTGATTCGTCGGGTCAATTCCGACCCATATTCCGTCGTCGTAAAACTCTGCCCAGGCGTGCGTTTCACCGGTTCCTTTTTGTATGCCTGCAACATATCGTGCCGGAACGCCCGAAAGTCTTGCCGCCGATAAAAATATATGCGCGTAGTCCTGACAAACGCCGCACCCGAGGTGCAGTGCCTCTTCTGCTGTGGTATTTATATTTGTTACGCCGCTTTTATAGCTGAATACTTCGCCGATTCTTTTTGAAACCGCCTGTGCGGTCTCAAGCGCGGTAAGGTTTGCCATATCACCGAGCCCCGACACGAGTTCAATGATTTTTTCTCCGGGTACCGTGTGCTGCGACGGATATTTATAAATGCAGTTAAGCTCTTCCTTTTCGCGCTTTGAAAAGTCTAAACTCGCTTTTCCCTCAACTATTGCAACGAATTTTGAGTGAGGCTCGATAATTCTGTCGGTGAGGACTCTGTTGCCGAAGCCGTCGGCCGTTTCGGTAAGCATGTTATGCGGCTCTATGTCCACATTTATGAGCTCTATCCTCTGCGACGGCGTATCAAACGGCAAGCATCTCAAAGAAAAGCAGTGCCTTATCACAGGGGACGAAAAATCAATTTTCATACTGTAAAAAAATTTGATGTGCTTCACGTTTATCTTCCTTTTTTGATCAATACTGCGGTGCCGTAATAAATACCTTAGACAACTCGTCGCGCACGGTATATAGGTCGTAGTCGCTGTACTCATCTTTTTCGAGAATGATGTTCATAAGGGTGTTGATAGCGTCTATGTTACAGTCTACGCCGACTTTGTAAAGACGGTTTAAAAGTATACTGAATTCCTTTTTGATGAGAGTCGGAGAAAAGGAAAAACGGGTATAGAGGTCAAGTCTTTCAACGCTTCTGCCGAACTTCAGTATATTTCTCGTTGTCTCCGATTCAACAAAGTCGTCGGCGCTGCCCCAAAAGGCAAATATGCAGTCAAATACCTCCTGCAATTTGAGCATCGGTGCGCTGCTCTCTCTGCCTTGCTCCATATAATTTACCGCCATTTGAATATATGACAGCGTTTCGGAGCTTATCTCGTTACGCATAACAACGGCGTTATCATAGGCGCAGAGTAAATTACTCATAACAGAATTCGGGTCGTTTTCATCAAAAAGATATTTCGTTATAAATTCCTGCTTGTATGAATATGTGTTTTCTATACCGAGCTTGTTGCAAAAATCAATATAGGCGTTTTCGTCTTTGTCTATCATTTTATCGTAATATTCCGAAAAAACTCGAAGAGTGGTAAAGACGCGCTCCACATATCTGCCGAGCCAAAAGAGATTGTCCGTGGATTTTATCGAGATAATACCCATGTGTCTTTAAATCCTCCTCCCTGAGATGAGTTCACAACAAAAGAATCCGGATCTTGAGAATAGCGTGTAAGACCGCTGTGCCAAACTTTTATTTCGTCGCCGTAGAGTATAAATGCCCGAAGATCGGCTTTCCTTTCGACCTGCCTGCCGTTTTCAAAAACCTTGAGCCCTTTAAAGTCTATTACCTCCTGCGCTATAAATCGGCGCGGCGACGTTTTAACGGCTTCTTTTATGGCAGAGAGTTCGTTTTTAGACAGAGAGTTTCCGAATATGACTCCGTAGCCTCCGGACTCCGATACATCTTTTATAACCAGTGATGGCAGATTTTCGGTTATATAATCGAGATCTTTTTTTATTATCGGCAGATAGGTAACGGCATTGTTTAGTATCGGTTCTTCGCCGAGATAATATTTTATCATTTGCGGGACGAAATAATATACGCCCTTGTCATCCGCTATGCCGTTTCCGGGAGCATTTACAATCGCAACATTTCCGGCTCTGTAAGAATCTATGATATGCGGTACTCCGAGAAGAGAGCCTGCGTAAAATGTCATAGGGTCAATGTATTCATCTGAAATTCGGCGGTAAACCGTGCCTACGCGCTGTCGCTTACCGGAATATTCACTGTAATAAAGCACGTTGCCTTCAACGAAAAGGTCCTGCGGCATAGCAAATACAGCCTTTGTGCGCTCCGCAAGGTACGAATGCTCAAAGAAAGCTGAGTTGTATCGGCCGGGGGTCAAAATCACGTTGATTCCGCCGGTGTTTACATCATCGAGAACACGGCGCAAAAGCTCGCCGTAGTCGCGGTTGTCGTCTACCGAATTGTTTTGGAACGTGTCGGGACTTGCTCTGCGGCAAAGCTCGCGCGCTATCATCGGATATGACGCGCCGGAGGGTATGCGTAAATTGTCCTCAAGTACATACCAGCACATATCCTTGCCTTGTACCAAATCTATACCCGAAATGTGATTATATATCTTTTTAGGCGGAGTCAGCTTGTCGCACGGTGCGGAAAAGCCCGGCGAAGTATATATGAATTCTTCGGGAATTATTTTATCGCGTATGATTTTTTTGTCGGAATAAATATCGTTTAAAAACAAATTAAGAGCGTAAACGCGCTGCTTCAAGCCTTTTTCAAGAAATTCAAATTCGTTTTTCGGTATTATACGCGGTATGGTGTCAAATGGGAAAAGCCGTTCATTGAATTTGTTGTTTTTATAAAGTCCGAATTTTACGCCGTAACGTGACATAAGACGGTTAATTTCTTCCTGATGATCTATAAGTCCGTACAAGTTCTCACCTCACTTGATGTATGTTTTGTACAAAAACAAAACCGGATAAAAGTCTGTTTTTATAATTATATAATAAATCTACGGATTTGCAATATGTAAAAGCGTCAAAAACATATAAAATTATGCGTTTTTACACAAGTTTCGGCGGCGAACTTCGAAACGATAACTATTTTAAAAAAAGAAAAATTAACTCTTGACAATTGTGCCGTTTATATATATAATAGTCAAGCAGTTTAGATGCGGACCATTAGCTCAGTTGGTTAGAGCATCCGGCTCATAACCGGGCGGTCCGGGGTTCGAGTCCCTGATGGTCCACCAAATTGTGCAAATCCGAACTCATTCTTTTTCGTTAAGCACTGTTTCGGATTTGTTTTCATAGCAGAGGACGTAGGTTAGTCTACGTCCTTTTTTTTCGGCGTTTCGTAGGTAAGAGCCTGTTTGGAATCACCAATGCCAGCGGTAGTTGGGTCAGTCACGATACCGAGAATCGTAAGGACTGCGAACAGGGCGTTTACCACAGCAAGTAGTTTATCACCCAATTCACTCATGTCGAGGGTGTAGCCGAAGACAGCGGCAACCACCTGTACCAGTAACAGTATCGCCGGAATCAGAGCAATCCAAAAGCTCTTGTTTTTGATACGCACTTTCCAGTTAATCATAGGTCATTTCCTCCTTAAATTTGATGTTTGAAGTAGTTAAAGTAGTTGAAAATCGGTTTTTGCGTAAACTTTTTATAGATACGCGCGTATATAGAGGAAGTTATACGAAAAAAGCCAAGAACAGCTACTTTAACTACTTGGGTTAAAACAGCTTATTGACCTCGGCTTGCACTTCGGAGGGGTTATATCCTGCCTGTTTCAGCCGATTTACACGGGTTGCACCGTTGCCCCAAGTAGACCAACGTGGGTCAGAGCAAGTACCACGAAAAATTTCTTTGGCGATTTCAGCCGCCGATTTCATGGTAACACCGCTCTGAACGGTTGCACCGTAATTGGTGGTAATAAATGCGTCATATCCGGCGGCTTTGAGCTTCGCCACCATGTTATCCGCATTTGCTTTCTGTGCGAAAGCCCCTACCTGTACCTTATAGAGATTGCCGACCTGTACTATGTAGGTAGCGAACCCTGCCGCCTTGAGCTTTGCTGCCCATGCGTCAGCGTTGGGACGCTTCGAGAACGCCCCTGTCTGCACTCTGTACAACGTTTTACCGTCAGAGGGTACATCTACCTTGCCAGTGTCGGTAGAGCCGCCTGTGAGACGCTTAGTGACTTCTGCAGCAAGGTTGCCGAGACGGTTGTACAGCCAGTCTCCCGGGCAAGATTTGTTGGCAAACCATCTGTGGACAGTCAAAACCATCTCATCGGACTTTGGCTCATAGGCGAGGGTCTTACCCTTATCGCCCAACCACAAGAGCTTGCTCTTGCCGTTACGCTGACAAATATCAACGCACAGGTTCACGAGAGACGCATACACAGCGTCATTGAACGCATACGGAGCTGTCTTGTCAGACGCACACTCGATAGTAACTGCTCGCTGGTCATTCTCACGACTGGAAGAACACCACGAACGGTTTTTCTCCTCAACGCTCATGGAGATACGACCGTCAGTACCGATACCATAGTTGCAACTCGCCTGTCGAGAGGTGCTGATAAAACAGCCACAGATACTCTCTGCGGAGAGCTGACCCACTACGCAATGCGGCGTGATACGGTCAATGGAATGGGTTCTCTGCCCGGAATGGTTCGGGGAGAGGTTGGTGTAGACCACCAATGGACTGTTTGTGTAATTCATTATTTATCGTCTCCTTTGTGAAGATTTTCTAAATCATCGAGGCGATGATTTATGACTTTTATGTCGCGCTCGATTACGGGTATGCGCTGCGCAAAGTTGTTGTGCATTCTTACTTCGCGTGTAAGCTCTTCTAACTTCGTGTCCGTCACCGCTTGATTACGCTCAAGCTGTGCGGTCATTCTGCGTGATGTGCTTATTGACGTAATAATCACGCCTAAGAGGGCAAGTCCACCCGAGATAATCGCGACGGCTACTGCATCACTCATTTGCTCCCTCGCTTTCTTTAACTGCCGTTATCAAGCGATTTGCTTCATCCGGCGTGAGCCATTTCTTAGCACATCGTGCTAAATTATCTACCGATATTTTTCCGAGAATATACCGCTGCCAAAGAAAATCATACATTATTGTTGTCCTCCTCGATTATAGTGAGCATTATCTCTTGAATTGCTTGAGAATTAGCTTCTATTCGGTCTTCTATAGTCAACGGGATGTGCTCTTCAACAGAAGTTAATTCCTCGTTGGTCTCAACCAGTTCGCCGTCTACATATTTTTTCATACAATACACCTCTCTACTTGAAATACACTTGAATTTGGGTTCCTACGGCGAGGGACATAGAACTTCTTGTCCGGCTCACGCTCCCATTCGACATAGAGCAAATAGCTTTCAAAATCAAAAGGAGCGGCGGCAAGCAGAACCTTCTTGTGAAGCATGAACAGGGAACGAAGCTCCTTGTCTGTTTCAGACTGCGGAATCCGATTCTCGATAATGTCCGACAACTTTTTCAGATACTCCACGGATAGGGGAATGTCTGTCTTCTGTGTCTCGAGACAGATATGGTATAAATCCTCATAGGCTCTGACCCCGGAGGGGGTCTTTTTGATTTGCCCGAGAATTTTTTCAAGTAACTCTTTCATAAGTACCTCCAAACAAAAAAAGAGTGCGTCACCGTTCAGAGAATTAAATCTCTGTGCGATAACGCACGCTCTAAAATCGTGTATTACACACGTTTCATATTTACCATTATTTGATTATATTCTCGGCTCTTTACCGAGATTGTTCCTTCACGAACTCGTCCATTACTCATTCGGACTTTCAGAAAAATCTTAGAAGCGGTTCGTGAAAAGCTCGTTGTCTTGGTTTTGCCACCCATACTACCAATGACGGCTCCTACCTCACCGAACAACGCTCCTCCGAGTATTGCCTTACCGTAGGAAGGGTGATGGCATGATGTGTAGACCTGTTGAACTTCGCCATCAGAATACATCACATTTTCGACTACTGGTTCTCCGGCTGATAGATTGAATCCCGGGTTTTGTTGAAGTAGAGATTCGACAAAACGTCCCCATATGCAATCCATGCTGTCTTTTTTCAGAATCAGTGTTGTTGACAATTCAGTTACATAATTCATCGCTGGTACAGCTCGAACAGTCTGACCGACATAGAACTCGAATTTCGTTGCTATCAATGCACCCTTGCGCTTCCAGCTACATTCCATGTACCCGATACGAGAATTGACCTTGCCGCCAATAGATAAGACGGCTTGCTCAATGAGCTTGATGGTTTCTTCGGGAGTGACCGGGGACGAGAACGTAAACAATGTTTGACCCATTTCTATACCTCCAATGGGAGAATGGGGGAGTGTACGCCTTGTACCCAGCCCATGTCTCCGTATTTGTATTTGCCCTCATAGAAGGGGCGGTTAGATAAAATTCCTCGAATGGTGGACGGCTGAAATCTCTTGTCTTTTCGGGTACGATAGCCACCATCATACAGAATTTCGCAAATGTCCAGCAAAGAGGTGTGATTCTTGTCATGCTCTCGGAATACCGTCTCCACGATAGGGCGTTCCTCCGGGTTCTGCATGAGCATACCGTCTACGCAGTAATAACCATACGGCTTGTTGCCGCCGGAATACCCACCACATTGTGCCTTGAGAGACCGCCCACGCCCGGTACGCAGAGCAATGTTCTTTCGTTCCTGTTCTGCAACGAACATCAGCAGAGAACGGTAGATGTTGGCGAAATCATCACCCTCCGAGAAATGCTCCTCGGTAGATAACAGTTTCACATTCCGCTTCTCGAGCGTGTAGAAGTAGTAGAAATACAATTTTGTGTCACGAGCAACACGGTCATTCTTGAATACAATTACAGCTTCATGTGCCGGGAGCTGGTCTGCATTGTAGAGAATCTTGTCCAGTTCCGGGCGGTTGTCCTTCGCACCGCTGATTGTATCGGTCAGCCAGCACACGATTTCAAAATCATTCCTGTTGGCATAATCGGAAATCGCCTGTTTCTGAACCTCGATACCGTATTTATCGTCCGCAGACTGTTCCTCGGTCGATACTCGGATATAACCAATCGCTTTCTTCACGAGATAATCACCCCTTATTCATCTTCATCTCCATCTCGAAATGTCCAATTTTTTAGAATATCTATCGCTTCTTTAGGTAAGTTAGGGATATTCCGTAACTTTTCAAAATCTTCTCTGGCTTCTTTGACCAACCAGCTGTTTCTTTCATTATTATAGCATTTTTCATATTTTTCAGAATCATGCAAAGCTGTTTTTTCTTCTTCCGTCAAATCTTCGTAAGAATATCCCACGCCCAATGTGTATGTTCTCTGTGTATAATCTGATAATGTAGTTTCTATCAAATGTTGATAATTGTTCATAATTTCAACCTCCTTTCTTTCGAAACGGATGATTTTCTCGCTTTAGAAGTAGTAAAAGTAGTTGTTTTTAAGGTTTTGCGTGTAACTTCCTCTTAGTACACGCATATATAGCAAAAGTTACCGCAAAAACTGATTTTTAACTACTTTAACTACTTCAATCCTTCTTTTCGTAGGTGAGAACGATGTTATAACCGAGAGCGTCCATCATTTTCACGAAGGTATCGTTCACGATTCCACCATTCTTCTTGAGAATCCTGTTGATGTACTGTCCAGTAGTACCGATTTCCTCACCCAATTGCTGTTGTGTCTTTTCAGCTTCGAGGAGTTTCACCTTTACATCAACTTCAATGTTATTCTTAACCATGTTTTGACCTCCTGTCTGTTGTTTGTGACACAAGTATAGCACGGTAGAGTGGGATTGTCAACACTTACAGGATAAGAAATTATCTTTTATAGGGTCTTTTTATTTTTTGAGAATATTCAGCGTACTCCCTTGCTCGGTTTTCCCCCTTGTCAATCCCCCTCGGGGTATACCCCTACACCACATAGAATGCCGCCACAAACCCGAAAAACGATGAACCCATACAAAAATATACACCAACGCACAAAAGCCACGGAAAATGCCCCACAACGTCCCACAATGCAAGCCGGACACAATGCACCAACACCCACGAACGACACAAGCCCGGGACACGTTCGCCCCGGGCGTCTATTCTTGATTATATTTTACGTTTACCGGGCAGCGGTACACGCACGAAAAAAAAAAAAAAAAAAAAAAAAAAAAAAAAGCCCCGGTTATATAACCGGGGCTATAAAATCAGTTGTTCATGCTTAACAATTCAGCCATCACAACCAGCGGAAAAAGTAATATGCAAATAAGTGCCATTTATTCACCCTCCTATATTATGCGAATGTAAAGCGGCGGCTTTTCGTTGTTCGGGTATATTTCGCGGCTATTTCGGGCGCGTCCTTTTTTAATGCCGTTGTATCAATGCGAGAGGAAATAACCGCTTTATAACTTGCTTTGTGTTCGGTGCCTTGTAAAACTTCGGTATTTTGCGCTTGCATGATGTTTTTGAGTTCATCTTTTAGCCCGTCAATAATGGCGGCGGTTTCCTCTTGCAAACGGGTATATTGTGCAAGTTCTCCCATGATAATATCAATATTTTTCATTATAAAATCTCCTTTAGTTTGAATATTTTAGAATCGCGCAGCATAGAAACGAACACATTATAATGCCCCCGTTTCCAATAATTTATAAATAATTTTCTCATCGTCTGTTGGAATCGGGAAATATACCCAGCTTGTACCGTATTTATAGCCGCATACCGGGCAAGCCTTAGCTAATAACCCGTCGGGGTGTTCGCTTTCTCTCAACCATCCTAAAGCCTTTGTTTCAGTGTGTCCACCGTCTCCGGCATAAAGCGGCTTTTTCGGTTCGTAATATTTCGCCAATTCTTCCGGCGGTGTTTCTGTCCATGTTGTAAGAGAATAAGACAACCCAGCAAAAAAGGCTTGTTCTGTTGTTGGTGTGAATGTTTCCCCGGCTGTAAGAGCAGACAAGGCGGCTTTTTTCGCTTTGTCCTGTTTGCTCATAGCTTCTCTTGTCATTCTCCAATGGTGCAAAGTAACTTTTTTACTTGCTAATTTATCCCATCCGGCTGCGTGTTGATGTTCACACTCTGGGTGTAGGTCGTTTAAGTGGTAAAGTTTCCACAATCGGAGAATTTCAGAAAATACCGGATTATTAATATATGGGGCGATTGTGTCCAAACATTGACCGCCGCACACAATGTCACTGTGTCGAGTGTTCCAAACATCAGCGAAAACAGAAAATACTTTCTTGTCTCCGTCCTGTTTATATTCCATCTCAACCGTTACACGGTTTTTTGCTTTCCCTCTGTTTTCAAAATCAATATAACCAAAATCAAATATCCTTTTCATTTTATTTTATCCTCCTTTATATTTAATTCTCTGTGTTTTCTAACTCATCGAACAATACAGCGAGTTCGTCAGACTGTTCTATACTGTCAATGTAGCGGCGATTTTCGCCCATTGCTTCTATCGCGTATTTGTCAAGATAACCTGTATAATCTTTATAATCAGCGGAAACGAGGTTTCCATAACCGTTGTATGTGAAGTAATCCCGGTTTGGGTTAAACTGCCCATATTCCCTGTTACCGCTTCCATCTGTGCTGTATGTTTCTTCATCGTAGCCATAAAACGCCCGGCGCAATATTTCGCTTGGCTCTGTTCCTATGAAGCATTCGTCTAATTCATCCATTGTATAATAGCGATTATCGCCCAGATAACCATTATAGGCGTCAAGCTCTTCTATTGCTTCATTGAATATGTCTTCATTATCTTTGAAGAATGCTATTATATCGGTGGTGACTTCCTCGGTGGTGCGTTTGGTGGTCTCTTCCTTTTCGGTCTCCGGCTCATCAATTACAAGTGCAAAGCGGTTGTTATATACGACTTTGTCACCGGGTTTTACTTCGCTATTGCTTACGGTTTTACACCCTCTCGGGCTGTCGTCTTTTACACTCCATGTGCTTGTGGCTCTAATCTCGTCCATTGTGATGGTTTCTTTCATGGTTTTATATCCTCCTTATATCAACCCATCACGGGCAAATTTATGTATTCGGCTTTGTGCATTCCGCAAAATGCGGTAATGTGTCGCCCCGTTGTTGCGCTCCAGCCGTCCCACATTCTTATAAGCTCCCCGGCTGCCGTCCTTTTAATAATCGGCGTGTTGTAGCTGTAAAGCGTTTCTGTTCCGTCGTCCTCAATAAAAACTTTAGCTTTGCCGTAAAAACTTTTCCGACCGTCCGTAGGGATTAAATCATAAATTTTCATGTTGTTTATTCCTCCAAAATTGTCTTAATGAGATTGTTTCTTATCTCTTTACGATTATATATTAGCACAATCAAGATTGTTTGTCAATACTTTTCAGATAAAAATTTATCTTTTTTGTGTTGACGGTTTATCTTGCTTGTGTTGTTATTCTTATTATAATTCTTATTATACGAATTGTCAAGAAAAAAATTCACAAATTACGAATTATATCAAATGCAAAATTCGCATTATAATAGAAAACTACCCACGCCGCCCGAACTTGCGTTTTAATTTAATGTGTTAAAGCAGTAAAGAAGAGAGTGCCATGTCCGGCTGATTTTCTGAAATTTTCCGTAAATTTTTGCATAGAAAAAGCCCCGGAAAATCCCGGAGCAATTTCATAGTCGAAAGTCGAAAGTCGTTAGTCGTTCGTGTCCTCGTCAGAGTCGCTTGCTGAAAGTCGCTTCTGTTGGTCGCTTGCAATGTAGCGTTCTCTGATTTCTTCAGCGGAATAGTCGTTGTCGTTCTGCTGGTTCGGTGTGAGAACGTACTCGGTCTTGTCTTGGTAGCCATAGTTGTTTTTGCCGAGGAAGATACCAGCTACCGGGTTAACCTTGCCGGAGTTCATGTAGGATTCCCACAAATTTTCGAGCAAAAAGTACGCTTTTTTAATGAGGTCGGTCACGCCCGGCGGCAACGCTGTCTTATACCCTGTACTTCCTGTTGGAGCATTATGAGTAATAGCCCACAAAGTCTGTCTGCTCATGCCATTCAACGCCATAGCCATACCAGCAACAGTCGGTTTCATATCAGCGTTCGCATACAACATAAAATAGTCGGAAAGTCGTTGCTGAACCTCCGATACACTTTCCATATCAATGTTTGGCATATGAAACAATTTCATGTTAACGCTCAAGAACTTCGCATTATCCCCAGCGTCAAGGTTGAATCCATTCATACCTATCACAGGAGAGTTGCCGCCCCTTGGTTTACCTTTCTTTTTAGGCTTCGTCTCTTTCTTTCCAACAGTCTCCTCGCTGGAAACAGTCTCCTTAGTCGCAACAGTCTCCTCGGAACTGTCTGCTAATAGCTTATCTATATCCATTTCAGTCTCCTTTCTAAAATTCTTCTTATTATAATCTTAGAAGTAGTTAAAGTAGTCGAAAATCGGTTTTTGCGTATAACTTTTATATATAGGGATTTTTCTATATAGAGGAAGTTACACGCAAAACCTTAAGAACAGCTACTTTAACTACTTGTAATAATAAGAATAACTCTTATTTGTAAAAGATTGTTTTTCAATCTTTTTCAGATAGTTTGGTAAATGTCATTTTTGATAAATACTTATCCGATTTAGATTATCTGCGTCTTTCGTCCACCACAGGCGGTAAAACACGCTTCACCTTGACAGGTTCAAGCTCTACAATGCGGTAATCTTTGCCACACTCTCGAGAGAGAAAATCGCACTCTGCGAAGCGGTATTCATCGTATGTGAGCATGCGCTCGAAGTCCGTTCGCTGGTGTCGAGGGTAGTAGCGGTAGTCCGTACCGTAGACGAATTTACCTGTCTTCCGATTCTGAATCGCAAACATCGTCTACCTCCTTATCAGTACCTCCGAGCACTTCCTTGATATATCTGCCGAACTCTTTAAGAGCTACACCAATAGAGTAGGCGGCAAAGTCGAAGGTCTTCTCAATCTCGGGGTAACGACTGCGGACGTATTCGGCAAGTATGTCATTTCGTGTCTTCATTTCCCAACTCCTCCTCGAGAATCTTTTCAAGCTCCCTTGTGCCGACAGCTTTCATGTAGGTATGCGGAGCTTTGACGGTAGATACCTTGATTGCACTCTCGGCAATACGAGCCTTGAGACGTTCCAGTAGAGAAACGTTCTGAAAACCTTCAATCTGTATTGCTACATTGTGAGAAGGAATAGTGCCGTGATTGAAAAGTCGTATCTCGTCCTTCCCGAGCCATTTCTGCCACTTACCACAAGCGGAGCAGTAAATCCCGATATGATTGCCGTGTTCCTCGATGAAGAACTCCTTGCCACCACATTTGCAAATCATTTCCATAGTTATACCTCTCACCATGACTTAATACCCTTGCCGAGTTCGACAGAGAGTTTCGTGCTGATAATTCGGGCGTGTTCGTACTGGGCTTTCACGCCGGGAACAAAATATTTTGTAATTCCATTCTCAATGTTCTCCCGATTCTGATTGAGAAGGTCTGCTTGGTACAGGTTCAAGAGCCGTACCAATTCCTGTTTTTCGGTTATCGTCATTTTCTATACCTCTTTTCTGCGGACTGAATCCGCTCGTAGATGTCCTCAAGAGACTCCGTAACCACGATATAATCCTCCTCGCCGAAACAGACATTGTTTTTACCCTGTACGCAGGTGACAGTAGTGACAAGGTTGAGATTTACAAGTACCTGTCCGATAGTCGGACATGTGAGCCAAATGAACATTGTCATACCTCCTTACTGATTGTTTTCAGCATTGTCTTTTTCAATTGTTGTCACTTCTTTACTTATAAAACTTACCAATTGTTATTGAATATCTATGGAAATTAACAAAGATATAAGTTTCATCTTTATAGTGCGATAAGCAAACACCAAAAGACCATATTCCTCTATCATTTTTTGTAACGTCAATACCAAACTTTAATCTTTCTTCATTCATCATTCTTCCTCACCAACCATTTCTTTTACAAAGCTGTTGAGATTATCAAAAAAGCCATTAGAGCCGCCTAAATACCAAACAGGGTTGTCATAGCGTTTTTTCAACTTCTTCGCAAATTTTTTGTATGCTTCGATTTTTATTTCACTCATATTTGATAATTCTGATTTCAATCTCTCAATTTCTGTCTTTTGGCGGTAGATAAAGCTGGATTGTCGCATAATGAGGTTATAAACGCCCTCGGGAATACAATAATATTGTTTCTCGCCGTATACCCCTTTTGTACTTTTTTGGATTGTGAGTTCATATATCCCATCTGTGTTTTTAAATAAATTTCCAATTGCCTTTATAATTTCTGCGTCTTGTCTTTCGATGACTTCAGCACAAATCTCGATTTTCGCTTTCGCACTATCATTTTCTGCCTTTTGACGTTTGATAAGGTCAAGGGCATACCTCTCTAATACCCATTGGTCTTTATCGCACAAATTTTGTTTGTTAAAAGGACACCCTTCACAAGCCTTATCGGTGGTAGTGCTTATGCACCGTTTCAAGCCCTCTACAACATCTTCATCTGTTAGTTTCTTATCGGTCATTTACAGCACCTCCTTCAATTTTAGACCACAATAGGTTGCATAGCCGCTCGAGGTCGATTTCCTGTCAAACCACTCTGGGTGACGCTCCATTTCAGAATTGAACTTACGAGCCGACAGAATATAAGCACCCTCGGACTTCGCCCAAATCTTGAAAGCGTTGTATAAGTCTTTTGCCTTGATAACTGCCATTTTATCTCGAGTGCCGTACTCGTTATCTGTTTCTGACACTCGCTCACAGCGGCTTTCAAGAAACTGCAATACGAGGTCGTTATCACGCTCGTATTTGGTGACAACCGATTTCAGACTACCACTCATTACAAGTCCACGTTCCTTGTAGTGGATATACCCACGCACCAGCCACATAAAAATGCCGCTCATGTTGGACTGCTCACACAGCTCGTCCTTTAGGTGGGTGTCCTGCTCCTCCGGTGTAAAGTGGCGATTGAACTCTATCACTTTGATACGCTCGGAAGCGAACAGGGACTTGTCTGTCACCATCGGAAGGTCGTTACAGGAAAGCCATAACGTAAATTGCGGCTTGAATGTGATTGCCGACTGATACAGCGCACGAGCGGAGATTTCCTCGCCGCCTGTAAGCTGTTTGATTTTCTCCTCGTCCAGCTTGCCGTATTCGTTGCTCTCGGACATTGTGACGAAGCGTTTGCCCTTCAACCCGGCGAGGGTAGGGCTGGCAGCTTCTGCGTCCTTCTGACGGTCTCCACGGCAAATCATACCGACCGGGGCTACCTTAGCATAGTCACCGAGCATAGTCTCAATGGTGTTGAGGAGAGTAGACTTACCGTTACGGGTGGTCTTGCCGTGGAGAATAAACATACACTCCTCGTTGCTCATACCCAGCATGGAATAGCACCGTAGTCACCCATGTTGTATGTCATCAGAGCTTTGTTATAGTCACCGTCATAGGCTTTTATGTATGAACCCATCATTTTCACACCGCAGAAGACATTTTGGTAAGGGTCGAGCATATCTGCCGCCCTGTATTGTTCTCCCAGTGTCTCGTGATTGATTTTGTTAATCTGCATGAGACCATAATCGCCAGTGTCGCTCACCGTTTCCGGGTTAAACTGACTTTCCTTATCAATCATTGCAATAACGAGAGGCACGGGAACTTCTTCGTCAGCACACACCTCGTAGATATATCTCTGTAAGCTGTGTGATAGTGGTACATCGAAATATGTAACTTCTTCGGCAACTGGGAGAGAATTGGCTTCGTAGGAAGGAACTTCAACCGTCTCCGTTACGGTAACTTGTTTCTTCGGAGCGGTAACTCGTCCTACGACAAGACCACCGATAAAGCCAATCAGTACCAGCGTACCGATGATGATATATGCTTGAATCACAGCGAGCTTATGTCTGTTGATTCTCTTTGTTTTCGTTCCTCTACATTGCGTAGCCATTTCTGATAATCCTCCTCATTCTTAGGGTCTGCGTAAAACTTTGTGATGATACCCACTAAGGGTCTTGCGAGGTCATTAACCTGTCCGTCAGTCAGATTCATGCTCTCGCTCTGCGAGTATCTTCTCGCAAACAGCGAGAATCTGCTTAGCCTTGGGATAGGTGTATACCCCTCGAAGGATACTTGATAGCATAGGTGGCTGAACTGCATAACCTCGCTTCTGCAATTCCAGAATCATGTCTACCTGTGTCATTCCCACTTTTTCCATTCTCTCTTTAATGTTCACGAATCTCTTACCTCCTTTACGATGTAAATTCTTGAAATCAGAATTACTATTGACAAATAGGCGAATTATTGTTATTATTCTTATAAAGACTATCAATAACATTAACTTCTTGAAAAAGCCACTTATCAAGAGGTCGGTTTCTTATTGCCAATTCGTGTTTTCCGAACTTCATATTGTTATTCTAATTCTTATAATGCGAATTGTCAATAGGAAAATTCGATTTTTACGAATTTTTTTACAGGGGAGGAATTACTATGACATTCGCAGAGAATATCAATCGTATCTGTGCTGAAAAAGGCACGAATCTAACAGCCATTGTCAAAGCTGTTAAGGGTTCAAGTTCTTTCGCAACAGCCATCAACACCAAAGGGTCATTGCCGAAGGAATCAGAAATGCTGGAAATGGCAAAACTTTTAGGGTGTTCCGTCATGGACTTCTTCGCAGACGAGGAAGACTTACCCGAGACCAAACCAACCAATGAAGACGAGGAGGATATTCTTCGTATCTACCGAGGATTGTCCCGGAGAGCAAAGCACGAATTCATGTCAATGGTTTATGAATTTGAGAACCGTGAGGAGCTTGAGGGGGATAAGGGAACAACTACGGCAGTGTGATAAGGTCATTCTCTTCGCTTTGATACATAGAAAGAAGATATTGGAGGTGAGACTATCAAAGCGGTAATATATGCTCGTTACTCGAGCCACAATCAACGAGAAGAATCAATCGAGGGACAACTTCGTGAGTGTCACGAGTTTGCTATCAAAAATGACTTTGTTGTCGTAGATGAATACATTGACCGGGCAATCTCCGGCAAGACAGACAACCGACCGAGCTTCCAGCGACTTATCAAGGACAGCGAGAAGAGGCATTTTGACGCTGTGATTATGTACACCCTTGACCGCTTCGCCCGGAACAGGTACGACAGTGCTATTTACAAAGCAAAGCTCAAACGCAATGGTGTGAAGATTTTCTACGCCAAACAACCTATGCCCGACACCCCGGAGGGAATTATTCTCGAATCCGTCCTTGAAGGGTATGCGGAGTATTACAGCGAGAACCTTGCCCGGAGTATCAAACGAGGTATGAAAGAGAACGCTCTCCACGGTATCGCCATGGGAAGCACTGTGCTTGGTTATAAGATAGGAAACGACCGACAATATGAGATTGACCCAGTGGGTGCAAAAGCCGTCAGAACCATCTTTACGATGTACGCAGAGGGTAAGTCCAAAACGCAGATTGTGAACTGGTTGAATGAACATGGGTTTAAGACCTCTCGAGGAAATGCTTTTAATAAGAACAGCTTGTCCCGGATTCTGCGAAATGATAAATACATCGGAGTGTACCGATACGATGATGTAGTCTTAGAGGACGCAGTACCACCTATCATCGACAAGGAATTATTCGACCGTGTGCAAGCCCTGTTCAAGCACAATTATTCGGCACGGGCAAAGAATAAAGCGAAAGAAGACTACTTGCTCACAACAAAGGTTTTCTGCGGACATTGCGGTTCACCTCTAATCGGGGAGAGTGGAACATCCAAGACCGGGGTGACACACCATTACTACAAGTGCGCTTGCCGTAAAAAGAATCGTTCTTGCCAAAAGAAAATCGAGAAAAAAGAATGGCTCGAGCGGACTGTCGTTGAGTTCACGGTGCAACAGGTACTTACCGATGAAAACATAGAGAAAATATCCACTCGAGCTATGGAGCTGATTGAGAAGGAGCTTCAAGACACTTCCGTTCTCATAGGTTTACAGGAACTATTGAAGGAGACCAATAAGAGAATCAAGAACCTCATGTCCGCAATAGAGCAAGGCATTATCACACCCTCAACGAAAGAACGTCTTGAGAAGCTGGAAGAAGAACGCAGAGACCTCGAAGGGCAGATTGCCCGGGAGGAAATGAAAAAGCCCCTCTTGACGAAGGAGCGCATTATGTTCTGGCTCGAATCGTTCAAGAGGGGTGATATAGAAGATGTTGACTATCAGCGGCGTATCATCGACACGCTTGTCAACTCGGTTTATGTGTACGATGATGGGGACAAAGGACGTAAACTCGTGCTGACTTTCAACATTTCGGGGAACAATACGCTCACTATCTCGAGTTCGGATATTGAGCGCACAGCTCCACCAAAGAAACGACAATTTTCGTGAGAAGATTGTCGTTTCTTTTTGTTTTGTATGTTTATCTTTTCGTTTTTCTTTTTTTGATTTGAAAGATAACGGACAAGAGAAAAATTATGCGGAAACCGGTCTTTGTCATCGGTAATGCATCATCCGATTGCAGCTTTTCCGAGCAATAGCATCGACGCCGATTGTTATCGTTTTTTCTATTGTGTATTAGATTTAAAAAGAAGCTTCATGAAAACATTTTGAAATAATTATTGTTGACAAAATGATGCAATATATGTATAATATCAAAGTGATTTCCGCAAGGAAGAATTTAATATAGGGGTATAGCTCAGTTGGTAGAGCAGCGGTCTCCAAAACCACATAC
>OLSD01000338.1_pt1 | contig 50436 bp, 44 predicted proteins | sample 1672211 | NCBI WGS metagenome assembly OLSD01 (sample SAMEA3136659, study PRJEB25190) | human gut metagenome | reverse complement strand
TGTGGGCCGCCATCTTCGCCGACGTCGGCGTGATGGTGCTCGCCGTGCTCAACGCGATCAGAGCGCTGAGAACTTCAAAAAACTGACGTTGTCAGTTTTTTGAACAGAGATTCACTGCGCTCAGCGCACGCGCCGTAGGCGCGCACACTCGCTCCGTGCAGAGTGTTTTTCGCCACGTGCACGCCGCGGCGAAAAACGATTGGAATTTATTTGCCGCCTGCGGGTGGCAAAGTCTGCGACGCTTTTGCAAACGAGAGGGCGGTGTCAGCCGCCCTCTCGTTTGAAGTTTATTGCATTGTTTCCGAGATTTTCGTATAATGGAGAAAATACCTTCCGGAGGGTCTGCCATGAAAGTCAGCGTCGTTCAGATGAATATGCGCTCGCTCGCAGGAAAAGAAAACTTCGACCGCGCCGAGGCGCTCATCTGCTGCGCCGCGCGCGAGACCGCGCCCGACGTAATTCTCCTGCCCGAAACGTGGAACACGGGCTTCATGCCCGCGGGCGACCTTGCCGCGGCAAGCGACGAGGACGCAAAGGCCGTCCGCGCGCGCTTTTCCCCGCTCGCGCGCGAGCTGAACGTCAACATCATCGCGGGGAGTGTGTCGAACAACCGCGGCGGGCACATCTACAATACCGCCTGTGTCTTTGACCGCACGGGCGCCTGCCTTGCAGAATACGACAAGACGCACCCTTTCACGCCCATGGGCGAGCACGAGGTCTACACCCCCGGGAACCATCTCGTCACCTTCACGCTCGACGGCGTGCGCTGCGGCCTTCTCATCTGCTATGAGCTGCGCTTCCCCGAGCTCTGGCGCACGCTCGCGCTGCGCGGGGCAGAAGTCATCTTCCTGCCCGCCCAGTGGACGGCCGCGCGGCAGTATCACTGGGAAACGCTCACTGCCGCCCGCGCCATCGAAAACCAGCTTTTTCTTGTCTCCTGCAATGCCTGCGGCGAACGCGACGGCACGCTCTACGGTGGCTTTTCGCGCGTTATAGACCCGCTCGGTACGGTGCTCGTGCAGGGCGGCGGGGAAGAGGAGATTTTGTCCGCCGCCCTAGACCTCTCCTGCATCCGTCCCCTCCGCGCCGCCGTCCCCGTCTTCCACGACAGGAGGCCCGAACTTTACCGGCTGTAAGGGCCAACCCAAAACTCAAAAAAGAGAGGCTGTCCGAATGGACAGCCTCTCTTTTTTGAGGTTAATTCTCCTCCCGGAACACAAAGCCGTTCTCGTCCGCCTTTTCGATGACGGCGAGCGCCTTGTAGGGGATGCCGCTCGCGCGGAAGCGGTCGCCGCCGCCCTGGAAGCCCTTTTCCACGGCGATGCCGATGCCCTCGAGCTTCGCGCCCGCAGCGTTGACGATGTCGACAAGGCCCTGCACAGCGAAGCCGTTGGCCATGAAGTCGTCGATGATGAGTACGTGGTCGTCCGCGTTCAGCCACTCCTGAGAGACGAGCAGCGTGACCTTCTTCTTGTAGGTGTAAGAGAATACCTCGCTCTGATAGAGGCCGCTTTCGATGTTGTCGCTCTTGGCCTTCTTGGCAAAGAGCATGGGAACGCCGTACTTCTGCGCGCAGATGGTCGCAAGCGCGATGCCGCTGGCCTCCGCCGTCAGAACGACCGTGATCTTGCTGGTGTCGAAATTCTTGGCGAACTCGTCCGCAATGTCCTCGAGCAGACGGGTGTCGACGCGGTGGTTGAGGAAACCGTCCACCTTGACGATGTTGCCGGGCAGGACTCTGCCCTCGCGGCGGATGCGCTCCTGAAGAAGCTCCATGGAATTACCCCTCCTGAAAAAATAATTTCTGACGTAATTTTTCGATTGAAATGGTAACTTCCATTTAACAGGATTTTTGTGCAGAATGCAACACGGCAACTTTGACAAGATTTTATGCTTTTTTTCTTCCTTTCCGTATATTCCGGCGACAAAGGTGCGTTTATTCCCCGTTTTGCAGGGTTTTGGCGAACCCTGCGGCAAAAAGCCGCGCGGCGTTGATCGCCTCTTCGAGCGAATTGCCCGCCGTGCCGACCTCGACAAGGAGCGAGCCGGTCGTCATGTGCTGGTTGTAGCGGGAGTTGCGCACGGTGACGGGGCGCATGAGGGTCGGATGATCTTTGTACAGGGTTTCCTGCACGGCACAGGCAAGCTTGAGGTTTTCCCGCCAGAGATCGTGGCTCAGCCCGCCGCCGTTCGAGCCGATGACAAATTCGAGCTGCGCCGCGCCGGCGTCCTCGCCGCAGAGGAGCTTGAACTGGTTTCCGTTCGCGTCCTGCACCGCGTCGCGGTGCACGTCGAGCACAAACGAAATGGATGGGTACTTTTGCAAGTAGCTTTCGATCGACGCGAGCGAGCGGTTATAAGCGCCCGAATAGCTCGGGTAATCATAAAGCGCACGGTCGTGCACCACGCTGATGCCGCACTCGGTCAGCGTGCGCGCCATCTCGTCGCCGACGCGGATCATGTTGCAGTTCGTGTCCAGCGTGCGAAATGTGTCGGACACATCGTACTCCTGCCCCGGCGGCATGGTGTAGCTCTCGGTGCCGTGGGTGTGAATGATGAGCACCTGCGGCTCGTCCGCGCCGAGACAAGCGGCATAATCCGCGCCGAGCATGGACGCGTCGAGCGCGGCGTCCGAGCCGTTGTTGATGTACACATTGCCGAACACCGTGTAGCCCGAGGGATCGGACGCCTTGAGTGTGCGCGCGGGCACGCCGTTTTCCGTCACGGCGACCTCGTCGGGCGTTTTCTCCTGCGTGAGCACCGTGCCCTCGTTGTCCTGCGCATCGCCCGCCACGCCGTCGTCCGGCTTTTGCGTAAGCTCCGTTGACCACGCCTGCGCGATGCGCTCGTCCTCTCCGCGCAGCAGCGGCGCAGCGCGCAGGGCAAGCGACGTCTGCATGCTGAGATACTCCTCTCCGCCGTCTCCGCGCTCGTAGCGCAGCAGCATCACGCCCAGGCTCTCCTCCCGAAGCGAGCGCAGCGCGGCGCGCGCATCTTTTGCCGCCGTAGTAACGCTCACACCCCACAGCGTGAGCGCCGAAAGCGCAAACGAGCACAGCATCCGCCCCAAATGTTTCTTTTGCATCGCATTTCACCTCTTGGGACAATCCTATGTGCGCAGTGGGCGCGATATGACCATGCCTTGCCGCGCGCTTTCGCTTGCTTTTTCTCCTTTCGCGTGCTATGCTCCATATATGGAAGAGAAAAAAGCTCATATAATTTCGCTGACATGGCGCGAAAGTTTCTACGGAGCCGCCGAAAGGCTCTGCTATGGGTGTTTCTCCGGAGGATTTTCCGGGGGGACGCTTTTTCTTTTGCAGTTTTTTACCGAAAAGGAGCGAAACAGCATGAAAATTCTCAAAGGCCATCTCATCTCCGCGCCCACGCTCAGCGCGCTCGAGATCATCGAGCACGGCTGTCTCGTGCTTGATGACGACTGCACGATCAAAAGCGTCGAAAAGGCTGTGCCGCAGCATATCGACGCCGAGGTCATCGACTACGGCGACAAGCTCATCATGCCGTCGTTCGTCGATATGCACCTGCACGCGCCGCAGTATCCCATGCTCGGCATGGGCATGGATCTGCCGCTCATTGACTGGCTCAACACCTACACCTTCAAGACCGAGGCACGCTTTGCCGACAACGACTACGCCCGCCGCATTTACCAAAAGCTTGCTAGCGACCTCATCACGAGCGGCACGACGCGCGTTTGCATGTTCTCCTCCCTCCACACGGACGCGACGCTCATTTTGATGGAAGAACTCGAAAAGGCTGGCGTCACGGGCTATGTCGGCAAGGTCAACATGGACCGCAACGGCAGCAGCGACTTGCAGGAGACGACCGAGCAGTCCAAGCGCGAAACGCTGCGCTGGCTCGACGAATGCGCGCGCTTTACAGCCGTCAAGCCCATTTTAACGCCGCGCTTCACCCCCTCGTGCACCGACGAGCTGATGCGCTGGCTCGGTTCTCTCGCCCGTGAGCGCGGGCTGTATGTCCAGTCGCACCTGTCTGAAAACAAGGGTGAGATCGCGTGGGTCAAAGAGCTCTGCCCCGACTGCACGCAGTATTGGGAGAGCTATGACCGCGCAGGGCTGTGGAAGGACCACACCGTGATGGCGCACTGCGTCCACTCCGATGCGCGCGAGCGCGAGGCGATGCGCGAGCATGGCGTTGTCACGGCGCACTGCGCAGGGTCGAATATCAACATCTGCTCGGGCGTTGCGCCCGTGCGCACGCTGCTGCGCGAGGGAAACCGCGTCACCCTCGGCTCGGACATCGCGGGCGGGGCGCTGCTCGCGATGAACAAGGTCATCACCATGTCGATCCGCGCCTCCAAGTTCCGCCACATGCAGACTGACGGGCGCGACGAATTCCTCACGGTGGAGGAGGGCTACTACCTCGGCTCCTCCGCGGGGCACGAGTATTTCGGCGGCCACGGCGGCTTTTTCCCCGGCGACAAGCTCCACGCCATCGTCGTGGACGACGCGGACTTCACCGAGGCCGCCCGCCCGCTTTCGCTGCGCGAGCGCTTCGAGCGTGCGATCTACATGATGCACCGGCACAACATCGTCTCCGTCTGGTCGGAGGGAAAAAACGTCGTTTCCTGAGAAAAAAGGGGGGAGGGCGCGCCCTCTCCCTCATTTTTTCAGAAGTCACAAAAAAACTTATAAAATACTATTGACAAAGCCCCTTCACATTTGGTATAGTAGCTCGTGTCCTGTCGAGCAGGAATATTTGGCGGCATAGCTCAGCTGGCTAGAGCATGCGGTTCATACCCGCAGTGTCCCCGGTTCAAATCCAGGTGCCGCTACCAGAAGCACGGGATGCGAAAGCATCCCGTGACTCATATGGCCCGTTGGTCAAGTGGTTAAGACACGGCCCTTTCACGGCTGTAACATGGGTTCGAATCCCGTACGGGTCACCACATTCGGAGGCTTAGCTCAGCTGGTTAGAGCGCCTGCTTCACACGCAGGAGGTCACTGGTTCGAGTCCAGCAGTCTCCACCAAAACCTCACTTCTTCGGAAGTGAGGTTTTTTTGTTTCGCGCAAAAGAAAGACATTGTGTCTTTCTCGGGAAAAAACAAAAAGAGGGAACGGAAAAACCGTTCCCTCTTTTTTCATCAGATAGTGGCTGCTTACTTGGCGCTCGCTGCGCGGTAGAGGAAGGTGACGATCTGCGCTCTCGTGCAGTCGCTGTTGGGGGCAAAGGTCGTCGCGCTCATGCCGGAGGTCACACCCTTTTCCACCGCCCAGACAACAGCGGGAGCATAGTAGGCGCCCGCGGCAACGTCAGTAAACGCGCTCGCGGAAGCCGCGGCCGGACTGTTGTTCGCCTTCCAGAGGAAGGTAACGCTCTGACCGCGCGTGACGGTCGCGTCAGGGGAGAAGGTCGTCGCGCTCGTGCCGGTGGTCACCTTGTTTTCCACTGCCCAGGCAACCGCCTTTTCATAATAGGCGCCGCTCTTCACATCGGTAAAGGCCGTGGTCAGGGACTTCGGCTCGGGGCTGCCGGCAGCCTTCCACAGGAAGGTGACCATCTGGCCGCGCGTGCAGCTTGCGTTGGGGGCGAAGGTCGTCGCGCTCACGCCGGAAGTGACCTTGTTCTGGATCGCCCAAGCGACGGCGTCGGCGTAGTAAGCGCCCTCTGCAACGTCGGTGAACGGAAGCGCAACGGATTCGGAGCCGTCGTAGTTCTTGTCGCTCAGGACGGAGGAGAAGAGGAAGTTGCTGATGTAGGCATACTCATCTCTCTGGTGCACCTTGTGGGTGAGGGAGTTGGCAAAGAGGACAACGTTCATGCCGTTTTCCTTGTAGGCAAAGCCCTGCACGCCACCGTTCATGTAGGCCTTGAAGCCGGCTGCGCGCTCGGCCGTATTCGTGGGAACGAAGCCCTCGGTCGGCGTTCTGGTCTTGTCGCTCTTGACGAGCACCGCTGCGCCAGCGGGAATCTGGGAGAAGTAGCCGAGGCCGTAGGCATAGAGAATGCCGTCGCCGTCAGCAATGTAGCTCGCGTTCACAAGGGTCTTGTTGGGATAGACGACAGGGGTCAGGCAGTCCATCGCGCCGTCCAGCTCGGTGTATTCCACACCGGCGATGAGGTCGGAGGCGGAGGACGCCGCGGAATAGCTGTAACCGATGTAGGGAAGGCCGTTCTTCACGGCGGTCTTTGCGGCGGAATCCAGCTTCGAAGCGCCCGCAGCGGCATCTGCCTTGGTCACGTCGGAGGTCGTGGTGAAGCCCATGAGGTTCATCGCGGCGGTGTCGTAGTTCCAGCTTGCGCTCTGGCTGATCTGCGGCGCGTAGACAAAGCCCTTCTCGCTTTCAGCAGGCGTGCCGGGGACGTAGACGGTCGGGGACTTGGTGATGATCTTTGCCTTCACGCTCGTCTTGTCGACGCCCGTGGCAGAGAGCAGATACTTGCCCGCGACGGTCTGATAATCGGTGTAGGAGCAGATAAAGTCGCCCATGCAGTCGCCGCTCGTGACCATGCCGACGGTCTTGCCGGCCTTCAGAAGCTCGTTGACGGCGGCGGTGGAATCCTCGGAGGCGTTGGAGATGATGACGTCCTTATCCTTCTCGCCCGCGAAGTAAGAGGTCAGACCCTTCGTATAGGCGAGGGCGTCATCGTGATCCATGGGGCTGCCGCAAACGGCAGAGATGGTCTTGTAGGCGGCAGGCTCGGCCACGGTGACCATGTCGAAGCCGCGCGTTTCATTGAAGGAGGTGATACCCTCGGAGTAGAGGATCGTCCAGCTGTTGATGAGCGTGCCGTCATAGAGCGCGCCGTTGGCGACAGAGCGCTTGGCCTGATACATCGAGACGATCATCGTACCGGCGGGATAGGTGACGCCATCATAGGTGAAGTCCTTCTCGGTCACATTGACCTTGACGTCGTTTCTCGTGAGCCACTCCATCATGTCGGCCGCAGCATGCAGGTTCTTCTGATTTTTGCCGTCGAGCGGAATGATGTAGCACTCGGGATAGAAGTTGCCGTTCTGCCCCTTACCGGTGTACTCGGGACGGAAGAGATCCATCTCCGCGCCCTCGACATCGTTCTGGTCGCACAGCCACTGGCCGACCAGCTCAAAGGCATCGGAGTTAAAGTTCTTCACGCCGCGCTGGAAGATGGTGACCTGGGATTCAAGATAGGAAAGCTTCTCCGCGGCAACATAAGCGGCGTTGCCGAGGATACCGTACTGCACCGCCTGAGCGGTATCGTCGTTGTAGGCGGGCAGCTCAACGGTATAGGCAACGGTGCCCTGCAGCATGGCGAACTGAGGGGTGTAGCTCGTGGACATATCGTCCCACGGGTCTTCCCAGTAGGTCTCCGTGCCGCTGCCGGTATAGGTGAGGTAATCGCGCTGGGGAATCACATAGCTGTTGTAGCCATCGTTGTTGGCGACCGCCGCGATGCCGAGCGCCTCGCCGCCGGTGATGAGGTGGTTGGCGAGCAGGTCATACTCGAAGTTCGGCTCGTGCGGGGGATCGCAGGGCTCGCACTGGAAGGCCTGCACGCGGCCATGGAACTCGGCAAGCGATATGGGGTTGAACGTGCCGATGAGCTGCTGCATGTTGGCCGTCTCGCTCGTGGTCTGGAAGGAGTTGTCGCGGTTGAGGTCGTAGCCGTTGGTGGAGTGTCTCGTCAGATAGGTACGTCCGTCGACATTTTCCTCGGGAACAAGGATAAAGAACACGTCGGACAGCAGCTCGTCCTTGACGTTTACAGTGTTGCTCTTCACGGTGTAATACTTTTCAAGGTCAACCTTGCCGGACTTGCCGTTGTTGTCAGCGGTCAGGTAGCCGAGGTAGCTGGCCGTATCCTTGACGAGGTCGGGAACGGCAACGCTGCCCTCCGCGCCGACAGGCCCCATCTCCTCCTTGAGTTCTTTTTCGCCCGCGGCGGTGAAGCCCGTGAGCGTCTTATAGTCGATGGTCTTCTCGCTCGTGATCATCCGGGCGAAATCGAGCACGCCGTCGGTCGCGGCGACCTCGTCGGAGTGAATGTTGGAGTACATCACAGGAACGCGGATATCGTCGAGCTTGCCGGACTTGATGTCGGCGAGCACGGCGTCAGGCTCCGTCTCGGCCCGCTCGGCGAGGGCGAGCCACTTCGTCACGCTCGCCTTGGAGTCGGCGACGATCAGGTAGGGCATATCGCGCCCCGCGGTGGACTGGCCCATGGAGAATCTTTCAACATACAGGCCGTTCTTCGTACCGTTCGCCGCGATCGTGTCGAGCTCCTTGTAGATCTCCCACATGGTGTTGAAGTTCTCATACGGCGCGACCTTGACGCTTGCGGAGCCGATCGCCTTGCCGCTATTTTTGGCCGTCAGGTCAAAGTAGCCGCAAAGGTCGATGTAGTAGCTGCCGTTCACATGGGGCACGCTGTAGTCGGGTGTCGTCTCGCCGGTTCTGCGGTTGGTGGAATAGAAGTAGTTGTTCACATGGAAGGAGACATCGAGCACGGCCTTGCCGTTTTTCTCGTTCGCCGTCAGCTTGATGTCCGTGAACTGGTGTTCGTCCTTGCCCTCGATCATCCAGCTGTTAAGATCTCCGCCCGCATAGGCGTAGGGGAACAGCTCTTCGTTGACATAGGGGCGGGAATCGTCACGCTCCAGCGCGAGCGTGACCGTCCCGGCATCGATCGCCGCGGCAAGCGCATCACGGCTCATGCCGGAAACGGGAATGGAAAGGGAAACGTCCTTGCCATCCTTGCCCGTGACGAGCGTGATGGTCGCGTCCACATTGAACTTGGTGCCGAGGAGCGCATCGTCCTTGGGGTTCATGTCCTGGAAGCTGACTGCCGCCGCGGAATTGACCGCGAGCGAAAGCGTCAGCACCAGCGCCAGTAAAAGCGAAAACGCTTTTGCGGCATATGAATGCTTCGTCATAATTCTTCCTCCTGTATTGTTTTTCCGCCGCTTCTATCTCCAGCGGGGAGAGATTGTAGATAGTTTATCTCAATAAAAATAGCAAGTCAATCGTTTATTTTGCGCATAATACTCAAATGTTTTTATAAAAGCGAATATTATTCCATTCATTTTGTGCAGTACAGCACTTTTCAGAACGGGAAGTTTCGTATTTTCTACCACTTTCGTTCGTCAGAAAGGAAGTTTATGCGTTTCGTGGGCGTCGGAGAAAGATTGAAAAAGAAACGGCTGCGCGCTATAATAAGGGCAATACGATGATTGTCAGGAGGGGTAGGGAATGCGGCTGCAAAGCGCTGTTTTTACTTTGGAGGATACGCTCTTCGCGCCAGACGGCGCGGCGCGCGAGGGGCTGGATAAGGCACTCTCTCTTTTCAAGATGGAGGGCGTGTGGCTCGGCGCGGTAACGTCCATGCGCGCCGAGGACGCGCAAAGGGCGCTTGACCGGGCAGGGCTTTCGTCCTATTTCCGCTTCGTGCTGACGGAATCCGTCGCCCTGTGCGGCGTTTACAGCGGCACGATGTTTGAGCGCGCGATGAAGCGCCTGCACGCACGGAAGGAGGACACGGTCGTCTTTTCCGGCACGCTTGCGGGCATTGAACAGGCCAAGGCGGCAGGCTTCCGCACGGTAGCGGTATCCGGCAGCGCCGGCGCCGCCGACTGGGCGGCCATGCAGAAGGAAGCCGATCAGGCGATTCTGCATTACGGCGAGTTTTTTGCGCAGATAGCGTAAAAACGGGGTAAAACCGGCAAAATTCGACATTTCTCAGTTGCAGTTTTTCCGAACTATGGTATGATAGAAGAACGATCACCGGAAAGGGAGGGACTGTGCAATGTCAGATTTTTACTCAGCAATCGTCTTTCTTTCCGCTTTTATTATGATCATCATGGTTCTGCTGGTGCGGAGCAACGATCTGGTGGAGTACAGCGAAAAGCAGACCATTTACACCATTTCTGTGCTGGTGATCGCCGGCGCGGTATCGGAATGGCTCGGCGTGTGGATGGACGGGGCAGACCCGTCGCTGCGACTCCTGCATGTGATCATCAAGACCATCGAGTTATCCACAGCGCCTGTTATTCCCGTGCTGTGCAGCTCCCTTATCCGCCCCATGCGCCACAAAAAAGCCATTTACAGCCTGCTCGCGATCCACGTGCTGCTCGAAATTCTGTTTGCATTTTGGGGTCTGGATTACATCTTCTGGGTGGACGAGCAGAGCTGCTATCACCGCGGGACGTTTTATTGGGCCTATGCGCTGGCGTATATCGGCGGCATGCTGTTTTTCACAGCGCTGCTCCTGAGTGAGAGCACGCGCCACTACGGCACACACCGCACGCTCGTCGCCATTCTGCCGCTGTTTTTCTTCTGCGGACTTCTCATTGAGTATCAGACCGTGACGGTGCGCATCACATGGCTGTGCGCGTCGGTGGGGATCTTGATGGTCTACATTCTCTATTCCGAGCTGAGGCAAAAGACCGACGCGCTGACGCATCTTCTGAACCGCAGCAGCTATGAAAGCAGGCTTGCCGCGCTGCGCGAGCATGCTGTGATCTACTACTTTGATGTGGACGAATTCAAGAGCATCAACGACACCTACGGCCACGGTGAGGGCGACAGCATGCTCTCCGAGGTGAGCGGCGTGATCTATGCGTCGTTTTCCCACGTGGGACACTGCTACCGCATCGGCGGCGACGAATTCTGCGTCATTGCGCGCATTTCCGACATGGCCGCGGAAGCCCAGCTCTCCGATTTTCTGCGCAGGCTGACGGCGCAGCGCGAGCAAAGCCCGCGCCTGCCGCATGTATCGGTGGGCTATGCCTGCTATCACCCCGAGCGCGACAGCATCGAAGATGTGATCGCGCGCGCCGACCAGATGATGTATCACTACAAGCGGAAGCTCAAGGACACGGTGCAGCTCGCCGGCGATGCAAGCGAATAAAAAAAGGGTTCAGGGAAAAACCTGAACCCTTTTTATCATGTTTACGACTTTGATGTCTCCTCCTGCGGGCGGATCTTACCGCCGAGAGCGGCAAGCACCGCGCCTAAGACGGCGCACACCGCGCTCCAGATCATCTCCCCCGAAGAGGCAAAGCTCGTCGGAATAATGGCAAGCGTGGAGGCAAGCACAACGCCGATGACGGCGTGATAGGCGAGGGGATAGTGCGCATCGAAGAGCTTGCTCACAAGGCGCGCAAACAGCGCGACCACGCCGCACATGCCGATCGTCCACGGAAGGAGAACGGAAAGATCAAGGTGCGTGATGCCGTCGACCATCGGCGTGAGCAGTCCCATGGCCATTAAAATAGAGGACGAGGTCATGCCGGGGATAATGAAGCTAAAGCCCCACAGCACGCCGCAGAAGAGGAAGCCGCCGAAATTCGCCGGCATCTCGGAAAAGGAGCCGAAGCGGACAGCCATCAGCACGGCAAAGAGCGCAAGAAAGCTGACCGAGAGCGACAGATACGCCCCCCTGCGCCGTCCCTGCGCGCCCGCCTCTCGCCAAAGCTCGGGCAGCGTGCCGAGAATGAGACCGATGAAAAGGCAGGTCGCGACGGTTTCCGACTGGTGGAACAGCGCAAGGATTGCGCTGCCGCCGCCTAAGAAACCGAGCACCCAACCGATGCCGACGGCGAGGAGCATGCGCCAGTAGCGCGGAAAAGCGCGCTTCGGGTGCGTGAGAAGCTCCATCGCGGGGCGGTAGATGCCGAAGATGACCGCGAGCACCCCGCCGGAAATGCCCGGCAGGATCGCGCCCGCGCCGATGATGGCACCTTGCAGCACGCGGAGAATGCAGTTTTTTGTCTGGGTATTTTTCATAAGATCGTCTGTTTCGTTTCTGCGCTCAAGGGAGCATTCGAAAAAATGCAGCGCGGCTCAGTAGCCCTTTTTGCGGTCGACAAGGTGGTGCAGCGGACGGCCCGCGGCGTAATTCTCGAGGTTCTCGCAGAAGAGCGCGACATTGCGCTCGCAGGTGTAGCCAAGGGTCATGTTGCCCGCGACGTGCGGCGTAAGCAGGAGATTTTTTGCCTTTCGCAGCGGGTGATCGGCGGGCAGCGGCTCGGGCACGACCACATCAAGCGCCGCGCCGGCAAGGTGGCCGGAATCGAGGGAGGCGATGAGCGCGTCCTGATCGATCGCCGTGCCGCGCCCGACATTGACGACGTACGCGCCCTCGGGGAGAAGCGCCATGCGCGCTGCGTCCAGGATATTCACCGTGTCGCTCACCGAGGGCAGCGACATGAAGAGAAGGTCGGTCTCCGGCAGGAGCTTATCAAGCTCCGTGACGGGATAAACTTTGTCAAAGTCCTCATTCGCGCGGCCGCTGCGGCTCACGCCGATGAGGCTTGCCGGGTGGAACGCACGCACACGGCGGGCAAATTCCGTGCCGATATCGCCCGTGCCGAGGCAGGTGACGCGCGCGCCGTGGAGCGAGCGGATACCGCCGGGCAGCACGCGCCAGTCACCCTCGCGGATCACCTCGGTGTATTCAAGCTCGCGGCGCAGCAGCATCAGCGAGACCATGACCGAATGCTCGGCGATGGTCGTACCGTAAGCGCCCGAGGCGTTGGTGAGCAGGCAGTCGGGATTCTGATAGAGCTCGTCGCGGCAGAAACGGTCGATGCCCGCCCAGCAGCTTGCGTACCACTTGAGATTCTTTGCCCCCGCGATGACCTTCTGCGAGGGGTGGCCGTAGAGAATGGTGCAGTCGTCCACGTTGCCCGCCGCCGCCTTGGACGAGGGGAAGAAGACGATATCATAGCCGCAGCGCGCGGCCATGTCGCGCAGGGTCTTTTCGTATGCAGGGGTCAGAAAGTCGATGATGACGCCGATTTTTTCACTCATGCTGCAATTCCTCCAAAATTCGTTCCGCAACGCGCAGGCCGTCGGCCGCGGCGCTCATGATGCCGCCGGCGTAGCCCGCGCCCTCGCCGCAGGGATAGAGCCCCCGCAGAGCGGACTGATAGCTTTCGCTTTCGCGCACGATGCGCACGGGGGACGAAGAGCGCGTCTCCACCGCCGTCAGTACGGCGTCGGGCGCATCAAAGCCCCGAAGCTTTTTCCCCAGCAGGGGGATCCCCTCCTCAAGCGCCTCGCAGACAAAGGGCGGGAGACAGTCGTGCAGGTCGCACCAAGTGACATCGGGCCGATAGGTCGGCGCGACGCTTCCTGCGCCCGTGGACGCGCGATGGGCAAGAAAATCCTCCACCCGCTGCGCGGGCGCGCGATAGCCGCCTCCGCCGAGGCGGTAGGCCGCGTCCTCCAGCGCGCGCTGGAAGGAAACGCCCGCAAGGGTATCGTCCGAGGGGAAATCCTCGGGCGTGACGGAGACGAGAAGGCCGCCGTTGATGTTCACGCCGTCGCGCGCAAATTCGCTCATGCCGTTCGTCACGACGCGGTTTTCTTCCGACGCCGCGGCGACGACCTCACCGCCGGGGCAGACGCAGAACGAGAACACGCCGCGTCCTTTTTCCGTGTGGCAGGAAAGCTTATACGATGTGGGCGGAAGGCCGGGCGTACCCGCCGCCGCCTTATACTGCGCCGCGTCCATGTCGCGCTGGCGGTGCTCGATGCGCACGCCGACAGCGAAGGGTTTCGGCTCCATCGGTACCACCCGCTCGCGCAGCATCTCGAAGGTATCGCGCGCGCTGTGACCGGGGGCAAGGACAACATGGCGCGCAGGGAGAATATAGTCCCCCTCTGGGGAGGAAACGCGCAGCGCGCGGACGCTGCCGCCGTCCATGTCAATATCCGTAACCCTATGGGAAAAGCGCACCTCGCCGCCGCGGTCGATGATCTCGCGGCGGAGGTTTTGCAGCACGACATAGAGCCTGTCCGTGCCGACGTGGGGCTTGGCGTCGACTAAAATATCCCCGCTCGCGCCGAAGCGGACGAATTCTTCTAAAATAAATCCGTGGCGCAGATCTTTTGTGCCGGTGTTGAGCTTGCCGTCGGAAAATGCACCCGCGCCGCCCTCGCCGAACTGCACGTTCGACGATAGATCGAGCTCTCCCGTGTGCCAGAAGCGCTCAACGTCCTGCTTTCGCTGCTCGACGGCGCGCCCGCGCTCCAATAAAATGGGTCTTGCACCGCAGCGGGCAAGCAGCAGCGCGCAGAAAAGGCCCGCAGGCCCCGCGCCGACAACGACGGGGGACAGCGCCGGCGCGCTGATGGGCGCGGGCGGGGCATAGCGCCTGGGCGCGTAGGACTGCACATTTTTATTCTTGCAGCGCTTCAAGGCCGCCGTTTCGTTTTTGACCTCGACCGCGCAGGAGCAGACGAGCTTCACGCCCTCGCGCGCGTCGATCGAGCGGCGCAGGAGCTGCACGGAGGAAATTTCCGCCGCGCTCACGTGCAGCGCGCGCTCGCAGGCTGCGCGCAGAGCCTTCTCGTCTGCACCCACAGGGAGCTTCAAATTGTCGATGCGAAGCATCTTGCGCCGCCTCCTTTTTCTCAGATGGCTCTCATTTTAGTATGGCGGGGCGCAAATCGCAAGGGAAATCGTGTGAATATCACAGAAACTTAAAATTTGCGCGCCGGAATTTAAGAAATTGCCAAATACCGTTCAAGAATTATACATAAATATCCCCTATGATAGCAGCATCGAAAGGCAAAGGACCGCAGACGCGGAAACCGTTTCACAGGAGGTCAGAACCATGTACGAAGACGAAAACAACCTGTATCATTACAGCTATCGCAAGGGGAATGAGTACGATCCCAACGTCCCCATCGACACAAAGAACTATGCCGACGAGCCGTCGGATCAGAACCGCGGCAGCGGCAGTGGAAAGAAGAAGGGCGTCGCCAAGATCGTCGCACTTGCGCTGGTGTGCGCGCTCGTCGGCGGGCTTGTCGGCGCGGGCGCAAGCAGCGCCGCCGCCAAGGTGAACCACACGAGCATACAGATCAGCGACCGCGAGGTCGCGCAGGTGCAGACCGTCAAGGTGGACGGCAAGACACAGATGACGATGCCGGAGGTCTACGCCTCGAACGTCAACAGCGTGGTGTCCATCAACGTTTCCGCCACGACCAATTACTTCGGCCAGACCGTGCAGACCGCCGCGAGCGGCACGGGCTTTTTCATCACGGAGGACGGCTACATTCTCACGAACCACCACGTCATCTCCGGTGCGAGTAGCGTGAAGGTAACGCTCTACAACGGCGAAACGTATGACGCGACCGTCATCGGCAGCGATGAGGACTACGACATCGCCGTTCTCAAGATCGACGTGACGGGCGCAACGCCCGTGGTGCTGGGCGATTCGAGCAAGGTCGCCATCGGCGAATCCGTCGCCGCCGTGGGCAATCCCCTCGGCGAGCTGACGTTCTCGATGAGCGAGGGCATCGTTTCCTGCGTCAACCGCGCCATCAATGTTGACGGCACGCCGTTTAACATGATCCAGGTCGACTGCTCCATCAACCCCGGCAACTCCGGCGGCCCGCTCTTCAATAGCTACGGCGAGGTCATCGGCATCGTGTCGGCCAAGTATTCGAGCTACTCGAACACCACCGTGGAGGGCATCGGCTTTGCCATTCCCATCAACGATGTGGTCTCTCTCGTCAAGGACATCATGACCAACGGCTATGTGACCAACAAGGCCTACATGGGCATCACCCCGCAGACGATGACCGCGCAGATGGCGCAGCAGTATCGCTACGACGTGACGGAGGGCGTATTTGTCTGCTCCGTTGACCCGGACAGCGCCGCCGCCAAGGCGGGGCTCAAGCTGGGCGATGTCATCACGAAGATGGACGACAAAACGATCTCCTCCTATGAAGACCTCGTCGCCGCTAAAAAGAGCTACAGCGCGGGCGACACCGTGACGCTGACCGTCTACCGCGAGGGTAAGACGATCGAAGTCCCGCTCACCTTCGACGCCGTTCCCGAAACGGCAGAAACGAACAATTCCGACCAGAGCACCGACAACAGCTACAACGGCAACGGCGGTTATGGCAATGGCGGCAACGGCTACTACTCCAATCCCTGGGATTTCTTCAATAATTTCTTCGGCTACGGCGGCTGAGCGCCGCGAAGCGGCAAAAAGGCGGAACCTCTTTTAGAGGTTCCGCCTTTTTTTCTTTGTTCGCGGTTTTATTTGCTGCGCTTGAGCACCTCGCACACGAGCTCATAGACGCGCGCGGTGGAGGCGACGTTCAGCCGCTCGTTCACGGAGTGAACATCGTGCAGCTCCGGGCCCATGGAGACCGCGTCGAGACCGGGGATCTTCTCGATGAGAAGGCCGCACTCAAGGCCGCCGTGGGTGGCTTCGATCTTCCCGTCGTGGCCGGTGAGGTCGCGGTAGACCGCTTCGATCTCCTTGCGGAGGGCGGAATCGCGGTCGTACTGCCAGCCGGGATAGTTGCTGCGCTCGCCCACGGTGCCGCCGCCGAATTCGACGATGGCCTTCACGCGCTGGATGAGCATATCCTTCTGCGAGGCGATGCAGGAGCGAACGGAGAAGGAGCACTTCACGCCGTGCTCGCCCGTGCGCATCACGCCGAGATTGAGAGAGGTCTGCACAAGACCGGGGAAGTCGGCGCTCATCTCCTGCACACCCTGCGGCAGGGCAAGGAGCACGTGCAGCAGTCTCGACGTGTCCGCTGCGGAGAACGCGGCCGGAACGTCAGCCTTTTCGCACACGAGGGAAATGCCGCCGTCGGTGACGGCGTACTCATTTTTGAGCGTTGCGTCGAATTCCTTGATGAACGCCTCGAACGCGGGCGCGTCGGACGCGGAGAGCGCGACGAGCGCGTCGTTTCTCAGGCAGATGACGTTGTCGAACTGTCCGCCCGTGAGATCACTCACGCGCAGCGACGGGCAGCGCTCCATCGCGCTGTACAGCGTGCGCGCCATCAGGCAGTTGGCGTTGCCGCGGCCCTGATTGATGTTCATGCCGGAGTGGCCGCCCTTGAGACCCGAGATCGTCACGCGGTAGCCGGTCATATCCGCCGCGCTCTCCTGCTTGAGCTCGAGCGTGCAGTCAAGGCGCACGCCGCCCGCGCAGGACACGGTGAAAACGCCCTCCTCCTCAGAGTCGAGGTTCAAAAGCTTTTTGCCCTTCAAGTCGGAACAGTCCAGCGCGAACGCGCCGTCCATGCCGACCTCCTCATCGACGGTAAAGACCGCCTCGATGGGGGGGTGGGCGAGCGTTTCATCGGACAAAATGGCAAGGATCATCGCAACGGCGATGCCGTTGTCGCCGCCAAGCGACGTCTTGTCCGCCCAGACCCATTCGCCGTCAGTGCGGACGTCGAGCCCGTCGCGCGTCATGTCCTTGGTGCAGTCCTCGGTCTTGGCGCAGACCATGTCGATATGGCCCTGCAAAATGATGGGCGCGGCGTTCTCGTAGCCCTTCGAGCCGTCCTTCCAGATGATAAGGTTGTTGCACGCTTCCTGGCGGTACTTGAGGCCAAGCTCCTTGGCAAAACCGACGCACAGGTCGCTGATTCTCTTCGTATTTCCGCTGCCGTGAGGAACGGAGCAGAGCTGTTCAAAATAGTAGAATACCTTTTCAGGTTTGATACCGGATAATGCAGCCATGATACCCTCCCATAGCGATTAGTTGATCTGCTTGCGGCGGCTTAAGTTCATCGTGCCGTCCTGCATGTCCTGAATGCTCTCAAGGCTCTTGCCCGTGCCCTCTGCCACGCACTGGATGGCGTTCTCCGCGACCGTTGCATGGATACCGGTGCGCGCCGTGATGAGCTGGTCAAAGCCGCGCACCAGACTGCCGCCGCCGGTCATGACGATGCCGTTGTTGGAAATATCGGCGACCAGCTCGGGCGGGGTCTTTTCGAGCACCAGGTGGACTTCCTCCATGATGCGCTCGACGGGCTCTTCAAAGGCCTCGAGCATTTCGGCGGAGGAAACGGTGATCAGCTCCGGCAGCCCCGTAATGAGGCTTCTGCCCTTGACCTCCATGGTCATTTCCTCCTCGGGCGGGAAAACGCAGCCGATCTGCATCTTCATCTGCTCGGCCGTGCGCTCGCCGACGAGCAGGTTGTGCTTGCGGCGCATATACTTGATGACGGCCTCGTTGAACTGGTCGCCCGCGATCTTGATGGAGGACGACTCGACGACGCCGGAGAGGGAGATGACCGCGATGTCGGACGTACCGCCGCCGATGTCGATGATCATGTGGCCCTCGGGCTGGGTGATGTCGATGCCCGCGCCGATGGCGGCGGCGACAGGCTCTTCAATGAGGTAGACGCGGCGCGCGCCGGCCTGAATGCCCGCGTCGATGACCGCGCGCTCCTCGACCTCGGTGATGCCGGAGGGAACGCAGATGATGATGCGCGGCTTGAAGAGCTGGAAGCCGATGACCTTGTGCAAAAACTCCTTGATCATGCGCTCAGTGACCTCGTAATCGGAGATCACACCCTCGCGCAGGGGGCGAATGGCGATAATGTTGCCGGGGGTGCGGCCGAGCATGGCCTGCGCGTCCGCGCCGACCTTCAGGAGCTTGCCGGTATTCTTGTCGAGCGCAACGACCGAGGGTTCGTTGAGCACAATGCCTTTATCCTTAATGTAGATCAGCACCGACGCGGTGCCAAGATCCATGCCGATATCCTTGGTGAAAGAAAACATAGCCTGTTACCTCTTATTTTCTGAAAACTAAACGAGCAAAGCTCATACTTTCCCATAATGGTTTCATTATAGCGGCTCGAAATAGAGTTTGCAATAGCATTGTGTACGATTTTCTGCACGGTATCAGGGAAAAATAAGGAAAAAGGGAGCTCAGCGCCGCAGACTTTCGCGTCCGCAGACGCGAAACATCAGTCTTCGTCCGCGGAAGCCAGGGTCGCGCAGATGACGCTCTCCGCACCTGCTGCGCGTAAAACGCGCGCGGCTTCGCGCAGCGTAGCGCCCGTGGTGAGAATATCGTCGATGAGCAGAATGCGCGCGCCCTTGATCTTCTCCTCGTTCACGGCGGCATAAACTCCGGAGACGTTCTTCTGCCGCTCCTCGCGCGAGGAGAGCGAGGACTGCGCGGGGTTGTCCCTCGTCTTTTGCAAAAGCTCCGCGGGCGCGGTGTCCCAGTGGCGGCAGGTCTCGCGCGCAAGAAGGTACGACTGGTCGTAGCCGCGCTCCCGTCTGCGCTTTTTCGACACGGGAACAAACGTCACAAGGTCGAACTGCCCGCCAAAATGCTCGGCCACGCTCTGCGCGAGAATGTCGCCAAAGCCCGTGCAGCGGCTCTGGCTTTCATGGAACTTGTAGGCAAGCAGCGCCTCGCGCACAACGCCCTCGTACCGGAGCGGGGCGAGGCACGCGCCGATCTCCGCGCGCTCGTGAAATGGCGTTTTGCAGTAGGGAAGCGTTTTTTCACAATCGGAACACACGCCGCGCACACCGGCTTTTCCACAGAAGGCACAGTGCGGCGGGAAGAGCAGGGCGGCCAGCGAATCCAAAAGTCGCATTTACTCTCCCCCTTTCTTCATCTTCCATTTAAGCCCGCTGTAACGGCGGCTGCGGCGGTCGTTCTCCGCCATTTTGTTGACGGCGGAATCGTCGCCGACGATGACGAGCAGCTCGCGCGCGCGGGTGATGGCGGTATATAAGACGCCGCGCACCATCAGCGACGGCGCGCATGGCGCGCCGACGAAGATGACGCCGCGGTATTCGCTGCCCTGCGCTTTATGTACGGTCATGGCGTAGGCCATGTCAAGCTCTGCGAGCATATCGGCGGTGTAGACGGCGGTGCGGTCGTCAAAGACGATCTCCAGCAGCTCGCCGCTTGGGTCGATCTTTGCGATGTGTCCCACGTCGCCGTTGAAGATGCCCGTGCCCGCCGTGCCGTCCGCCTTCTGCCAGACAACGTCATAGTCGTTGCGCGTCTGCATGACGCGGTCGCCCTCGCGGAAGGTGAGCTCGCCGAAGCGGCGCTCCTTTTTGCCGGGTTTCGGCGGGTTCAGCGCCGCCTGCAAGGCAAAGTTCAGCGACCTTGTACCCGCGTCGCCGCGGCGAGTGGGCGTCAAGACCTGCAATTCCTCCGCGGGAATGCCCATCTTGTCGGGCAGCCGCGTTTTGCACAGCTCCACCACCGTTTCGACGAGCCGCACGCTGTCGCGCCGGGGGAGGAAGAAAAAGTCGTTCGCGGCAGCGTTTTTGAGCTGCGGCGGCATGCCGGTGTTGACAAGGTGCGCGTTGCGCACGATCATCGACTGCCCGGCCTGACGGAAAATATCGCGCAGGGCGACGGTCGCAACGCGGCCGCTGCGAATGAGGTCGGAAAATACGTTCCCCGCGCCCACGCTCGGCAGCTGGTCAGGGTCGCCGACCAAAACAAGGCGGCAGCCGGGGCGCAGCGCCGCAAGCAGCGCGCGCATAAGGGCGAGGTCGACCATGGACGTCTCGTCCACGATGAGCGCGTCCGCCTCGAGGGGTTCCTTTTCCCCCTTGGTGAAGGTGACCTCGCCGGTCTGGTCGTTCCATGTCATGCCGAGCATACGGTGAATGGTCTGCGCCTCGCGGTCGCACAGCTCGCCCATGCGCTTGGCGGCGCGGCCCGTGGGCGCGGCAAGCAGGACGGAAAGTCCCATGCGCTCAAAGAGCGCGACGATGGCGCGCACGCTCGTCGTCTTGCCCGTGCCGGGGCCGCCGGTGAGCAGCAGCAATTCTTCCTTCGCCGCAAGCTCAACGGCCTGACGCTGGAGCGGCGCGTACTGCACGCCCTGCTCGCGCTCGATCTCGGCGATGACGCGCTCCACGCCGCGCAGCGCGTCGGGCTTGTCCGCAAGCATCGCCGAAATGCGCGTGACGACATAGCTTTCGTCCTCCCAGGACGCACGAAGATAACAGGCCGTGACGTTTGCCACCGGCTCCTGCACGATGCGTTTGCGCTCGATGAGATCATCGAGGCTCTTTTCCGCCGCGTCGACATCGCAGTCCAAAAGCTGGACGGTCGCGGCAAGGAGCTTTTCGCGCGGGAGGAAAACATGCCCGCCCGCCTCGCGGTTGTGGGAAAGCTCGAAGATAAGCCCTGCCTCGGTGCGAAGCGACGCGTCGCCGCCGAAGCCCATCGAGAGCGCGATCTCGTCGCAGACGGAGAAGTCCACGCCGAACGCGCTGTCGGAGAGGAGATAGGGGTTGCGCTCGAGCGCGGCCATCGCGTTTGCGCCGAAGCGCCGGTAGAGCGGCACGCTAAGCGCGGCGCTCAGGTCGTAATGGGCAAGAAACTCCATCACGCGCCGCAGCCCCATCTGCTCGTTGAAGGCATTTGAAATTTCCTGCGCGCGCTTGCTCGTCATGCCCTTGATGGCCGTGAGCTTCTCCGGCTCGGATTCGAGCACGCGCAGCGTCTCTTCGCCAAAGCGCGCGACGAGCTTTTCCGCCGTGGCGGGGCCGACGCCGCGCACCACGCCGGAGGCAAGGTAGTTTAAGATCTCCGTCTCGTTCGAGGGAAGATACCGCTCGACCTCGAGCGCGGAAAACTGCTCGCCGTACTGCGGGTGGGAGGAAAACGTGCCCGTCGCCGTCAGGTTTTCGCCGGGCGCGGCGCAGGGGACGCAGCCGACGAGCGTCAAAAGCTCGCCGTCGTCCGTCACAAGGCGCAGCACGGCATAGCCGTTTTCCTCATTCTGGAAAACGACGGACATGACCGTGCCGATGATCGTCGTTTCTTCTCCCATGTCTGCCTCCTCAAGTGAAAAAATCGGTCAAGTCCTCTTTTTTGCAGAGGTAGACCTCGTATTCGCTGCGGCACAAAAGCTCCGCCACGTTTCTCGGCTCTTCCGAAAGGCCGCAGTCCACGATTACAACGCGCGAAAAGCCGCCCTCTTCGTAGCGCGAACGCAAAAGCGAGCGCACCGTGTATTCCAGCGCCCGCCCGTCCCCGCAGGCCTCGACGACCGCCGTGGCGGGCAGCGTATCGCGCCGCCGCGGATGCACGATGGCCGAGAGAAAAAGGAAGATGAGCGTCGTCAGTCCTATGGCGGCGAGCGCCGCCACAACGCCGTCCTGCAAAAGCCGCATTTCTCGATCACCTCGCGCCATTCTACGGCGCGGACGGGCAAAGGGTGCAAAGGATCAGAGCATTTTCCTAAGATACTGCCCCGTGTAGGACTGCTCGCACGCGGCGACCTCCTCGGGCGTGCCGGAAATGACGAGCGTACCGCCGCCGCTGCCGCCCTCGGGGCCGAGGTCCAAGAGGAAGTCCGCGCACTTGATGACGTCCAGGTTGTGCTCGATGACGAGCACGGTGTTGCCCGCGTCGACAAGGCGCTGCAAGACCTCAAGGAGCTTTTTCACATCGTCCGTGTGGAGACCCGTGGTCGGCTCGTCGAGGATATAGATGGTGCGCCCTGTGGAGCGCTTAGAAAGCTCGGTCGCAAGCTTGACGCGCTGCGCCTCGCCGCCGGAAAGCGTCGTAGACGACTGGCCGAGGCGGATATAGCCGAGGCCGACCTCGCTGAGCGTGCGGAGCTTCGCTTCGAGCTTTGGAAGGTCGCGAAAGAATTCGAGTGCTTCCTCCACGGTCATTTCGAGCACGTCCGCGATGCTCTTGCCCTTGTAGTGCACCTCGAGCGTTTCGCGGTTGTAGCGCTTGCCCTTGCAGACCTCGCAGGGCACGTAAATATCGGGCAGGAAGTGCATCTCGATCTTGAGCTGACCGTCGCCCGAGCAGGCCTCGCAGCGGCCGCCGCGCACATTGAAGCTGAAGCGGCCCGCGCTGTAGCCGCGCGCCTTCGCGTCCGGCGTGGAGGCGAAGAGGTCGCGGATGTCGTTGAAGAGATTCGTATAGGTCGCGGGGTTGGAGCGCGGCGTGCGCCCGATGGGACTCTGGTCGATGCAGATGACCTTGTCGAGGAACTCTTCGCCCTCGATGGCGCGGCATCTGCCCGGGTGCACCTTCATGCGGTTTAAGTCCGCGCCGAGCTTTTTGTAGATGATCTCGTTGACGAGCGACGATTTGCCGCTGCCGGAAACGCCCGTGACGCAGGTGAAGGTTCCGAGCGGGATCGAGACGTCGAGATCATTGAGGTTATTTTCCTGCGCGCCGCGCACGGTGAGGAAATTGCCGTTTCCTGTTCTGCGCGCCTTCGGCACTTCGATCTTCTTTTTGCCGCTCAAATACTGGCCCGTCAGGGATGCGGGATTATCCATGACCTCGCGCGGCGTGCCCGCCGCGACGACCTGACCGCCGTGCGCGCCCGCGCCGGGGCCGATGTCGATGAGGTAGTCCGCCGCGCGCATCGTGTCCTCGTCGTGCTCGACGACAATGAGCGTGTTGCCGAGGTCGCGCAATCTCTTAAGCGTTGCAAGGAGTTTGTCATTGTCGCGCTGGTGCAGTCCGATGGACGGCTCGTCGAGGATATAGAGGACGCCCATCAGGCTCGAGCCGATCTGCGTTGCCAAACGGATGCGCTGGGCTTCGCCGCCCGAGAGCGACGCGCTTGCGCGCGAAAGCGTCAGGTATTCGAGTCCTACCGAGCGCAGGAAGCCGAGGCGGTTTTTGATCTCCTTCAAAATGCGTTCGCCGATGCGCATCTGCTGCTCGGTCAGCGTCAGCTGATCCACAAAGTCGAGCGCGTCGACCACGGATTTTTCGCAATAGTCACTGATGCTAAGTCCGCCGACCGTGACGGCGAGGGATTCGCGCCGCAATCTCTTGCCGCCGCAACTGGGGCAGGGGCACTCGCTCATGCAGCCCTCGAGTTCTTCACGCACGCCGTCGCTCTGCGTTTCCTTGTAGCGGCGCTCCAGGTTGGGGATCACGCCCTCAAAGGCCTGATACAATACGCCCTTGCCGCGCGGCTGGTCGTACTGGAGCTCCAGCTTTTCGCCCTTTGTGCCGTAGAGAATGACGTCCATGACCTCTTTGGAGAGCTTTTCCACAGGATCACGGAGGGAAAAATGGTACTTTTTGGACAGCGCTTCAAAATACATGCGCGAGATACCGTCGCCGCGCACGTTGTTCCAGCCCGAGGCGCAGATCGCGCCGTCGAGCAGGGAAACGCTCTTATTCGGGATGACGAGCTCGGGGTCGACCTTGAGCTGTGTGCCGAGACCCGTGCACTCCGGGCACGCGCCGAACGGGTTGTTGAACGAGAACATGCGCGGCGTCAGCTCTTCGATGGAGATGCCGCAGTCCTCGCAGGCGTAGTTCTGCGAGAAGAGGATATCGCGGTCATCGGGCAGGATATTCGCAAGAATGATGCCGTCCGAGAGCGCCGCCGCGGTCTCGCAGGAGTCCGTCAGGCGGTGAACGACGTCGGGACGGAGGATGAGGCGGTCGATGACGACCTCGATGTTGTGTTTTTTGTTCTTCTCGAGGGAAATTTCCTCACTGAGGTCGTACATGTTCCCGTCGGCGCGGACGCGGACATAGCCCGAGCGGCGCGCGTCCTCGAAAATTTTTACATGCTCGCCCTTTTTCCCGCGAATGACCGGCGCCATGATCTGCACGCGCGTGCCCTCGCCCAGCGCCATGAGCTGGTCGATGATCTGGTCGATGGACTGCTGGCGGATCTCCTTGCCGCAGTTCGGACAGTGCGGCGTGCCGACGCGCGCCCACAGAAGGCGCAGATAGTCGTACACCTCCGTCACCGTGCCGACGGTGGATCGTGGGTTCTGCGAGGTGGTCTTCTGGTCGATGGAGATGGCGGGGGAGAGACCCTCGATATAGTCGACGTCGGGCTTTTCCTTCTGCCCGAGGAACATGCGCGCGTAGGAAGATAAACTCTCCACATACCGGCGCTGGCCCTCGGCATAGATGGTGTCGAACGCGAGCGACGACTTGCCGCTGCCCGAAAGTCCCGTGATGACGGTCAGCGCGTCGCGGGGAATTTCCACGTCGATGTTCTTGAGGTTATTCTCTCTTGCGCCTTTGACAAAAATCTTACTTGGCATGAATCGATAACTCCTGTTGCTCATTTTGCAGCTGCGAAATGAGCGTACTCTTCTGAATTTTTTATGTCAACCTTATTTGGCGATGAGATCCGCAAATTTTGCGCGCACGAGCGCGGCGAGGTCGCGCGGCGCAAGCTCGACCTGATAGCCGATCTTCCCCGCGGAGACGATCATTGTTTCAAGGTTTTCCGCCGAGGCGTCGATCACCGTAGGGAACAATTTTTTCATTCCCACGGGCGAGCAGCCGCCGTGGACATAGCCCGTGAGCGGCAGCAGCTCTTTCTGGTGAATCATCTCAATGGACTTCTCGCCCACGGCCTTCGCGGCCTTTTTGAGGTCAAGATTCTCCGCGACCGGCACATCGAAAACGTAAAACTGCCCCTTCGCGCCGCGCGCGACAAGGGTCTTGAAGACGATGGCGGGGTCAAAGCCCATGGACTGCGCCACCGTGATGCCGTCGACGGCAACGCCCTCCTCGTGCGGATAGGTGTGCGCGCTGTAGGCGATCTTCTTCTGCTCCAAAACGCGCATGACGTTGGTTTTCTCTTCTTTGTTTTTTGCCATTATGTTTCGCTTTCCTTTCGCAGCTCGATGATGCGGTCGCGCAGGATGGCAGCATACTCGAATTCGAGCATTTTGCTTGCCTCCTGCATCTGCTTTTCGAGCTTTCTGATCTCCTCGTCCCGCTCGCGCTCGGAGAGCTTGCGCTTGCCGCGGCGGCGGGCAGAGGCTTCGTCCTTCTTCGAAATTTCGATGATCTCGCGCACGTCCTTGCGGATGGTCTGGGGGACGATGCCGTTTTCCTTGTTGTATGCGTCCTGGATCTCTCTTCTTCGCTCCGTCTCGTCCATGGCGCGGCGCATCGAAGGCGTGACGGTGTCGGCATAGAGCACGACAAGGCCGTCGGCGTTTCGCGCGGCGCGGCCGATGGTCTGGATAAGGCTCGTCTCGCTGCGCAAAAATCCTTCTTTGTCGGCGTCTAAGATGGCGACCATCGAGACCTCGGGAATGTCGAGACCTTCGCGCAGCAGGTTGATACCGACGAGCACGTCGAACTCGCCGAGGCGCAGGCCGCGGATGAGCTCCATGCGCTCGATGGTCTCCACGTCCGCGTGCATATAGCGCACGCGGATGCCCGCGCCCGTCAGGTACTGCGTGAGGTCTTCGGCCATTTTCTTTGTCAGCGTGGTGACGAGCACGCGCTCGTTGCGCGCGGCGCGCGCGTTGATCTCGCCGATGAGGTCGTCGATCTGATTTTCCACCGGCCGCACCTCGACCTTGGGATCGAGAAGACCCGTCGGGCGAATGACCTGCTCGACGATCTGGCCCGCGCGCTCCTTTTCATAGTCACCGGGCGTCGCGGAAACGTAGATGCGCTGGTGGACGCGCTGCTCAAATTCGTCGAATTTGAGCGGGCGGTTGTCGAACGCGCAGGGCAGGCGGAAGCCGTATTCGACGAGGCTCTCCTTGCGCGCGCGGTCGCCGTTGTACATCGCGCGCACCTGCGGGAGCGTGACATGGGATTCATCCACAAAGAGGAGGAAATCCTTGGGGAAATAGTCGATGAGCGTCAGCGGCGGGGAGCCGACGGGGCGGCCGCTGATGACGCGGGAATAGTTCTCGATGCCCGTGCAGTAGCCAAGCTCGCGCAGCATCTCGATATCGTAGCGCGTGCGCTGGCGGATGCGCTGCGCCTCCACCGCCTTGCCCTCGGAGAGAAACTGCGCCTCGCGCTCGTCAAGCTCACGGTCGATCTCCACGATGGCGCGCTCCAATTTCTCCTTCGTTGTGACATAGTGCGACGCGGGATAGATGGCGATGTGCTGGAGCGTGCGCGTCACCTGCCCGTTCACGGGGGTGAATTCGCTGATCCGGTCGATCTCGTCGCCGAAGAACTCGACGCGCACGGCCTTGTCGCGGTAGTAGGCGGGGTAGAGCTCCACCGTATCGCCGCGCACGCGGAAGCGATTGCGCTCAAAGGCAACGTCGTTGCGCTCGTAGCGAATTTCGATGAGCCGCTTTAAGAGAAAATCGCGCTCCATCGTCATGCCCGGGCGCAGCGAGATCATGAGCTTTTCAAAGTCCTCCGGCTCGCCGAGACCGTAGATGCAGGAAACGGAGGAGACGACGATGACGTCGCGCCGCTCAAGCAGCGCGCAGGTGGCCGAAAGCCGCAGGCGGTCGATCTCTTCGTTCGTGGAAGCGTCCTTTGCGATGTAGGTATCCGTGTGGGGGATATAGGCCTCGGGCTGATAGTAGTCGTAGTAGGAGACAAAGTATTCCACCGCGTTTTCGGGAAAAAACTCTTTGAATTCCGCGCACAGCTGCGCGGCAAGGGTCTTGTTGTGCGCCAGCACGAGCGTGGGGCGCTGGACTTTTTCGATGACGCTCGCCATCGTGAAGGTCTTGCCCGAGCCGGTCACGCCGAGCAGCACCTGCTCATCGAGGCCCATCTTCACTCCCTGCGCGAGCTTTTCGATGGCCTGCGGCTGGTCGCCCGTAGGCTTGAAGGGCGCGTGCAGCTTAAATTCCATATCCGTTTCCCTCTCTTTCCGGCAGAAGTCCGTTGTGCCGCAGGGAGACAAAGTCGTCGTCCGCGACGATGATGTGGTCGGCAAGCTCGACGCCCACGGTGCGCAGCGCGTCGAAAACCGACAGCGTGGTCGCGTTGTCCGCAGGGGAGGGGAGCGCCACGCCGCTGGGGTGGTTGTGGGAAAGAAGCACGCTGCTCGCGCCGCACTTGAGCGCGTTTTCCACAATTTTTCGCATATTGAGCTGAACGCTGTCCGTGTCGCCCTCGGCGACCAAGTGGCAGGCGAGGAGACGGCCCTTCGCGTCGAGGCAGGCCTCGTAGAGCTTTTCCTCCCGCTCGCCGAAAAAGAGGTCCAAAAAGTATGCGCCCGCCTGCTCGGTATCGCTGAGGATCGTTTCGTGCGCGCCGGCGGAGGCGCGGATGCGGCGCATCAGCGGAAAGATGAGCGTGAGCAGCGTTGAGGCGTTCTCGCCCACGCCCTCGACCTCCTCAAGCGCTGCACGGTCGGCGGCAAACACCGCGTCGAGCGAGCCGAATTTTTGCATCAGGCGGTGCGCGATGGGATTGGTGTCCTGCCGCGGCACGGCGTAATAGAGGAGAAGCTCGAGCACCTCATGTTCGGCGAACGCATCGAGTCCGTGGGCGCGAAACTGCTCTTTTTTGCGTGAGCGATGTCCTTCGTGAACCGGCATGGCGGTTCCCCCTTCCGTGGCATTTTTGCCGCAAAACGCGGCCTGCTTCTCCTATTTTTGTCTTAATAGGTTATTTTATCACGGAGAGAAAAATCGTACAAGTGTTTTTTGCCCTTTCTTCCCGCGAAGCGGAACGCGCCGCGGTGGTTCCTTCTGTTAAGTCAAAGCGAAAAAAAGCTGCATTTTCTGCGGACTTTCCACGCTTGGGTGAAAGAACCGTTTACAACGCCCGCCGCTTTACGGTAAAATAGAAGCCATCACTCGGTTTGGAGGAACGTACTTCATGAAAAAGATCTTTCTCTCCGCGATTCTGGCCGGTATGGTCATCGGCTTTGGCGGAACGGTATTTCTGTCGGTGGAAAATACAGTCATCGGCTCTCTTTTCTTCACCATCGGCCTTTTTGTCGTCTGCACGCGCGGACTGCACCTGTTTACGGGCAAGGTCTGCTATCTTTTCGACAACGACGCGGCCTATGCAAAAACGCTGCCGGTCATCTGGTTCGGCAACCTGGTCGGCACGGCGATCATTGCCGCGCTCGAGCAGTTCACGCGCCTTGCCTCGCTCGACGCCCGCGCACAGGCCATCTGCGCGCTCAAGCTCTCCGAGCCGCTGTTCGGCGCGTTCATCCTCGCCATTTTCTGCAACGTGATGATCTACATCGGCGTGGAGGGCTACCGCTCCAACCCGCACGAGCTGGGCAAATACCTCGCGCTTTTCTTCGGCGTGTGCGTGTTCATTCTCTGCGGCTTTGAGCACTGCGTGGCCAACATGTATTACTTCACGATGGGCGGCGCATGGAGCGGCCGCGCGATCCTTTATCTGCTTGTGATGACGCTCGGCAACGCCGTGGGCGGCGTGATCGGCCCGGTGACGAGAAAAATCCTGACAAAGTAAAAGATCCCTGCGTCAGGCAGGAGCGGAAAGGCGGGGCGTTCCCTTCAAAAAGGGAGCGTCCCGCCTTGTTCTTCTTTCCGCGGCGCTGCGTCTTTTATATTGCTTTTGCCGCGGGCAGATAGTACAATGGGGATACTCAACGAAACGGGAGGACTTTTCCCCAATGAAACTCATTTCATGGAACGTCAACGGCCTGCGCGCGTGCATCGGCAAGGGCTTTCTGGATTTTGTGGATTTCATCGACGCGGACGTGATCTGCTTACAGGAGACGAAATTGCAGCCGCACCAGATCGAGCTCGACCTGCCGCAGTACCACATCTACTGGAACAGCGCGGACAAGAAGGGCTATTCCGGCACGGCGGTCTTCACCAGGCGCGAGCCGCTCTCCGTCACGTATGACTTCGGCGAGGATATCCACCGCCACGAGGGGCGCGTCATCACCTGTGAATACGAGGACTTCTACCTCGTCTGCTGCTACACGCCAAACTCCCAGGACGAGCTGCGCCGCCTTTCGTACCGCATGGAGTGGGAGGACGCGCTGCGGCAGTACCTTTGCGAGCTTGACAACATCAAGCCCGTCGTCTACTGCGGGGACTTAAACGTGGCGCACGAGGAGATCGACCTCAAAAATCCCAAGACGAACCACTTTAACCCTGGCTTTTCCGACGAGGAGCGCGGCAAGATGACGCAGCTTCTCTCCTCCGGCTTTCTGGATTCCTTCCGTACGCTCTACCCCGACAAGACCGACGCCTACTCGTGGTGGAGCTACCGCGCACAGTCGCGGGCAAGGAACGTCGGCTGGCGCATCGACTACTTTATCGTCTCCGAGCGCCTGCGCAGCAGGATCGAAAACGCGGACATTCTGCCCGAGGTCATGGGCAGCGACCACTGCCCGGTGATGCTCGAGCTGAAGGAGGAAACAGTATGAAGATCAACAAACAGCAAACCGGCAGCGGCACAAAGATCGCGCTGATCGTCAGCGGCGTCGTGCTCCTCGCCTGCATCGTGCTCACGGTTCTCGTCGGCACACAGAAAGCCCAAATGAGCGATGTTGTGAAAAACATCTTCGCCATCGTCCTCTGCGTGGACGTCATCGTGTTTGCCTACACGGGCTGCAAGCTGCTCGGCCTTCTCAAGACAATAAAGAAATGACCGCTTTTCCCCACCGAGCGGCAAAAACAAAAAATAAAAAGGGATCCTCTTTGAAAGAGGATCCCTTTTCTGTTCTTATCGTATCCTTGCGCAAGCTCACGATCCACAGCCTGTGGAGAACTTACGCCTTGGTACGGTCGTAAGACACAACAACACGTCTGTTCGGCTCGGTGCCGATGGAGAAGGTGGTCACGCCCGGCGTATCCTGGAGCGCGGTGTGGATCACATGGCGCTCGTAGGCATTCATCGGCTCGAGGGTAACGTTGCGGCGATACTTGGTGACCTTACCGGCAACCTTTTCCGCAAGGCGCTCGAGGCTCTGCTCGCGCTTTTCGCGGTAATTCTCGGCATCGACCTGCACGCGCACGCGGTTTTTCTCGCTGCCGCGGTTGATGCTGTAATTCGTCAGCTGCTGGATGGCGTCGAGCGTTTCGCCGCGGCGGCCGATCAGCGCGCCGAGCTTTTCGCCCTCGAGATAGACCTTGTAGCGGCCCTTTTCGCTCTCGTAGATCTTGATCTCGGCAGCGGAATCCATGTGCTCAAGGAGACCCTTGAGGAAGGAACGGATCTGCTCGCTCTTTTCGTCGCGGCACTCCTCGCCAAGGTCGACGATGGGTTTAGGCTGCGGGGCGGGACGCTCCGCGCGCTCGGCACGGGGCGCACGCTCGCGGCGCTCTTCGCGCGCCGGACGGCCGCTGCGCTCTTCCTTGGCGGCGCGGGGTTCTTTCTTCTGCAAAACCTCGGGCGCGTACATGGGCACGGCCTTCGGTGCAGCGCTGGGTTCAACTTTCTTTTCGGGCTTGGGTGCGGCAGGCTTTTCCACCGGCTTGACCTCTTCGGCCTTGCCGTCGTCATAGCTCACGCGAACGCGCGCGGGCGCGCTGCCGATGCCGAGGAATCCTGCTTTTGCACGCTCAAGGATCTCAACAGAAACGTCGTCTCTGTCCATTCCCAGCTGAGCGAGCGCACTCTGGATCGCCTCGTCCTCCGTCTTGCCCGTTACGTCAATAAACTTGATCATTCAGACAAGCTCCTTACAATTATTCTCCGTAGTGCTCGGGGTCGTAGGAACGGCCGCGGGCATAGGGGCGGTCGCCGATACGGCCGCTTTCATTGGTGGAATTTTTCTTCTTGGTGGCCTTGGCAGCCTGCTTTTCCGCGCGCTTTTCCTTGAGCGTCTTCTTTTCCGCCTCTTCGGCAGCAAACTTGCGCTGCTGCTCACGGGCGGCTTCCATGCGGCGCAGACGGTCTTCGCGCTTCTGCTTTTCCTTCTCGCTGATCTCGTCATCCATGTGGTTCTTATAATACTTGGTCAGAGCCTTTTCCTGAATGGCGTAGAGCAGGGAGTTGACGATCCAGTAAACGCCGAGAGCCGCGGGCAGCGTAAAGCCGATCAACAGGGACATGAGCGGCATCATCCACATCATCATGCGGCTGGAGCGGGCGGTGGCGTCGTTGCCTTCGGCGGCAACGTTGCCTGCCATGGACACCTTGGACTGCAAAAAGCTCAGTCCGGCGGAAATAAAGGGGATCAGCACAATGCCGATGATGGGCCAGCCGCCGGTGAAGAAGTCCTTCCACACGTCCGTCGGCATGACGGTGAGGTCAAGGCCGAGGAAGTTGTAGTTTACGTTGAGAAGTCCGTCGAACTTGCCGGCAAACTCCGAAAAATTATCGGAGATGAACTTGGCAAGGCCGATCTCTTCATAGCCCTTGCGCACAAGCTCGGCATTGTAGCCAAGGGTGGTAGCAAGAGCGGTGATCTCCGTCACAACGTCCTTGGAGAGCATCATGAAGCGGCTGAGCGGCTGGCGGATGATGGAATAGAGTGCGATGAGGATGGGGAAGGGCAGGAAGCTCCACAGGCAGCCGCTCATGGGGTTCACGCCCTCCTGCGTGTAGAGGAGCTGCATCTCCTCATTCATGCGCTGAGGATTGTTGGCGTATTTCGTCTGGATCTCTTTCATCTTGGGCTGGAAGAGATTCATGCGCATCATGCTCTTTTTCGACTTCATCTGGAAGGGCAGGGTGATGAGCTTCACGACGAGCGTGAAGAGCACCAGCGCCCAGCCGTAGGAGCCGGTCAGCTCATAGAAGGTGCGCAGGATCCAGGCGAAGGGAACGCAAATGTAATAGCCGATCGTTGACATTCTTTGGTTTCCTCCGTGGTTTTAAGTTCGGTCACGGGACCGGGTCGTAGATTTTTCCGCCCTTATAGAACGGATGGCATCGCATGATACGCTTGAACGCAAGCCAGCCCCCCTTAAAAGCGCCGTACTTCTCGATGGCCTCGAGCGCGTACTGCGAGCAGGTGGGGATAAAGCGGCAGCAGGGGGAACGGTAGGGCGAGATCGCCGCGCGATAAAACCGGATGAGAGAAAGCATGAGCTTTTTCATGCCTGAGACTCCCAGAGGCCGAGCTTTTTGCACGTTTTTTCAAACGCGCGCTTGAGCTCCCAGTAATCCGCATACGCAGCCCTTGTACGGGCGACGACGATGATGTCGTAGCCCTGCTTCATCTTCCCCTGGCTGAGGCGGAAGATCTCGCGGATGCGGCGGCGGACACGGTTGCGCACGACGGCATGGCCAAGCTTGGTGCTGACCGTGACGCCGAGGCGATTGTGCCCCAGTCTATTTTTCCGGTAATAGACCACAAGGCAGGACGAAACACCGGATTTACCCTTTGCGTACATCCGGCGGAATTCGTAATTTTCCTTGATGGTGGTGGTGCTTTTCACGCGTGATCTCCCTGCTGCTGCGGTTTTGTCCGTATAGCCTGCAAGGGACGGCGATCGAAACACATTCTCATCAGCCGTCCCTCATTGTTTCATCTGTAGCATACGATACGCAAGTTGCTCCCGCTCTTAGTGGGTGAGACGGGCGCGGCCGCGTGCACGACGACGGGCAAGAACCTTGCGGCCGTTGGCAGTGGACATTCTCTTGCGGAAGCCGTGCTCCTTGGAGCGCTGGATCTTCTTGGGCTGATAGGTGCGAGAAGTAGCCATTTCGTTTTACCTCCTGAAAAATTTTACCGGCAGAGACCTTCCGGCCGCTGCACTTACTCGACGGCGGGCGGAGAAAAAATCTTTCTTCGCGAACCGCAGTTGATAAAAGAAATGCCGTATTGACGCGGCATACGTGGAGTATTATATCGGTTTTGCTGCATTCTGTCAACCAAAAATGCAAAAATTGGTGCATGTTTCCATTGTCCGCAAGCACTTGTGTTTGCGGAAAAAAAGAGAATCAATCCCTTGTGTTCTTTTGCCTGATTCCGCGCCGCTTTTCCATGGAAAAACAGCATTTTATATTTAGAATAAGTGTTGCGTCTGCGCGCGATTTTTGGTATAATATAGGGAGTTAATTTTCGGCTCTTACAAGCCTTTTATTCCAACAAAGAAAGGAGCGCTTCCGTGAACTCTGTTGCAGACATCTGGAAGATCGTTCTCTCCCGTCTCAGCCAGGATCTGTCGGAAACGACCATCTCCACCTGGTTCGACGAAGTGGAAGCCGTGTCCATCAAGGATCTCACGCTGTACCTCCACTGCCCGAACGATTTCAAGCGCAGCACCATCGAATCAATGTTCGCAGACCGCATCAAGGATTCCCTGCGGGACATTTATTCCGCCGATTTCGACGTTAAGCTTTTATCGAGCGCTGAGAGCGCGGCGCTGTTCACCACAGAAGAGAAAAAATCCGCTTCGCTGTTCGATTCCAGCGAATTCACCTTTGAGTCCTTCGTCGTGGGTGAATCCAACAAAATGGCCTATGCCGCCGCCCGCGCCGTGGCGGACGGGGCGAGCGACCACTATAACCCCCTCTTCATCTACGGTGACTCCGGCCTTGGAAAAACGCACCTCATCTACGCCATCGCCCACCAGATCCGCTCCACACGCCCCTCGTCCAAGATCATCTACATCAAGGGCGACGATTTCATCAACGAATTCATCGAGCTCGTGCGCGCCGGCCGCGGCAGCGAGTTCCGCGCCAAGTACCGCGACGCCGACCTTCTGCTCGTGGACGACGTGCAGTTCGTTGCCGGCAAGGAGCAGGTGCAGAACGAATTCTTCCATACGTTCAACACGCTCTATGAGGCGGGCCGCCAGATCGTTCTGACCTCCGACCGTCCGCCCTCTGAGATGAACCTGCTCGACGACCGTCTGAGAACGCGCTTTGAGTGGGGCCTACTTGTCGACGTGCAGCCGCCCGACTTTGAAACGCGCCTTGCCATCGTAAAGAACAAGGCCGCCCAGTGGGGCACGGTCATCGACGACGACATTGCCAAGTACATCGCCGAGAACGTCACCTCCAACGTCCGCCAGCTTGAGGGAACAATGAACAAGATCCTCGCCTACCGCGACCTCATCGGACGCGAAATGGACGCCGACGCTGCGCACCGCGCGGTCGAGGACTTTATGAAAAAGAACTCAAACCTTGCCCCCACGGCCGCCATGATCATCACCGAGACCTCGCGCTATTTCGGCATCGACGAAGAGGTCATCAAAGGCCCCTCCCGCAGCCGTGAGGTGGTCAACGCCCGTCAGGCGGCGATGTATCTCGTGCGCCGCATGACGAATCTCTCCACGCCGGACATTGGCCGCGAATTCGGCAAGCGCGATCATACGACCGTCATCCACTCGCTCGAGCAGATCGAAAAGAAGATGAAATCCGATCCTGTTTTCAATCAGACGATCAAGGAGATCACCATCAACATCAACTCCAAGCGGTAAAAAGTTTTCCACATTATCCACAGAGTTGTGCATAGGGAAGATGTGGATAAATTTTTCCTAATTTTTTGCTGTGGAAAATGATGCCGCTTTTCACCATTTCCCTTGGGATAAATTTTCCTTGTAATTTCTTGCAAAAATTGGGTTTTCCACAGTTTTGCGCCCCTACTGCTGCTATTTCTAAAAACTATCCTTTTTCTTTTCCAAAAGAGAAAAATTCCACCCGTTTTACGAAAGGAACGCCGCTATGAAATTTTCCTGCGAAAAGCTGCTGCTGCAAAATGCAGTGAACACCGCCTCCCGCGCCGTCGCGGCGAAAAGCTCCATTCCTGCGCTCGAAGGTCTGCTCCTGACCTGCGATAGAGAAAAGCTGACCGTTTCGGGCTACAATATGCAGACCGGTATCCGCACACACTTTCCCGTGGAAGCGGCGGAGGACGGCGAGCTTGTCGTCAACGCCCGGCTGATCGGCGAAATTTTAAGAAGACTGCCCGACGATGTCGTGACCTTCACCGCGGACGACAAATTCCTCATTCATCTTTCCTGCGGCGACGCAGACTTTGACATCATGGGTCTTTCCGCCGCGGATTTTCCCGAGATTCCTGAGGTCGAGGAGAAGTACGCCGTGCAGATCGCCGAAAAAACGCTCAAGTCCATGATCCAGCAGACGAGCTTCGCCGTTTCGACAAACGAGGCGCGCCCCGTGCACATGGGATCTCTATTCGAGGTCTGCGCCGACGGGCTGACCGTCGTCTCTGTCGACGGTTTCCGCCTGGCGCTGCGCAAAGAACCGCTTGAAAAGATCGAGGGCGGCGCATTTTCCTTTGTCGCGCCCGGCACGGCGCTCAACGAGGTCGAGCGCATCTGCGAGGAGATCGACGAGAGCGTGACCATCACGCTCGGCCAGCGCCACATCTTATTTGAAGTGGGCGAGACGGAGCTCATCTGCCGCCGCCTCGAGGGCGAGTTCCTCGACTATAAAAACGCCATTCCGCGCAGAAATCCCATCAACCTCGTGCTCGACACGAAAACGATGCTCCAGAGCCTTGAGCGCGTGAGCGTCGTCATCAGCGAAAAATTAAAGAGCCCCGTGCGCTGCCTTTTTGAGGACAATAAGGTGACAATGTCCGCCAAGACGGCGAGCGGCGACGCCAAGGACGTCTGCCGCATCGCGGGCGACGGACAGGGGCTGGAGATCGGCTTCAACAACCGCTATCTGATGGACGCGCTGCGCTATGCCCCGGCCGACACCGTGAAGATGGAGCTCAACACCGGTATTTCGCCGGCCATCATCGTCCCTGTCGACGGAGAGGAGAATTTCCTCTACATGGTGCTGCCCGTGCGCTTGAAGGCGAATTAAGACAGAAATTTCAATACAACTGGTATCATATAATACAACGATTTCCTCTTGGAATCGCTGTACTGAGAGGACCATTTATGACTGAGATCACGATTACAACCGAATTTATCAAATTGCAGGATCTTTTGAAGCTTGCCAATCTCGTCGGCACCGGCGGCGAGGCAAAGATCGTTATTCAGGAGGGCAAGGCTTCCGTCAACGGCGAGGTTTGCACGATGCGCGGCAAGAAGATCCGCCCCGGCGACACGGTGGCCTACGACGGCGAAGAGCTGACGGTCTCCTATGCGAATTGACGCGCTGAAGCTTCAGTCCTTCCGCAATTACGACGCGCTGGACGTTACGTTTGCGCCGGACTGCAACGTCATTGTCGGCGAAAACGCGCAGGGCAAGACAAATCTGCTCGAATCGATCGTCTATTTGTCGAGCGCACGGTCTCCGCGCGCAAGGGCGGAAAAGGAGCTCATCTCCTTCGGAAAGAGCGAGTGCTCGATCAGGGCGGACGCTTTTGCCCGCTCGCGCGAGTTTCTGCTTGAGATATCCCTTGCCGCGGGCAGGAGGAGAAAGATCCTCATCAACAAAGTGCCGGCAAAAAAGGGCGGCGAGCTGAGCGACGTGCTCGGCGCGGTCTATTTCTGCCCCGAGGATCTGTTGCTCATCCGCGACGGCGCGGCGGCCAGAAGAAGATTCATGGACGACGCGCTCTGCCAGCTGCGCGCGCGCTACGCCCAGGCCCTCTCCGACTATCACAGAGCGTACGAACACAAAACGCGCATCCTGCGCGACAGCGAGGAATATCCATCGCTGCTCGATACCCTGCCGGAATTCGACCTGCGCATGGCGCAGAGCGGCGCGGTGCTCATCTACTACCGTGCGCGGTTCTGCGAGCGATTGAAGGAATATGCGGGCATCGCGCACCGCGAATGCTCCGGCGGCAGGGAAGAGCTGGGAGTCGAATACCAGACGGTTTCGACCATTTCAGACCCGCTCGCGCCAATTGAAACGATTTACGACCAGCTGCGCGCGCATCAGGCATCACACGCGGCGGCGGAACGGGCATCAAGAATGTGCCTTTCCGGCCCGCATAAGGACGACATCGCCGTGACGATCGGCGGCGTGAACGCGCGGCAGTTTTCCTCGCAGGGACAGACGCGTACGGCGGCGCTCGCCTTCAAGCTCGCCGAGCGGGAGATCTACCGCGAGATCACGTCCCGTACGCCGCTGCTGCTGCTCGACGATGTGCTCTCCGAGCTTGACCCGAAGCGGCAGGAATACGTATTGAACCGTATCTCCGGCGGGCAGGTATTCATCACCTGCTGCGAGGAGGACCGGCTGGGAACGCTTTTGAGCGGCAAGGTATTCCGCATTGCAAACGGCGCGGTGGTATAAAGGAGGAAGCAATGTATCTGCACATCGGCAACAACGTGATGCTTCCTGAAAAGCACATCATCGGCGTCTTTGATCTCGAGATCACGTCGCAATCGAAGAGAACATCAGAATTTCTTAGGCGGGCGGAGGAGGAGAGTCTGGTCATCGACGCCTGCGAGGACATTCCGAAGTCCTTCCTCGTGTGCGACCACCCCTATCACCCGCAATTGGTTTATTTATCCGAGCTTTCGAGCGCAACGCTGCAAAGAAGAATGGAGGAACAGCAGTAACGGCAGCGGACATCGCGCATGTTCCATAAAAAGACATTGTTCGAGGCAGGGAGAAACGGGCCGGAAAGGGCTCCGACCCGGTTCTTCCTGCCTGATGACGAAAGGAGAACCCAAATGGCAGAAAATGAGATCCTGCAATCCACGGCGGTGGATGAAAACAACGACTATAACGCCTCAGAGATCCAGGTGCTCGAAGGACTGGAGGCGGTGCGCAAGCGCCCGGGCATGTACATCGGCTCCACGTCCTCGAGCGGCCTGCACCACCTCGTTTACGAAATTGTGGATAACTCCATCGACGAGGCGCTTGCGGGCTACTGCACGGAGATCAAGGTGACGATCAACGAGGGCAACACCATCACCGTTGTGGATAACGGCCGCGGTATCCCCGTCGACATTCAGGCGCAGACGGGGCGCCCCGCGCTCGAGGTCGTCTATACCGTGCTGCACGCGGGCGGTAAGTTCGGCGGCGGAGGCTATAAGGTCTCCGGCGGTCTGCACGGCGTGGGCGCGAGCGTCGTCAACGCCCTTTCCGAGTGGCTGACGGTGCAGGTGCACAAGAACGGCAACATCTACGAGATGAAATTCTCCCGCGGCAAGATCACGCAGGAGATGACCATTGTCGGCTCGACCGATCATACGGGCACGACCGTCACCTTCAAGCCCGACCCCGAGATGTTCGAAGACCTTGAGTACTCCTACGAGACGCTCCACACGCGCATGCGCGAGGAGGCTTTCTTGAACGCCGGCCTTCGCATCACGATCGAAGATAAGCGCACGGCGAGCGAGGAAAAGAGCGAGAGCGAACGCCGCGACTCGATGTGCTACGAGGGCGGTATCCGCGAGTTCGTCACGTGGCTCAACAAAAAGAAAGACCCGCTGCACAATAACGTCATCTATATGAGCGGCATGAAGGGCGACTCGTTCGCGGAATTGGCGCTCCAGTATGACGACGGCTATCAGGAAAATATCCTCTCGTTCGCCAACAACGTCCATACGCCCGAGGGCGGTATGCACGAGACCGGCTTCAAGGCCGCGCTCACGCGCGTTCTGAACGCCTACGGCATCAAAAACGGCATCATCAAGGAAGGCGACAAGGTCAGCGGCGAGGACTGCCGCGAGGGTCTTACCTGCGTCATCTCCGTCAAGCTCACGAACGCGCAGTTTGAAGGCCAGACGAAGGCAAAGCTCGGAAATTCCGAGATCCGCACGCTGGTCGACGGCATCGTCTCCGACCGGCTGATGCAGTTCCTTGAGGAAAATCCCGTCGTGGCGCGCACGATTTTGGATAAGGCGATGACCGCCAACCGCGCGCGCGAGGCCGCGCGCAAGGCGCGCGAATCCATCCGCCGCAAGAGCGCCCTCGGCGGCGCGGCGATGCCCGACAAGCTGCGCGACTGCAACGAAAATAACCCAGAGCTCACCGAACTCTACATCGTAGAGGGCGACTCGGCAGGCGGCAGCGCCACGCAGGGGCGCGACTCGCGCTTTCAGGCGATCCTGCCGCTGTGGGGTAAGATGCTCAACGTGGAAAAGGTCCGCGCCGATAAAATTTACGGCAACGACAAGCTCCAGCCCGTCATCATCGCGCTCGGCGCGGGACTGGGCGAGGATTTCGACGTCAATAAGCTGCGCTATCACAAGGTCATCATCATGGCAGATGCCGATGTCGACGGCTCGCACATCAGAACGCTGCTGCTGACGTTCTTCTTCCGCTATATGCGCCCGCTCATTGAAAACGGCTATGTCTACGCCGCGGTGCCGCCGCTCTACAAGCTCTCGCGCGGCAAGACACAGCGCGTTGCCTTCTCGGACGAGGAGCGCGACGCCGTTTCCGCCGAGCTTCGCGGCGACAATCCGAACGCGAAGGTCGACATTTCGCGCTTCAAAGGTCTTGGTGAAATGAACCCGCACGAGCTGTGGGAGACGACCATGGACCCCGAAAAGCGCACACTTAAGCGCATCACGCTCGAAGACGCGGTGCTCGCCGACGAGACCTTCACCGTGCTGATGGGCGAGAAGGTCGAGCCGCGCAAGGAATTCATTGAACAGAACGCGAAATACGCGGTCAATCTGGACTTTTAAGAGAGGAGGACGAAGAAAATGGCACACAAAAACGTGGATTACAAACCCGAAGATATTCTCTTCCCCAACCAAAAGATCGTGCAGAGCGAGCTCGTGCACGAAATGCAGTCCTCCTACATCGAATACGCGATGTCGGTCATCGTCGGGCGCGCGCTGCCCGACGTGCGCGACGGCCTGAAGCCGGTCCACCGCCGCATTCTGTACGCCATGTATGAAGACGGTCTTACGAGCGACAAGCCCTTCAAAAAGTCGGCGACCTGCGTCGGCGACGTGCTGGGCCGCTACCATCCGCACGGCGACGCGTCGGTGTACGACGCGCTCGTGCGTCTCGCGCAGGACTTCTCCATGCGCTATATGCTCGTCGACGGTCACGGCAACTTCGGTTCCATCGATGGCGACCCCCCGGCCGCCTACCGATACACCGAGGCCAGAATGTCGAAGATCGCCAACGAAATGCTGCGCGATATCGACAAGGAGACCGTCGACTGGGACCCGAACTTCGACGAGAGCCGCAAGGAGCCCCGCGTGCTGCCCGCGCGCTTCCCGAACCTTCTGGTGAACGGCTCAAGCGGTATCGCTGTCGGCATGGCGACGAATATCCCCCCGCACAACCTCACCGAGGTCATCAACGCCTGTGTGTGCGTGCTCGATAACCCGGAGGCGACGCTTTACGACCTGATGCAGCACATCACCGGCCCCGATTTCCCGACCAAGGGCATCATCATGGGCCGCAGCGGCATCCGCGCGGCGTATGCCACGGGCCGCGGCAAGATCATCCTGCGCGCGCGCACGGAATTTGAAGAATTCGGCCGCGACCGCACGCGCATCATCGTCACCGAGCTTCCCTATCAAGTGAACAAGCGCATGCTCATCAAGAACATGGCCGACCAGGTGAACGACAAGCGTTTGGAGGGCATTTCCGACATCCGCGACGAGACCGACCGCACGGGCATGCGCATCGTCATCGAGGTCAAGCACGACGCGAATCCGCAGGTGGTCCTGAACCGCCTGTTCGCCCAGACGCAGATGCAGACGAGCTTTGCCATCAATATGCTGGCGCTTGTGGACAACCAGAAGCAGCCGAAGATCCTGTCCCTGCGCCATATCATCGACGAGTATCTTGCCTTCCAGGAAGAGCTTATCACGCGCAGAACGCAGTACGACCTCAAAAAAGCGCGCGAGCGCGAGCACCTGCTGCAAGGCCTTCTCATCGCGCAGGACAACATCGACGAAGTCATCCACATCATCCGCACGAGCTACGACGACGCAAAGGAAAAGCTCATGGAGCGCTTCTCCCTCTCCGATGTGCAGGCGCAGGCCATTCTCGATATGCGCCTGAAGGCCTTGCAGGGCCTCGACCGCGAAAAGCTCCAGAACGAGTTTGACGAACTGGAGAAGAAGATCGCCTACTTTGAAGAGCTTCTCTCCAGCGAGACGATGCTCAAGGGCGTTTTGAAGGACGAGCTTCTTGAGATCCGCGACAAGTACGGCGATGCGCGCAAGACCGAGATCCAGGAGGTCGAGGACGAGATCGACATCGAAGACCTCATCGAAGAGGAGGAGTGCGTCTTTACGCTCACGCGCAACGGCTATATCAAGCGCACGAGCGCGAGCGAGTACACCGCGCAGAGTAAGGGCGGCATGGGCAAAAAGGGCATCACCACGCGCGAAGAGGACAGCGTGGTGGACGTTTTCACAGCCTCGACCCACGACTATATCCTCTTCTTCACCGATACCGGCAAGGTATACCGCAAGAAGGGCTATCAGATCCCCGAGAGCGGCAAGGCCGCCAAGGGCACGAACATCATCAACATCATTCAGGTGGAGACCGGCGAGCGCGTGCAGGCGATGATCCACTTCCGCGACCTCAGCGCGGAGAATCTCTTCCTCACGATGGTCACGAGAAACGGCACGGTGAAGCGTCTGCCGGTCGAGACGCTCAAGAACCTGCGCAACAACGGCATCCGCGCGCTGAACCTCGACGAGGGCGACGAGCTGGTGAGCGTGCGCGAGACGGACGGCGAGCAGAAGATCCTCATCGCCACGCACGACGGCATGGCGGTCGTTTTTGACGAGAACGACGTGCGCCCGATGGGCCGCACGGCGGTCGGTGTGCGCGGCATCAAGCTGCGCGAGGGCGACTATGTCGTTGGCGCCGCGCGAGCCCAGGAGGGCAAAGAGGTGCTCACCATCACCGAAAACGGCTACGGCAAGAAAACGCCCGTCGAGGAATACCGCATCACGAACCGCGGCGGCCTTGGCATCAAGAACTACATGGTCACCGAGAAGACCGGCGGCATCGTCGGCGTCAAGGTCGTGGACGGCAGCGAGGATCTGCTGCTCGTCACCCGCGCGGGCATTCTCATCCGCACGCCGGTGGAGGCCATCCGCACGACGGGCCGCGCCACGCAGGGCGTGATCGTCATGCGCTTTAAGGAAGAGGGCGACAGCGTGATCTCCATGGCGCTCACCGAGCACGAAGAGAGCGAGGAGTAAGCAACCTTCGCAAAAAAAGCAAAGGGGATATTCTCTCACGCGGGAGAATACCCCCTTTGAAGACAACGGCGGGCAATTTCCCCTCAATGCGCAAAAAAGCACAATGTAACATCAAAGTAACGCGATAAAGTACAGATGTAAACCCCAACTTGCTGGAAAGCGAGACCTCTTTTTGCTAAAATAAAAGAAGAAAAAGGAGGAGCGTGCGACCGCTTTTCAACAGCCTGTGGAAAACTCCGCGACGCCAAGTGCGGAGACCGGCAGCCGGGAAGAGAGGAAAAAGAACCTCAAGACTCTCTACGAGACGGGAATCCTGAGCAGAGAAGAATATGACGTACAAAGAAAGAAGCTGTGAGGAGGTCACCATGAGAAGAAATATCCACTATAAGCCCAGCAAGGCCGCAAGCATCTTTGGCGGCATTGTCGGCTGTGCGATGGGCATATTCGGCCTTTTTGCCATTCCGGATATGGGCGCGCTGATCGGCTTTAAGGCCATCTGGTGCCTGATGGCCTTCGGCATGGGCATCTATTATTTCCTGATGGCCGCGGGTGTTGTGAAGTACAACGGCGGCTATGAGATCACCGATGAGACGGAAGACGGCGCAAAGGGCGGCAAGTCAGGCGCTGAGGCGCGGCTCGAGGAATTGCAGACCCTTTACGACCGCCGGCTCATTACGGAAGAGGAGTATCAGCAAAAGCGCAGGAAAATCCTTGACGAGCTATAAGAGAAAGGAGCGCGGACAATGGGAGAAGTTCTGATCCTTATTATCATCGCACTTGCCTGGGGGTTTAAGGCGGCTGTCGCCAACGAGGAAAAAAAGGTCAACGATCGGGAAACCGGCAGCGTTTCGGCATCACCCGACGAGTTGATCAAAAAGGCCAAGCGCACGGTTGAAGATCTTGATGCGCTGCGCGGGCAGACGGAAAAAAAGCGCCCGAGCCCGACGGAGATCAAAGCGCTCCACAAGCAGCACCGCGCCGACGAGTGGGAGAGAAACGAGCAGCGCCACGCCGACGAGCGCGCACACAGCGAAAAGCGCTGGGAGCTTGAGCGCAAAAAGCAGGCCGACAGCGGCGAGGTGCATTCTGTCCACATGGACAGCTGCGAGGACCGGCTTGAGAACCTGAAGGTGCTGTACGACGCGGGCATTTTAGACCGCGAGGAATACGCCCAGCGCGTCGCGCGCGTCAAGCAGGCGCACGCGCAGAGCAGAGGCTGAGCAGAGAAAAGGAAGCGAACAAAATATGTACGACGAACTGACAAAGGTCGACATTGACAAAATGAAGGCGGAGCTTGACCACCGCCGTTTGGAGCTGCGCCCCAAGCTCATCGAAGATGTGCAGACGGCGCGCGCGTTCGGCGATCTGAGCGAGAATTACGAGTACAAGGTCGCCAAGCAGGAGAAAAACCGCAACGAGAGCCGCATCCGCTACTTGGAGCGCATGATCGCCACGGCAAAGGTCATCAAGGTGGAGGAAAGAGAGGGCGCTGTAAGCCTTTTCGACCATGTGCTGCTCTATAACGAAAAGCTGGGGAAAGAGCAGTCCATTCAGCTTGTGACCACGCTGCGCCAGAACGCGCTCAAGGGTCTCATCAGCAAGGAATCGCCCGTGGGCAAGGCGGTGCTGGGGAAAAAGGTCGGCGACCGGGTCGAGGTCGTCGTTTCGCCCACCATGAAGTATACGGTCGAAATTCGTGAGATCACGCCGGGCGAGGACGATTCCTCGCTCGAGATCAGTTCTTATTGAGGAAATCCATGAAACAAGTCATTATCTATACCGACGGCGCGTGCTCGGGCAATCCCGGCCCCGGCGGCTGGGGCGCGGTGCTCAAATACGGCGCGCATGAGCGAGAGCTCTCCGGCGGCGAGGCGAGCACGACCAACAACCGCATGGAGCTTACCGCTGTCATCGAGGCGCTGCGGCTCCTCAAAGAGCCGTGCGTCGTGGAGCTCTATTCCGACTCGCGCTATGTGATCGACGCGCTTGAAAAGCGCTGGGTCTACGGCTGGAAGCAGCGCGGCTGGGTGAAGAGCGACAAAAAGCCCGCGCTGAATGTCGATCTCTGGGAGCAGCTCTTGCAGCTCATCGCGCAGCATGAGCTGCACTACCACTGGGTCAAAGGTCACGCGGAGAACGAATACAACAACCGCTGCGACGAGATGGCGGTGGCGGAATGGCACAAATTCAAGTGAACAGCCGCGTGGCCATACGCCGGAAATCCGGCGGCGCGAGCGGCGGATTCACTTCGCCGCCGCAAGACATGAAATAAAACAGGGCTCCCGCGCGGGGAAGCCGCGTGGGAAAACACGCAGAGAACGAATACAACAACCGCTGCGACGAGATGGCAGTGGCGGAATCGCATAAGTTTAAGTGAGAACTTTCTCAAAAAGATGGCGAAGCCATCTTTTTGAAGTAATTTTAAGGAGCAAAAAGTATGGAACAGTTTGACGCAAAGCAGCAGCTTGCCGGTCTTCTCGACTGGATGCGCGCGCAGATGAAAGCCTGCGGCGGCAAGACCGCCGTCATCGGTATTTCCGGCGGCAAGGACAGCTCCGTCGTCGCGGCGCTGAGCGTCGCGGCCTACGGGCGCGAGAACGTCGTCGGCGTGCTGATGCCCGACGGCGTGCAGCCGGACATCGACTATTCAAACGGCCTTGTTGAGCATCTCGGTATCCGCAGCTATACCTTCAATATCCAGGGCGGCACGAAGGGTATTCTCGACGAGATGGACCGCATCGGCCTCGAGGCGAGCCGCCAGACGAAGGTGAACCTGCCCTCCCGCATCCGCATGGCGACGCTGTACGCCATCGCGCAGAGCGAGGATCACGGCATCGTGCTCAACACCTCAAACCTCTCCGAGGACTGGGTGGGCTACTGCACGATCTACGGCGACAGCGCGGGCGCTTTCTCGCCGCTGGGCATGTACACGACCGAGGAGGTCATCGCGCTGGGCGCGGAGCTGGGGCTTCCCGAGCGCTTCCTCATCAAGCCGCCGTCCGACGGCCTGACGGGCAAGACCGACGAGGACAACCTCGGCTTCACCTATCACGCGGTGAACGAATATGTCCGCCGCGGCGTGGTCGACCCCGCCATCAAGGAGCAGATCGACCGCAAGCACAAAATTTCGCGCTTCAAGTTCCAGACGCTGCCGGTCTATCAGAACGGCCTGCCCATCGTTCTTCCCGAGGAAACGGATTACTACAATCCCGATAAGAAATGAGAAAAAACAAAAAGCCCTCGCCGCAAGGCGAGGGCTTTTTGCTGTGTTGTGTGTGTATTTTTAGGAGGGAGAAAATCACATCGGGGATCGTTCCCCTTTGCAAGTATTAAGATAACAATCAATCTTGGCTAAAGTTTGAATCGCTTGTAAACAAATTATGAATAGCGGAAAACTTTTGCACGCGTTATCCCATCAGCGCGCAAAGCTCGGAAAAGGAGAGCGGCTGGAGGGCAAGGTCGATGCCGTAGCCGACGATGCGCGCAAGCTCGCGGATCTGCGCGTCGATGTCGCGCGTGGTGACCATGACGGTCTCGTGTCCGTGCAGCGCGGCGGGGTCAACGTCTGATTTTCCGGCTTCTTCGAGCACATCGAGCGTGAGCGTCGCCGCGTCGACCACCGTGGGAACGCCGATCGCATAGACCGGCACGCCCAGCGTATCGCGGCTGAGCGGACAGCGGTGGTTGCCCACGCCGCTGCCTGGGACGATGCCCGTGTCAGAGAGCTGCACCGTGGAGCAGAGCCGCATGAGCGAGCGGGACGCGAGCGCGTCGATTGCGATGACCGCGTCGGGCTGCACCGCGCGTACCGCGCCGCGCAGGGTCTCCATCGCCTCGATGCCGGTCTGACCGAGCACGCCGGGCGTGAGTACGCTGACCGGGCAGAGCGAGGAAAAACCGTCCTCCTGCCGCAAGTGGCGCGTGACGAGCACATGTTCCGCGCTCTTCGGCCCGATGGCGTCCGGCGTCATGCCCGCGTTGCCAAGCCCCGCAACGAGCACACTGCGCGTATGCTCGCCGAGCAGCAGCCTGAGTTCCGCCGCGACGGCGCGCGAGGCGCGCGCAAGCAGCTCTCCGCTGTTTTTTTGCAGCGCCGAGAGGTCAAGCGTGATATACCGCCCGCAGGGCTTACCGAGCCGCTGGGCAGCGCCTTCCGTTTCAATGTGCACGCTCGTCACGCTGCACCCGCGGCGAAAGACCGTCCGGCACTCCGCGCCGGGGATCGCCGCGCCGCTCTGCGCGCAGAGCAGCTCGTGCGCCTCCATGGCAAGGTCGGTGCGATACTGGAGCATGTTGTCACCTTCCTTTTACTAAATCTTGTTTGCAAGGCCTATTTTATCCACAAAGTTTTGTGTCATACAAAAAAATCAAAAAATTGCGAAAAAATGCTTGCAATTTCTTGCATTCTTTGCTAAAATACCATTCTGCACGGTGGATTTTCTGTCTGCCGGAGCGAATTCCAACCGGAGGAGGTGTTTGGTTTGCCGAATATCAAGTCTGCCAAGAAGCGCGTTCTCGTGTCTGGCACCCGTAACGAGCGCAATAAGGCCGACAAGTCCGCACTGAAGACCGCACTCAAGAAGTTCGAGGCGGCTGCCGCTGAAGGCAATCGCACCGAGGCCGAGAGCGCTTACAAGGTCGCAGTGAAGTCTGTCGACAAGGCTGCTGCAAAGGGTATTCTTCACAAGAATAACGCCGCGCACAAGAAGAGCGCGATGACCCTGAAGCTCAACCACATTGGCTAATCGAGCAAAAATGAGAGCCGTCCATTGGACGGCTCTTTTTTTGTGCCCCAAAAGGGGAGGGAGCGCAGCGCGTTGCGCTGCATTGATAGTGCGGCGCTGAGCGCCACTGCCAGGCAAAGGGGGTATTCTCTTTCCGAAGAGGGTATCCCTTTTTGATTTCCCCTTACGAGGGGCGGGGAAGGCAGCGCCTGTTGGCGCTGCACGAGACAAAGGGGGTATTCTCTTTCCGAAGAGAATACCCCCTTTGGAACCCCCGGAGAAAGGCGAGGGGCGTTCCCCTCGACCCCCAGCATTGGCAGTCCCGATCTTGAAGGACTGCACAGCCTGCGGATTGCACTGCGGTGTACGTGGCTTCGCCACGAGCCTTCTGCAAAACGTTACCGCTCGCAACCGCGCGCACTCCGTAGCGCGCGTGTGACGGTAGATTGGCGGCATTGCTTCGCTTGCCGCCGCTTTTAGGGTTCTGCTGACATATAAATTTCTTCGGCTTTTTGCTGGGCAGTGATGAGCAGGTCTTTGGCAGTGCCGTAGTTGTGTTGTTCCATTTGTTCCAAAGCGTCCGTAATGGCGTTGAACAGCAGGTGATATAATGTTGCGTAATCCGGCATAAGATCGCCTCCTTAGGGAAATTATAAAACGAATTGTTATATAATTCAATATAACAATTCGTTTTACATATACTTTTTGCAGAACCTGAACGGAGTGATGCAAAATGTATCGGCGGATCAGAGATATGCGGGAAGATAGAGATTTGACCCAACAACAGTTGGCAGAATATCTGCAATGCTCGCAGGTTTGCTATTCCAACTACGAAACCGGAAAGCGTGAAGTGCCGAGCGACGTTCTGGTGCGTCTTGCGCAATTTTACCGTACCAGTGTGGATTATCTGGTCGGCTTAACTGATGAAGAAACACCATATCCCCACGCGAAGCGGGGAGGATAATCCAAAAAGGAGGGGCAACGCCCCTCCCTTTTGGTCGTTAGGGGTGCAGGGGCGAAGTCGAAACGCCCCTGCCGTTCTCTTGGGGGATAAAAAGGGGGAGTTCTCTCACGTGAGAGAACTCCCCCTTTTATTGGCATAAGTAAAATTTACAGATACTTCTGCATGCCGTCGGTGGCGAGAGCGGGGTCGCCGGAGACGGAGATGGTGAACTTGACGCCGGTGGCGTTGCTGAAGCGATCCAGCTCGTTCAGGAAATCGTCGGCCGCCTGGTTGCACTCGCCGCCGGTGATCTTGAACAGGTTGTCGATGAAGATGTGGGAAATATCGTAATTGCCCGCGTACAGGCCGAACAGGAAGCCGCGCAGGGCCTCGTAGTTGGACAGGTCGTACTCGTAGGCAGAGATCAGACGAACGTGATAGTGCAGGTCAAAGGTCATGGTAGACTTTGCCTCGACGCAGACGACGCTGCCGTTATCCTCCTGCGCAGTGGTATTGATCATTTCGATCAGCTTCTTGGTCTTACCGGTGCCCTTTTCACCCATGATGAGTCTGACCATAGAATTCACTCCTTTCAATAGCTCCCCGCCTCTTTTGCGCGGGGTATGGTTCCTGATGGCATCAGCATAGCATAAATAAAACAAATTTGCAATGCTGAATGGAAAGTTTCAGGTTTATTCAAAAAATTCAGTGCAGGCGCGCTCTCAGCTCCTCGCCCATCTCCTCGTATCCGGGCTTGCCGAGCAGGGCGAACATGTTCTTTTTGTAGGCCTCCACGCCCGGCTGGTCGAAGGGGTTCACGCCGAGCAGGTATCCGCTCAGGCCGCAGGCGTATTCAAAGAAGTAGATGAGCTGACCCATGGTGCGCGCGTTGTTTTCGCCGAGGTTGAGAATGATGTTCGGCACGCCGCCCTCCACATGGGCAAGGAGCGTTCCGTCCATCGCCTGACGGTTGATGAAGTCCATCGTCTTGCCGGCGAGGAAGTTGAGCCCGTCGCCGTTCGCCTCGTCAAAGGGGACGCGCATCTGGTGCTCCGCGGGCGCAAAGCGCACGACGGTCTCCATCAGCATGCGCTCGCCCTGCTGAATGTACTGGCCCATGGAGTGCAGGTCTGCGGTAAAGTCGACGCTTGCAGGGAAGAGACCCTTTTCCTCCTTGCCCTCGCTCTCGCCGTAGAGCTGCTTCCACCACTCTGCCATGAAGCGGAACGCGGGCTCGAAGCAGGCGAGCAGCTCCACCTTCTTGCCCTGACGGTAAAGCTCGTGGCGCATGGCGGCGTACTGCCAGGCGGGGTTGCTGTAATCGCTGCGCGCGCAGAGCGCCATCATCTCCTGCGCGCCGCCCATCAGCTCAGCAAGGTCAACGCCGGCAACGGCGATGGGAAGGAGACCCACGGCCGTGAGCACGCTGTAGCGCCCGCCGATGTTGTCGGGCACGATGAAGGTTTCATATCCTTCCTGATCGGCAAGGCTCTTCAAAGCGCCCTTGTGCGCGTCGGTCGTGGCGTAGATGCGCTTCGCCGCGCCTTCCTTGCCGTATTTCTGCTCGAGCTTTTCGCGGAAGAAGCGGAAGGCAACGGCAGGCTCGGTCGTCGTGCCGGACTTGGAGATGACGTTGACGGAAAAATCATCGTCGCCGATGAGCTCCATCACCTCGGCAAGCGCGTCGGAAGAGAGGCCGTTGCCGATGAAGTAGACGTTCGGCGTGGACTTTTTCTTCAGGTTGTAGTTCGGCGAGCACAGGCACTCGATCACGCCGCGCGCGCCGAGATAGCTGCCGCCGATGCCGATGACGACGAGCGCCTTGGAATCAGCCTGAATGGTCTTTGCCGCGGCAAGGATGCGGTCATACTCTTCGCGGTCGTAGTCGCGCGGCAGCTTGACCCAACCGATGAAGTCAGAGCCCTTTCCGCCGCCCTGCTGCAACCAGTTCGCCGCGCGCTCCAGACGCGGGCGCAGCGCCGCTTGATAGGGAAGGGGAAGAAACGAAGCGGCATGGGAGATATCAATAGACAGCATAAAAAAGGCCTCCTGCGATCAATATTGTTGCTTGCATTGTAGCACAAGGGGGAAGAAAGAACAAGCGCAAAGCGCCGAAAAAGCGCGCGGCTTTCCGCCGCTCAGGCGTAGTAGCCAACGAGCAGGTCGACGACCGCGCCGTAGCTCTGCGTGCCGAGGGTGTCGCCGTAGGATCGGATCATTTTGTCGTTGAGCGACTGGGTGAAGCGCGCGGTCAGCCCGCGGTAGTGCGACCAGTAGGCGCTGTTGCAGCGGAGATCGGCGAGGACCTCGGCGGGAAGGCTGTCGCGCACCTCCTGCCACGCCTCGCGGTCGGCGCGGTAGAGGGCGTTGGAGAGGTGAATGTAGCCGAGCAGCCAGCCGGCGTA
>OLSD01000336.1_pt1 | contig 50593 bp, 40 predicted proteins | sample 1672211 | NCBI WGS metagenome assembly OLSD01 (sample SAMEA3136659, study PRJEB25190) | human gut metagenome | reverse complement strand
AAATGTTTGACTGGCCTTTGAACGCATCTCTGTCAATCACTCCCACCTTATACTTGTAGCCGTTATAATATACCACTCCAGGAATGTCGAGTTTGAGCGAAGTTTTTGCCTTTCCTTGTGCGCTAAGACTTTTTACCGACACAATACCGGGTTTTCCGCTATAGGAATCCAAAATCACCGAATAGGTGATGTCGCCGACCGAGAAGAGGTCGCCAGCTTCCGCCGAGGCACACAATGCCATCAGGGCAAAAAGCAGAAATAGTAATTGCTTTTTCATATTCATAAAATGTTTTAAAATTATTAGTTTTTTTGTTGATTAGTCGCAAAAGGGAATTTGACCACTCTCTATTCATAAAAAATAGTTTTTCATCAGAGCACAGCCACCCCATTTTCCACAAAGTTACACATATTTTTTCAAGAAACAAAAAAAGCTCAAGAAAAAAGTCTACAGGTCAACGAGTTGGGGATGCTGCTACGAGTTTTTGGGTCCGATTGGGAGCTGATGGGAGCTGAAACACCTATTTAATCCATTAAAAATCCATTATCATCTATTTTTTTATAATTTATTTTTAAATAGGTGTAAATAGGATTTAATGGATTAAATAGGTGTTTAGTTTTCAGACTCTTCGGACCCAAAACAGACCCAAGCAGACCCATCAGCCCCCCCAAAAAAACTCGTTGACCTGTTGACTTTACTTCTTGAGCTCGTCGACGATTTCGGTGAATTGCATGAAGTGTGATGCTTTCACGAGAATGGTGTCGCCATCGTGGAGCAAGGTGGGGAGCGCTTCCATCAACTCGGCGCGTGTGGCAAAGTGACGAATATCTTTAGGTGTGGCGGTTTTCTTTGCCTCGTCGCTAATCGCCTCTGAAAGAGGACCTGCGCAATATATGGCATCGATGTTCAGGCCTGCGGCAAATGCGCCCACCTCGGCGTGTAGTGCCTTCTCGTTTTCGCCAAGCTCGCCCATGTCGCCCAGGATAGCCACACGGCGGTTGGCACCGTCTTGCAGCACTTCGAGCGACGCCTTCATCGACACAGGGTTGGCATTGTAGCAGTCGTCGATGATGGTGTAGCGGTCGGTGTCGATGATGTTGAAGCGGCCAGAGAGCGACTCGTTCGCCTCAATGCCAGTCTTGATTTGATCCAACGTCAGTCCGTAAGCCAATCCCACAGCGGTGCCAGCCAAAGCGTTAGCCACCATGTGGCGACCCGGCATACCCACCGTGGCGTGGAAGTCGCCCACAGGGGTGTGGATATGGCAAGCCGTGCCCTTCAAGCCGAGGCTCTTCAGTTCATCAGCCCAAATGTCGCGCTCAGGAGCGAAACCGAAAGTCACCGGCTTGATACCACGCACATCGGTGATGGTGGCGAGTTTGTCGTCGTCGCCATTGAGAATGATGTGCGCATCGCTTTCGAGGAAATCGAAAATCTCGGTTTTCGCCTTCAAAATGCCGTCGCGGTCAATCAGATTCTCCAAGTGGCAGTAGCCGATATTGGTCATGATCACGGTGTTGGGGCGCACGATTTTCGCCAGTCGGTGCATTTCGCCAAAGTCGCTGATACCCATCTCCAACACCGCCATCTCGTGCTCGTCACGAAGGCGGAAAATGGTGAGTGGCACGCCCAACTCGTTGTTGAAATTGCCCTCGGTTTTCAACACATTGAATTTTTGGCGAAGCACGCTGTAAGCCATCTCCTTGGTGCTGGTTTTACCCACGCTGCCAGCGATGCCTATAACGGGAATGTGGAGTTGCTTGAGATAGAACTCCGCAATATCTTTCACTGCTTGCAGCGATGAGCCCACACGAATGTAGGGGAACGGCTTTTCGCCGAGGTCGGTTTCCGACAGCACCGCCGCCGCGCCGTTTGCAATCACTTGGTCGATGAACTTGTGTCCATCCACACGCTCACCCTTGATAGCCACAAACAAGCCGCCCTTTGGCACCTTGCGGCTATCTGATTCTATGGCGGTTACCTCGAATGACTGCATTTCGGCAGGACCCACATATTGCCCACCGGCAGCCGCTGCTATATTTGCTAATGAAAGATTCTTCATTTTCCAGTAATTATTTTATGCTTTGAAATTCTTCAACGATATTTCGATAAGTTTTTCGCAAAGGTCGCCGTAAGGCACACCCACCTCTGCCGCCTCTTGTGGAAGGAGGCTGGTGGCTGTCATGCCGGGGAGCGTGTTGGCCTCAAGCACAATCATTTGCCCCTGCTCGTTCATCAGGAAGTCGATGCGGCCATAGCCAGTGATGCCGAGTGCCTTCATCGCCTCTTCGGCATGGTGCTGCATACGGGTGGTTTGCTCTGGGGTGATTTGTGCAGGGCATGTTTCGATAGTGGCACCTGGCACATATTTGTTCTTATAGTCGTACCAACCTTCTTTTGGAGCGATTTCGATAACAGGCAGCGCCTTGCCCTCGATTACGCCCACCGAAAACTCACGTCCTTTGAAAAATTCCTCAACCACGGCTTTTCCCTCAAGGGCAAATGCAGTGGCAACCGAAGTCTTGAATTGCTCGGCATCGGCAGCGATGGTGCAGCCCACGCTTGAGCCGCCACATGCGGGCTTCACAATCACAGGATAGGTGAGACCTCTGTCGTCGGGAGTGACCAAAGCGGCATCGCGGCTGATTTCATAGCCCTTGGCGGTAGGCACGCCCTTGGCTTGGAAAATGTATTTGGTGATGGTCTTGTCCATTGCCAGTGCGCTGCTCTGGTAGCCAGTGCCAGTGTAGCGAATGCCCATCAAGTCGAAAGTGGCTTGAATGCGGCCGTCTTCGCCGTTAGCGCCGTGCAGGGCGAGGAAAGCGATGTCGGCTTGCTGGCACATTTCTATCACGTTTGGTCCGAAGAAGGCGCGACGGCTTGCCACCATAGCGTCGATTTGGTCGTCGAAGCTACTCATATAAGCGCTTGCCTTATCCACATCGTAGTCGGCAGGGAAAAAGTCGGCAGCGTCGGCATTCTCTACGCCACAGAACACATCAACCAACACAGCGCGGTGACCTTTTTCGCGGAGTGCCTTACAAACATTTGTGCCAGAAACGATTGACACTTTTCTTTCGGTGCTGGTACCACCAGCAAGAACAACTATATTCATTTGATAAATATGTTTTTTAGTTCAATTATAGTTCACTTTGATGCTCGTTTCAGAATCTTTTCTGAAAGAAACCAACTGCAAAATTACAAATAATGACTGGAATAGAGATAACTTATTTCGCATCTTTTTTTATGAACAAACCCACAAGCCAGTTGGCAATGAGCGAAAACACATAGGAGAAGGTGGCGAAAAACAGAACACTGTAAACGCTATTGAGCATTTTCAGTTCGGGCGTTTCGCTCATAATTGCCACAATAGTAGTGAAAATGCAGGCAATAAGAAGCGTGGTGAAACTGTTGATTGCCATGCGCTTACTAAAGTGGAGTGGCTGCTTGCGTTGCTGCTTGAGCAAGAAGGTGGCGAGCGCGAGGGTGACAGTGGCCAAAAGTGCCATTACCAACCACGATTCCTTGGCATAAGTGGTGGTGCTGCCAATCAGCACCGCCAGCATCACGATGCGCTTGGTAGAGCAGGTTTCGTCGGTGGAGCGCAGCCAGTCGTAGTAGTCGGCTGTGCTGAAACTGTGCTGCTGGAGCATCTGCAAATCCCAGCGGAGCATCATACTCAGCACCAGTGCGATGGCGACAAGAAAAGCAATATTCACAATAAGGCTAATTTCCATATCTTTTTTCAATAAAAATTTTGCCACAAAGTTAGTGAAAAATCTTGGTAGCGCCCACTGTCACCCAAAACCAATTAAAACCGTCGGCGACGGCATATTGTGGTTAACTCCATGCAAGCTCGCTTGCGAGCGCAGCTTGACGACTACTCCGAACATTCGATTTCGCTCTGACGTAGGGACATGCCCTTGGCATGTTGAGTTAGGTGGCGACATATCAACGCATTAGAAATATGCCAAAACCATATCCATACGCTATTGTCGTTTTTGGTGGTTTGATAGTCTGTTGTACAGGTAAATTGGCTATTTTCTACTTTATTAATGTGAAAAGCGTGATTTTTTATGGGTTATGGAGGGAAAGTTGTGAAAAAAACATTATCTTTGTATGATTGAATATCTGCCCTTGCGGAAAAGGGTGTGTTTTTAAAACCACTGGTTCAAATTTTAACGCTATGTTGAAGAAATTTTTCCTGATTATATGCGGCTCGTTTGTGGGCTCCTTTATTGCTATCATGGTGGCTATGCTTTGCGTGCTGATGCTCGGCGTGTCGATTTCGCTGTCGATGGGTCGCGGCACCGCCACGGTGAAAAGCCATTCCATTCTCAAAATCGACTTGAGTGGTGCTGTGGAAGAGCGCAGCGAGGAAGTGAGCAGCGTCAACGAATTAATAGCGATACTTCAAGGATCGGAAAAAGGTGCCAGTCTGCAAGACATTGAACGCTCGCTCAGTGTGGCGATGCTCGACGACAACATCGACGGCGTGGTGCTCAACTGCAATGGCGTGCAAGCCGCTCCTGCCACACTGCGTGCCATCAGAAAAGCCATCGTCAATTTCAAGAAAAGCAAAAAATGGGTATATGCCTACGGCAACATGGGCTTCGACCAAGGCGACTACTATGTGGCTACGGCAGCCGACAGCATTTTCATCAACCCTGTGGGCGCGGTGGATGTACACGGCATGGCATCGTGTACGCCCTATTTCAAGAAAGTGCTCGACAACATAGGCGTGGAAATGCAGGTGATTCGTGTGGGTGCCTACAAGAGCGCCGTGGAGCCTTACATGCTCGACGCCATGAGTCCCGAAAACCGCGAACAGCAGCAACTGTATCTGGGCAACATCTGGGGCGTGATTGAAAACGAGATGGCAGACGCCAGAAAGATTGACCGTGGCGCGTTTAACCAATACGTGGATAGCATATTGCTGGTGCAGCCAGCCGACACACTGATTAAGCGCCATTTGGTGGACGCGAAAATCTATCGCCCCGAATTTGAGAACCGTCTTCGCAAACTCACCAACGTAAAGGAGACCGACGACCTGAACTTCGTGTCGCCACAAATGCTTGCCACCAACTACGACGCTGGCGAAAATAAAGACGGCGTGATAGCAGTGGTGTATGCTTGCGGTGAAATCGACGGCGGCACACCAGGCGAAGGCATCGACAGCGAACAACTGGTGGACTGCATCGGAAAGCTCCAGTGCAACGACGATGTGAAGGCACTGGTGCTGCGTGTGAACTCGCCCGGCGGCAGTGCGTTTGGCTCCGAGCAAATTTGGCACGCCCTCGAAAACTTCAAAAAGGCGGGTAAGACGTTCGCTGTGTCGATGGGCGACTATGCGGCTTCGGGCGGCTACTACATCTCGTGTGGCGCCGACCGTATATTTGCCGACAGCACCACCATCACGGGCAGTATCGGCATATTTGGCGTGATACCTTGCGCACAGGATTTGGTGGAAAACAAAATTGGCGTGAATGTGGAAGTGGTGAAAACCAACGAAAACGCCGACCTCTTGGCGATGGGTGTGCTCTCGAAACGACTCACACCAGCCCAACGCCAGTCGATTCAAAACAGCGTGAACGAAGGTTACGAACTGTTTACCAAACGCTGTGCCGATGGCAGAAAAGTGAAGCAGGATTCAATCAAGGCAATAGGTGGCGGACGCGTATGGGACGGCATCTCTGCTAAAAAGATAGGTTTAATCGACCAATTTGGCTCGCTTGCCGATGCCATAGAGTGGACAGCAAAGAAAGCAGGGCTCAACACCGGCTACTACAGCGTGGAATGTTATCCTACAATGGAGGAAAACATGATGGCGATGCTCGGAAAGTATATGCAAATGCGCACCACAGAGAAGATGAAGCGCGACATGGGCATGTTCTACGCCTACTACGAGAGCATTCAGGCTATTCTGCACCGCGACCACATTTTGTGTCTGCTCCCCGAAACCGAACTGAAATAATCTCATTTTATCTGAATCTGAAATTGAAGGAATTTTTAACTAAAATATTAAACAAAGAACAGCGCAAGACCGCAGTTGAGCTGATCCTCACTCCATTCTCGTGGATTTACGGGGCTGGGGTTTGGCTGCGCAACGCCGCCTTCAACATGGGCATACTCAAGCAGGAGTCGTTTGATGTGCCGGTAGTGTCGGTGGGCAATATCACGGTGGGCGGCACTGGCAAAACGCCACATGTGGAATACATCGTGGAGGAACTGTGCCAGAAATACCACATCGGTGTGCTAAGCCGTGGCTACAAGCGCGAAACTCACGGCTTTATCATGGCGCGTGAAACGCTCGGACCAAAGGATCTGGGCGACGAGCCATATCAAATTTACCATAAGTTCTTGGGCATGATTACGCTGGCTGTGTGTGAAGACCGCAGAAAGGGTATTCACGAAATGCTAAAACTCGACCCCGACATCAATTTGATTTTGCTCGACGACGCTTTCCAGCACCGCTATGTAAAGCCTAAGGTGAACATCGTGCTGGTGGACTACAACCGACCACCACACAACGACCGCCTCTTGCCTTTGGGCACGCTCCGCGAACCATTCCGCTATATTTTGAAGGCGGATATCGTGATTGTGACCAAGTGCCCTTACGACATTTCGCCACTGGATATGAAGTTGAGCAGTAAGAACTTGGACCTCTATCCATCGCAAAAGCTCTATTTCTCGCGCATCGAATATGCTTATCCTAAGCCCGTGTTCCCCATTTCGCAGGTGCTGCTCGAAAACCTGTCGTTCCTCGGCCCGAACGACCTGATTTTGGGACTTACCGGCATTGCCAACCAGCGCCCATTCGTGAAGTATCTGCGTAGCTTCAATGCGCAGGTGAAGGTGATTCATTACGACGACCACCACGACTACACTCGTGAGGATTTTAAATACATTATCAAGATTTTCAACGAGCTGCAAGGTGCGCAGAAATTCATTGTCACCACCGAGAAAGATGCGGTGCGCATTCTCAACAATCCATATTTCCCGATTGAAATGCGCTCATACATCTACTTCATTCCTATCAGGGTGACGGTGAATGTGAACGAGGACGAGTTTATACATGTGCTTGAGGCGAAAATCAATGCCCCTACTGAAGAATAATATTTTTTTACAACAAATGACGGTGCAGCACACACTTTACCGACATGTGGCACCGGCGCGATATATCCCTAATTATTTATTTTGAAACTAAACCAACAATATTATGGAACAAGAAAAAAACTGGTTAGAACTGATTAGCGAAACCGCAGCTTATATTACAGAAAAAGTGGGCGAAATGCCTAAAACAGCAATTATCCTGGGCACTGGCTTGGGAGAACTTGTGAAGCATATCGACATTAAGGTGGCAATCCCTTATTCGGAAATTCCTAACTTCCCTGTGTCAACAGTTGAGGGCCACAGTGGCCGCTTGATTTTTGGTAACCTCGGTAGCAAGTACATCATGGCTATGCAAGGCCGTTTCCACTTCTATGAGGGCTACAGCATGAAGGAAGCCACTTTCCCAGTGCGTGTGATGAACAAGTTGGGCGTTAAGACACTTTTCGTATCGAATGCAGCAGGCGGTATGAACCCAGAGTTCCGCATCGGCGACTTGATGATTATCAACGACCACATCAACCTCTTCCCAGAGCATCCATTGCGTGGCAAAAACTATAACGAACTTGGTCCACGTTTCCCAAGCATGGACGAGCCTTACAGCCACCGCCTTATTAAGAAGGCGAAAGAGATTGCGGCAGAGAAGAATATTCGCCTGATGGAAGGTGTGTATGTGGGTACACAAGGCCCTACATTTGAAACCCCAGCCGAATACCGCTACTTCTCTCGCATCGGTGGTGATGCAGTGGGCATGAGCACCGTGCCAGAAGTGATTGTGGCACGCCACATGGGCATGGAGGTGTTTGGCATGTCGGTAATCACCGACCTCGGCGGCGAAGGCATCGAAGTGGTGAAGGTAAGCCACGAAGAAGTGCAAATCGCAGCAGCCAAGGCAGAGCCAATCATGTCGATGGTAATGGAAGAAATCATCAACCAATTCGAAGAGTTATAATAGATGTTAGAAACTAGAAATTAGAAATTAGAAGTTAGACTTTTGATTTTAAGAGACTTTAGATATTGAGATTAGAGTTTTGGATTTAAAGAATGATTTTCAATGAGAGATTTTAAGACTTTAGATATTTGGAAACGAGGAATTTCTCTCTCAAAAATGATTTATGTTTTGTCAAGAGAATTTCCTGCTGAAGAAAAATTCGGTCTCCAATCTCAAATCAGAAGAGCGGCAACATCCATTCCTATCAATATAGCAGAAGGTTGTGGGCGTGATAGTCTTAAAGATTTTGCACACTTCATCCATATTGCAGAAGGCTCTGCAAGTGAATTGGAATGTGAATTAATCATTGCGGTGGAGTTGGGGTTTATTGCCGATTATCAAGCAACCCCATTAATTGAGGAAATATCTCAAATTCGCAAAATGATGAATAGTTACAAAATTAAAATCCAAGATACGCTCAGTTTGAAAAAGAAAAAATCATTTGAGCAGGATTCTTAAATCTAATTTCTAACTTCTAATTTCTAATTTCTATTTTCGAAAAATTTATTTTGAGAAAATGATTGAAACTGAAATTTCTACCCTTGGTGAGTTTGGGCTGATTGAGCAACTCACCAAGGATGTTCAAATCAAAAATTCAACTACGCAAATGGGCGTGGGCGACGACTGCGCGGTGCTCGACTACAGCACCGACTGCAACTTGCGCGCACTCGTCACCACCGATGTGCTGCTCGAAGGCATTCACTTCGACTTGACTTACACGCCACTTCGCCACCTGGGCTACAAGGCGGCTGTGGTCAACTTCAGCGATGTGTATGCCATGAACGGTCAGCCAAAGCAAATCACCGTGTCGCTCGGCATCTCGAAGCGTTTCACCGTTGAGCATATCAACGAACTCTACGCCGGCATTCGCTTGGCTTGTGAGCAATATGGCGTTGATATTGTGGGTGGCGACACCTCGGCATCGGTCACAGGATTGATTATCTCCATCACCTGTATTGGCGAGGGCGAAGAGGGCAAGATTGTGTATCGTGGCGGTGCAAGAGACACCGACCTCGTGTGCGTGAGTGGCGACCTCGGTGCAGCCTATATGGGACTCCAACTGCTGGAGCGCGAGCGTGAGGCTGGCGCAGGAGAGAAGGACTTCCAACCCGACTTCTCTGGCCGTGAATACATTCTCGAACGCCAACTCAAGCCTGAGGCTCGACGCGATGTGATTGCCGAACTCAAAGAACTCGGCATTCAACCCACAGCCATGATGGACGTGAGCGACGGCCTGTCGAGCGAACTGCTCCACATCTGCAAGGATAGCAATGTGGGATGCCGCATCTATGAAGACCGTATTCCTATCGACTATCAAACCGCAGTGATGGCTGAGGAACTGAACATGAACCTCGTGACAGCGGCGATGAATGGCGGCGAGGATTACGAATTGCTTTTTACCGTTCCGCTCACCGACCACGAGAAGGTGCAAAAGATGAAGTCAGCCAAACTGATTGGTCGCATCACCAAGCCCGAACTTGGTGCATTTATGGTCACTCGCGACGATGCTGAAATAGCCATTCGCGCGCAGGGCTGGAACGCTTTCACCTCAGAAGAGGAAACGGAATAACTCAATGGGGCGCATCACCCAAAAAACGATAACACCATAGCGTAGGTGACATGTTCCCACGCTATGATGTGTTTCCCGACACACCGTATATTCAAGAAATTTAGACTTCTATCATTTTCGAAAGGAAATGTTCTACTACTCAAATATAAAAACATTATGTATCGTTTTCCATTGCAATCATTTCAAGACACGCCAACTCCATTTTACTACTACGATTTGAAGTTGCTCAACAAGACGCTCGACGAAATCAACCGTCAAATCAAAGGCCATCCTTTCAAGGTGCATTATGCCGTGAAGGCAAACGGCAACAAGACCATTCTCGAAGAAATTGCGAAAAAGGGCTTTGGCGTTGACCTCGTGAGTGGTGGCGAAATCAGTGCTGCACTCGCTGCGGGTTTTGCCGCTAATGGCATGGTATATTCTGGCGTGGGAAAAACCGACCCAGAAATCAACCTTGGCTTGGACAACGACATCTACAGTTTCAATGTGGAGTCGGTGCCTGAACTGGAAGTAATCAATGAGTTGGCTGGCAAAAAAGGAAAAGTTGCAAATATCTCAATCCGTGTGAACCCCGACATCGATGCCCACACCCACCGCTACATCACCACAGGCACGGCGGAAGACAAGTTTGGCATCAACATTGAAATGCTCTCCACGGCTGTGAACAAAGCACTCTCACTGCCCAATATCCACTTGCGTGGCTTGCACTTCCATGTGGGTTCACAAATCACCGACATGAAACCATTCAGTATGCTTTGCGACAGCGTGAATGGTTTGCTCGACTATTTCGACCGTCACGACATTCATTTTGAAATGATTAACGTGGGCGGCGGACTTGGCATCGACTATGTGAATCCCGATGTGAACGCTATCCCCGATTTTGAGCATTTCTTCAACACTTTCAAGCACAAACTCAAACTCCGCAAAGGTCAGGAACTTCACTTCGAACTCGGACGCTCCATTGTGGCACAATGCGGCTCACTGATAGCCCGTGTGGTGTTTGTGAAAGAAAACCGCAACAAGAAATTTGTAATTCTCGATGCCGGCATGACCGACCTGATTCGCCCTGCGCTATACCAGGCGCACCATGTGATTCAAAACATCTCGTCACGCGATACTGCCAGCGATGTGTATGATGTGGTAGGGCCGATTTGCGAATCAAGCGACGTGTTTGCCCACGACGAGAAATTGCCAGTGTCGAAGCGAGGCGACATCTTCGCCATTCGCTCGGCAGGTGCCTACGGCGAAACCATGGCATCGCGCTACAACATGCGCCAACTTCCAAAATCCTACTTTCAACGCTAATTCACGGCACACGCCCAGCACTCATTGCGCATTTCCACTGCATTTCCACCCGAAAAATTAGGCGAAATTGGCGAAAATTTTGGTGGGGAACAAAAAAGTTATTAACTTTGCAGTCGCAAAAGTATCGGGCACTCCCCGTAACTGCGCCAAAGAAAGTTCTTGTGCATCAAGCCAAGAAGAATCTGGTTCGGTAGCTCAGCTGAATAGAGCAACAGCCTTCTAAGCTGTGGGTCCTGGGTTTGAGTCCCAGCCGAATCACCAATCCTCCAAAGGTGAGAAAATCCAAAGATTTTCCCACCTTATTTTTTTCCACCCCTTTCCCCCCAAAAAAAATAAGGGAATGACGTACAGTTTCTCCATAACTGGATGTATCAGGAATTTAATATCTGGGGGCGCATTTCATGCATGGTTTAAGGCCTCCTGCTTGTGCTTTCTCGCGAGTGGTTCGTTTAGTTTCTTTTGCCAGTGATAAACTACTGCAACCTTCATAATGGTATTTGCTCCCCGACTTAGTGAAAAACACATCACCATTCACGTCGGTTTCAACATTGACAAAGTTGTCTTTACTTCCGTCACTACCACTTTCATGGTGCGATTCCCCCCATGTTTTTTTTGAGCAGATTTGTTGTGCGCCGAATGTTACCCCTATGCCGAGGATAAAGCCTAAGAGTCCACACGCCAGAGTGTTGCCTTTAAACGGATTTTTCATATTTGATATGTTTTATTTGTTGTATTAAGAATTTGTATTATTATCGCTTTGATTATACATTGTGATTCTTAAAATGAGATATATCCCAAGCTTCTTAAATAACCTTCGGTATCTTCAATCTCTTCATCATCCATTTGTTCTCCGTCATTTATATTCCATTTTAATGAATGAAGACATTCCTGGATTTCTTCACTTGACATCTTTTATAATTGTTCAAAAAGTTGATCCTTCATATATCTATAAATATCTTTTCCACCACAAATGTACACCTTTTTTCTAATTGTCAGGTATTTATCAATAAAGAAATATCAAATTAGATATGAGAAAGAAACATACTATAATACTTAATAAACAATATTGCAAATTCACTAAAAAACCAGTCTATTGCACAACTTTTCAGTATATAGTTCTTAAATTTTAATTCAACCAGCGAGTTGATAATAATTGTGGGGTGGGAAAATTTTTGGTGGGTTGTGGGGTGGGGGATTGGGGGAAATGGTGTATATTTGTATGATGCAATAACATTTCTAAAAAAGTCAGGCCTATGTATAAATTTGGAGATAAGGAAGCCAGCGACCAGCAGGTGAATGATGCTTTTTGGCAGTCGATGAAACAACGCTTGGAGTGGTGCAAGGGCGCAGTTGCTGAGCGGTTGAGCAAAACTGGTAGAAAGAAGTATTACCGTATGGATTATGATGTTGATTCTGAGGTTGAGTCGGTTTATGCGGCTTTCACTGATGAGGAGATTAGCATTATCAATCAGGTTGTGGCAGATATTAACAGCGAATGTCAGGACGAAGATGAAAAATGTGAGGCGTTTACTGAAATTGCCTCTTCGAGTGATGTTGACTTTTATCGTTTTGTTCCAGAAGAGGATATGTGCAAGGAGTATGCTCCTTCCATTATGTGGGTTGATGTTGACGACGTTAAATACTGTTGCGGGTTCACTGCGTTTCGCGCCGCGGTGGGCGATGAGGAATTCCAAGCAGCCCCTTTGGTAGTGGAGCTTCTTGACAATGAATATGCTGATTTGTTGGCGACTGTGCTGTTTTGCAAGCAGTTGTCGTTCGACGATATGCAATTCATATTCCCCGATATCTACCAGAAGGTGATGAAATGTGCATATGTTCCGCATAAGCACACAGCGGTGATGATGACGGAACTGAACGAGGCGTGTGAAGCGATTTATGCCGGCACAAAAGAGGATGATATGCCACCTTCGCTATTGGAAAACTCGCCATTTTCCTTTATTATTTGGCACCAAATCTTAAGCGATGAAAATATGAAAGCCAACGACCCTATTCTTTTCGAAATCTTCAGGCGGTCGGTAATCTGCTAAGCCATATATACAACAAAAAGGCTGGAACTCATAAGGGTTCCAGCCTTTTCGTGTGGTTATTAGGCAATTGCGTTCATTTGAGGTATTGTTGGTGGAAAATTACCGTTATTTGGTGATGGGGCGGTTGGTGGTGCGGTTGCGCACGTTGGTGATGCGGGTGTGGCGGCGGTCGGGCGATGTGGTGAACAGTTTGCTCACGCTTGCATCTACTGTGGTGTTGTCGATGCTGTGGCTGTAGTCTTTCACATTGGGCACGCTCACGAGGGTGTTGTATTTTCCAAGTCGGCCTGTGAAGGTGGTGCCTGTGATTTGCAGGCGTTTGGGCGCGTTGATGTAGTAGCCGTGGTAGTCGCAACCGCCGATTGAAATTTGTGAATTGCTGATGCTGACCGATTCCATTTGCTCGAAAAGGCTCCAATCAACCCTTGCCGTTCCGTGGATATTGCACTGGTCGAGGCTGACGGAATAGGATTTCGCCCCGATTTTGCTGAACAGGTAGGCAAATGGGTTGGAAATGCGTCCTGCGCTTGAAGATGCTGCGCCGTTGATTTCGATGTCGGTGTTCACCAGTTCCACTTTCGGACTGGTGGCTTTGGTGGCAAGAGCGGCAAAGATGCTCATGATGCAGTAGGGGCTGCTGCCGTCGGTCTGCTTCTTGAGGTTGATATTCAACTTGCAGTTTTCAAAGCGCACACGGTCGGCACAGGTGCGCACCACGAAAGTGCCGTAGGTGTCGGTGAAGAAATTGAAGGTGGAGTTTTTAACGATAAACGTGTCGCCAACTTTGCCTTCAGCCGCATTCAGGGCGTAACTGTCCATGCCGATGAGGTGGTATTTCCTGTTGATGGTGAAACTGCTGTTCTCAATGCGGTTGTTGTACGACAGGCTGGCATAGGCAGGTTCCGCCTCTTGCTTTGGCCCGTAGAAAAGGTCGGTGAACGAAGCACCACGCACCACCACATTGTGCGATAGGGTGGAGATGTCGATGGGCTGGAGCGCATAGTCGCCACTCACGTTTTCCACCACCACATTTTCGGCGTGCATACCTATTGGCTGGAAATAATGGTGCGAGAAAGTGCAGTTGGTGATTTTTGCGCCACTCACTTTGCCCACCTGGTTATAGTTGGTGCGCTTCATGCCGAGCACCACACCATTGAGCCGCATTTCAAAGTGGCAATCGTGCACATTGATGCCTGTGCAAGAGGTTTTTGGCGAACTGGTGTCGAAAATGATGCCTTCAGCCGCCAAACCGAGGTCTTTTGTGCCGTCGGTGCCGTAGTAGTAGCAGTTGTTAGCCCATTCGTATTTTCCGCCACGAGCCATGGAATATGCCACGCCGTTCACCTTGATAGCCTTCGCAGGGCTTCCCGAAATGTGGATAGCAGGAAAGTCGTGACATTCGTGATAGCCCACAAAGCGCATATCGCTCACCTCGATGTTGCTACAGTCGATGAAGCGGATGCCACTAATCAGCGTGCCGCCGTGCATCGCCAAATTTTTACAACTCTCAATTCTGATAAAGGGTGGGGCATAGATTGCCGCCGATGGCTGATGCGCGGTGAAAAAACTGCCGTTCCATTCAAAATCCACATTAGTGCTACCACTAAGGAAAGTGGCAAGGCACGCCATAGCCTTGAAGTTGTCGGTGCCGGTGCGGTATTTGAGCGTTTGCCGAGGCATACCTTTGTAGGTCCAGTTGCTTTTGCTCAGCGTGCGCATATCTGCCTTGCAACCAAAGTTGGTGGCTTTCAGTTTGGAGTTGACGATATTGCCCGACAACCGACAGCCGTTGAAATACGTTTTGCCGTCGGGAACCACCACTTTCAGGTTGCGAGCCTTGATAGTGGCACCTGTGATGCGTCCGCCAGCGAAAATGATGGTAGAGCCATCGCCGATTTTGATATTGTTGGCTTTCAGTTCCTTAGTAATGCGGTAAGTGCCAGTACGCGTCATCGACGAAGCGTTCTTCACCACCGTAGTCTTGGCTGCGCCCATCGTGCAGATGCACAGAAGCAGCGCTAGCAAAAAGTATAATCTTTTCGTCATAATTCCATATTCGTTTAACCAAAAACAAAGTTACGAATAATAACGACATTCAGGGCATATTTTGCCTCATTTCGTAACAATTAAACCCAAATCGGTCATTAGGACTTGTGGTATTTCGGAGTTTTAGAAGAATGAATTTTGTTTGTCTTTTAATGAGTGATAGCGAGCTATTACGAATTAAAAACAAGCAAAAGGCATCTTATAAAAGCCGAAAGACCGCAAGAAGTAATCTGAAAAATCATTACACGGCCTAATGACTGATTTGGGTTAAAATAAGTGATGGCGCATCATTTTGACACGCCATCATCCATCTTAACCGACAATTTAAGTCTATTGCTTAATATGTTCTGCCCATTTCACAATTGGAGGCTCTGGAATTGCCCTTAGGAGTAAAAATGGACAAACTCGCAGAAGCCTCACGCAAATATGAGTATATGAACCAGTATTTAACCATTATGATTAAATGCCTGCATGATACTACATATCCAACAAGGCATCCACTGTCTGCCACATTCCTGACTCCTAATGAAATTTTCCAGATTTCCAATTGCCAAGAATGAGCGTCGAGTAAACGCTTTCTGTTTATAATTATACACAGCCTCTTCCACTTAGCCAGCTTTCGCTTTAGGCCTCTGTGATGTGGTCTGCGCTTTGGCAAAGTTAGGAATTATATCTTGTGTGTGCAAATAGTTATGTCTTATTTTGCTTTTTCGCGATTTAGTTGTTGTGGTTTGTGGCTTATTTTGTTGGGCGATTTTGAGGTTAATGGATTATATTGTAATTTTGGGGAAAAATATTTTAGATATGAAGAAGTTTGGATTTTTGATACTTGTGGCTGCTGCCTGTGCGTTGGTGGCTTGTAATGAGAAGCCTAACAAGGGCGAGGCTGGCGACTATACGCTCTCGTGGGATTTGCAAACCGTGCTGACATCTGGCGGCACCGTCGATTCGGTGGTGATGGCTGTGAATGGCAAGCATGTGCAGACATTGACCGATGCGGCCGACGGCATCTATAAGTTTGAGGGCACTGCCGAAGATGGCGCTGTGGCAAAGGTCACTGCCTACATCAATCACTCGGAGTTTGTGGCAAATGTGCTGGCGGCATTGGAGGCTGGCACCATTAGTGTGGACAACGATACGCAGTGTGCGGTGGGCACACCCATCAACGACGATGTGCGTGGCATGGTTTCGTCGTTTTTGAACGATCAGGCGGCTTCGGCACTTGCTTCCTACATCGCCGACAATGCCGCTGATTTGCGTGCGCTCTTGGTGTTGGGCAATGAGGCAGTGCGCAGTATGTCGGCCCCAACCGATATGCAGAAACTGTTTGAGCAGATGAGCCTAAAGTTGAAAAACTCGGCTTACGGCAAAGAAATTAAAGTGGCAATCGACAAAACTTGCAGCACGCTTGCCGGTGCGAAATTTGTGGATTTCGCAGCCACTTACAACGGCAAAACCCAGCGTTTGAGCGACTATGTGGGCAAGGGCAAACTGGTGGTGGCTGACTTCTGGGCAAGTTGGTGCGGGCCATGTAGAAAAGAGATTCCGAATTTAATCAACATACACGAGAAGTATGGCGACAAGGTGCTGGTGCTCGGCATTGCCACTTGGGACAACCCCGAAGACACAGAGAAAGCCATTGCTGAACTAAAGATTCCATATCCACAAATGCTCAACACGCAGAAGGCAGGCAGCGATGCCTATTCCATCACCGGCATTCCCGAAATCATCGTTTTCGCCCCCGACGGCACAATCCTTCACCGTGGTCTCCGCGGTCAAGAACTCGAAAACGCCGTAGTGGAATACCTCCAAACCCACCCATAAGGCAAGGCATACAGGAAATGCGTATAAAACAACGCTATAGCGTTGTTTTTGTCAAGATCAAATTTGAGATAGGTGGAATAAAAAATTACAGCCTTGGCGCGGTAGATGATGCCGGATTTATGGAATTTGTTAATGAATAAATGTGTGTGACATGGAAAATAAACTTTTGGAATATTTGGAGAATCATCAGCCTGCCACCCCTTCAAATTGGAGGGAGAAAACTGAGTGGCGAAGAGAAAATCGTGACTGGATTCGGCACAGTCAGGAAATAGCATTGGCGATGCTCAATAAAATGGACGAACTTAAAATGTCGCAAACCGCATTGGCAAAGCAACTGGGATGCAGTCAGCAGTATGTGTCAAAATTACTGAAAGGTGGAGAAAACCTTTCTTTGGAGACAATCAGCAAAATAGAGAAAGCGTTAAGCATCACTATCATTCAGCCCTTGTGTGGAGGGCAAACCGATAGTGCCATTATGGGTGCTGCTGAACCAACAGAAGAATATAATCCCACATGTGATTCGGAATAAAGCCCCCTAAACGGCTTTCTTTGGAAGAAATTAATAAAAAATTACAGCCTTGGTGCGGTGGCGTGCCAAGGCTGTGGATTTTTTGGGAGCGGCTCTTTTTGGGAGCGGCTTATTTTTTGTTTTGCTTCGACCAACTGTCTTTCAAGCCGATGGTGCGGTTGAACACCAGTTTTTCAGCGGTGCTGTCTTGGTCGACGCAGAAGTAACCGATGCGTTGGAATTGGAACTTGTCGCCTTCCTTAGCGTTTTCTGCCAAGAACGGTTCAATCTTAGCGTTTTCAATCACCTTGAGCGATTCAGGGTTGAGCAAGTCGCGGAAATCGTGCTCGGTGTCGGCGCTTGGGTTCTCAACGGCGAACAGACGGTCGTAAACGCGCACTTCTGCATCTTTGCAGTGGCGAGCCGATACCCAGTGGAGCGTGCCCTTCACCTTGCGGTTAGCACCTTCCATACCGCTGAGGGTGTCGGGGTCGTAGGTGCATTGAATTTCGGTGATATTGCCGTCGGCGTCTTTGGTGCAGCCAGTGCACATGATGATGTAGGCACCTTTCAAGCGCACCTCCTTGCCAGGAGTCATGCGGAAGAACTTCTTAGGAGCGTCTTCCATAAAGTCGTCGCGCTCGATGAAGATTTCGCGGCAGAAAGGCATCTGGTGAGTGCCAGCGTTTTCTTGCTCTGGGTTGTTGTCCATCTCCATCATCTCCACCTTGTCTTCAGGATAGTTGGTGATTACCACCTTCACAGGGTTGAGCACGGCGCACACACGGTTAGCCTTCTTGTTGAGGTCTTCACGAATTGAGTGTTCGAGAAGGCTGATGTCGTTGAGCGCTTCAAACTTGGTGTAGCCAATATTGTTGATGAAGTTTTTGATTGATTCAGGGGTGAAACCACGACGACGCAGGCCGCAGAGTGTAGGCATACGAGGGTCGTCCCAACCGTTTACCAAACCTTCCTTCACCAACTGGAGCAATTTACGCTTACTCATCACGGTGTAGGTGAGGTTGAGGCGGTTAAACTCAATTTGTCGTGGGCAGTATTCGTCCACCTTGTCGCCAGCCAACTCCTTCACGAATTTCTCGTAAAGCGGACGGTGAGGCACAAATTCGAGGGTGCAGATAGAGTGTGTCACGCCTTCGAAGTAGTCGCTCTGACCGTGTGCGAAGTCGTACATAGGATACACCTTCCACTTGTCGCCGGTGCGCCAGTGTGGGGTCAAGATAATGCGATAGATGATAGGGTCGCGGAAGTGCATGTTGTCGCTCGCCATATCTATTTTTGCGCGAAGCACATGGCTGCCTTCTGGAAATTCGCCAGCATTCATGCGAGTGAAGAGGTCGAGGTTTTCCTCCACAGAGCGGTTGCGGAACGGACTTTCCTGGCCAGGAGTGGTAGGAGTGCCCTTTTGAGCCGCAATTTGCTCGCTGGTTTGGTCGTCGACGTATGCCTTGCCCTCCTTAATCAAGCGGATAGCGAAATCGTAGAGTTGCTGGAAATAGTCGCTTGCGTAGTACAGACGGTCGCCCCAGTCGTAACCCAGCCACTTAATGTCGCGCATAATGGCTTGCTCATATTCAGTGTCTTCTTTAGCAGGGTTGGTGTCGTCAAAACGCAAGTTGCAGGTGCCGCCAAACATTTCAGCCACCCCGAAGTCCATGCAGAAAGCCTTAGCGTGGCCAATGTGCAGGTATCCATTTGGTTCGGGTGGGAAACGAGTGCTAAGTCGTCCACCATTCTTGCCAGCTGCCAAGTCGTCGGCAACAATTTGCTGAACAAAGTTCAGGCTCTTTTTCTCTTCTTGTTCGTTGAGTTGAATGTTGTTTTCAGCCATATCTTATAGATGTTGAGATTGCTAATGATTTCAAATCGTAATGCGTGCGTATGTGCGCAGGTGCATTATCAAACTGCAAAGTTAATAAAAAAATCAAAAAATTGAAAATCCCCCCTCTGTTCAATCCCCGTGCGTTGCTCGGCTTATTTCTTTTTTGTGCCGTCGCATTTGGGGTAGCCGGTGCACCCCCAGAAAGTCTCGCCTTGGCGCACACCTTTCTTTATGGTGCGCAGACGCATGGGAGCTCCGCATTTTGGACATTGGGGAGCATTATCTTTTTCTGCCTTTTCTTTCATAGTAGAGAGGCGCGCTTGTGTCATTTTTTCGGTAAATCCGCCTTCGTTTTTGAAATCCCCAAGGCGTTTGTTGATTTGAGCCGTGAGCAGTTGCTTCACGCGTTCGCACAAAACCACAATCACACATGCCGAGTGAATGGAATCGTCTGTGCGCAGCAATGTGGCGAACCGGGCACATCCAGCAATCGCAACTCCGTCTCGTAGCTTGTTTGATGCCGCGATGAGCCTTCAGCAATGTTGGCTGGCACGGTGCGGGCTGCCATTTCCATTTGGTCGCGAAGTCGGCCGCAGGGATCCACCTTGTAGTCGACGAACCGTCTACAGAAACTTTGGGTGGCAAGTTGCAGAATGTTGCCAAGGCTCCAAGTGAGGAGCCGCATATAGCCATTCACAGAGTGGATTTGAATCATTTTTTTTGGGTTTTGGTTGAGGATTAGTAATCTTTTTTCGAAATCTCGAAGAATCGAGATTTCGAATATATTTATTCTTTGCTTTGGTAGGGGGTGAGGTGGTCGGCTGCCAGTTTGCTTTGGGGCGCGATGCTGAATAAGCCCTCGTTGCCGTCGTCATACATCACCGGCTTTGGCTGGCTGAAATTGGTGTCGTCGTCAGCCCAGTGGTCGCACTGGCGCATCACCGTTTCGAGTGCTTCTTCTGCGCCCTTTGGTGGATATTTGTATTTTTTCAGCAGTCGCTTAATCATCACGCGCATCTTCGCTCTTGCCGATTCCTTGTGGTTCCAGTCGATGGTGCGATTGCGGTGCAGCACCTCCGTCAGTTCCTTCGTCATCGCCAAAAATTCCTCGTCGCTGAACGCGCTTTTCACGCCCTCAGGCTTGCTCAGCGCATCGTAGAACGCCTTTTCCTCGTCATTCAGCCCAAGCTCATTGCCTTCCTGCTCCTCGGCTTTGATTTGTTGAGCCATCTTCAGCAGTTCCTCAATCACCTCTTGGTTGGTGAGCAGCCCTTTCAGGTAATTGCTCAATGCCATGCTCAGCATGTCGCTGAATTTCTCGCTTTGCACCACATTCACGCTGTGTGAGCGCAATTTCTCTTTCAGCAGTTTGGTGAGCAGTTCCACCGCCAGGTTTTTCTCCTTCATGTTGCGAATTTCAGCCATGAAAGCCTCGTCGAAAAGCGAAAAGTCGGTTTCGTGGTCGGCAAACAGATTGATAATGCCTTCGCTCTTCACACTCTGACGCAGCAGCGCGCCAATGCGGTCGTTGATTTCCGCTTTCGTCACTTTCGCCCTGCCGCCGTCGAGTTTTGCCAAGAGCACACGCACCGTGTCGAACAGCGCCACTTCCAGTTTCTGCTCATTGGTGAGCAGTGAGCGGCACAGCGTGGTGGCATTGTGCAATCGGCGGCTGTGCTCCACAAATTCGGGACGGTCGGTTTCCTTCTTTTTGGGGTCGGCAAGGAAGTTGACCGCCATTTTTATGATGTCGGCTTTCACGGCATCGGTGCCGCTGAAGAAGTCGCCGTAATAGAAATTGTGTAGCTTGTCGCGGCATATCTCCACCTCCTCTTGCCAAGTCACCCTTGCCGTTCGGGCTATGTCGGGGTCGCCGAAGCGGTTACGGTCGCGCTGGGTGTAGGCGCTCATTGCCGACCGCAGTGCTTGCGCTATGCCTATGTAGTCCACTATCAAGCCGCCTTCCTTTTCAGGAAACACACGGTTCACGCGCGCTATGGCTTGCATCAGGTTGTGGCCGCGCATCGGTTTGTACACATACATGGTGGCAAGCGATGGCACGTCGAAGCCCGTGAGCCACATGTCGCGCACGATGGCTATCTTCATTTCGCTCTTGTCGTCCTTGAATTTGCGTGCCAGCTCTTCCTTGTATTTCTCTTTGCCTATGATGTCGGCCCATTCTTCGGGGTCTTTGTTGCTGCTGCTCATCACCACTTTCACCTTTTCGGTCCATTCGGGGCGCAGTTCAAGCATCTTTTTGTAGAGCTTGATGGCTATCTGCCGTGAGTAAGCCACAATCATCGCCTTGCCGGTGAGTTCTTGCGCACGGTTTTCTTCGTAGTGCTTGATGATGTCGCGCGCCAGCGAGTCGATGGTGTCGTCGTCGCCGAGCAGCACTTCCAGTCGGCTCAACTCTTGCTTGGCTTTGCGCAGCTGTGCCTCGGTGGCACCTTCAGCCTCTAATGTGTCAAATTCGGCATCGAGTTTGGCGAGGGTTTCCTCGTCGAGTGAGAGGTTCACCACACGGTTTTCGTAATACACCGGCCGGGTGGCGCCGTCGTCCACCGCCTGGCTCATGTCGTAGATGTCGATATAGTCGCCAAACACCTCTTGTGTGTCGCGGTCGCGGTCGCTGATGGGGGTGCCGGTGAAGCCGATAAACGAGGCGTGGGGCAGTGCTTCACGCATTTTCAGCGAAAAGCCCTTCTTCATCTTATTGCTCTTCTCGTCCCAGTGCTCATCGCCATATTGCGATCGGTGCGCCTCGTCGGTCATCACTATGATGTTTTTGCGGTTGGAGAGTGCGCCGTCGCCTTCTTCAAACTTTTGAATGGTGGTGAATATGATGCCGCCAGCCTTGCGGTCGCGCAGCAGTTGTTGCAGATGCTCGCGGCTCTCGGCGTTGACCAGCACTTGGCGCAGGAAGTCTTGGCAGCGGCAGAATTGACCGTAGAGCTGGTTGTCGAGGTCTTTGCGGTCGGTCACCACCACAAGCGTACATTCGGCAAACTCCTGAATAAGCTGGTGGGCGAAGAATATCATCGAAAAACTCTTGCCCGAACCCTGCGTGTGCCAGAACACGCCTATTTTGCCGTCGCCCTCCACGGCTTGGTGGGCGCGTGCCACGGCTTTCTCCACGGCGAAGTATTGGTGATAGGCGGTGAGGATTTTTGATTGGGCACCGTCGTTGAGGTCGAAGCAGATGTAGTTTTTCAAAATGTCGATAAGGCGCTCTCGCATGAACATGCCCTTGAAGAAGGTGGCGTAGTCGGCTATCAGCTTGGTTTCGTAGTTGCCGTCCTCCGACTTCCATTCCATGAATCGCTCAAATTTCGAGGTGATGGTGCCAGCCTTGCTTTGGGCAAGGTCGGATATCACGCAGAAGGCGTTGTAGCCAAATAGCGATGGGCACTTCTTCATATAGTTGCGTATCTGCAAATATGCATCTTCTATGGTCACATTCTCGTCGGAGGCGGTTTTCAGTTCCACCACCACCAGTGGCAGGCCGTTGATCATCACCACCATGTCGCAGCGGATTTTGCCCAATTCTTCCACGCTCCATTGGTTCACGATGCGGAAGTCGTTGGCAAGCGGCTGCTCGAAATCCACCAGGCGCAAGGTGGCGGTGCGGTTTTCGCCGTTTTCCAGATAGGGCACGGCAAATCCATTCTGAAGCATGTCGGTGAAGCGTCGGTTGTCTTGAATGAGGGTGCCTTCGTTGAGGTTGGTCACCATTTTCAACCCCTCGGCTAAAATATCAGCGCTCACTCCCTTGTTGAGCCGCTTTAGCGATGCCTCAAGCACCTCTCTGTAGAAGGGCTCGCGGTAGTCGCGCTCCACATCGTAGCCGCACTCATAAGTGTAGCCCAACTCCTGAAAAAGTGCTATCAACGCTTTTTCGTAACTGCTTTCTATGAATTTGTCGCCAGCCATAATCAATTATAATTTAATTTCACCAGACATCAGCTTGGGAAGCAATGTGTCACGCAAAGCCGCCAGCCGCTGATTTTCTTCTGTGAGAAGTCTGTATTTTTTATAAATAGACTTAATAATCACAGAAATATTGTTAATGTTTTCTTTCGGAGGTATAGGGATTTGTATTTGCGCCATATTTGCTTGGTTAAGTTTTGCTTGTACAGCTCCTGTGACAAGTCCTTTTATGTTGTAAGTTTTTAAGAACGGAATCAGTAATTCTGTGGGGAATCCATCTTTTCCACTTAAAACATGTGCATGGTTATTTACCCAAATTTTCCCCCAGACATATTGAATAAATGGATAGCCTTTTTCTGTAACGACACTACCATCTTCTCCCATTAAAACATACTCTCCGTCAAAAATGTAATCTTCGACAAAATCCATTAGACTTGTTGCTCCATAATAGGGATATTTTTTTGCCATTAAAGACCTTTGGTTACTTGATAAAGGTCGCCTATATCTATCATGCAAATTAGCTACATCAAAAAGCGTTCCGACTTTCCAGCCTTGGGGGATGGGGCCTAATTCGGAATCAACGAAGGGTTGGTCTTTAAATGGGGTAAAATCTACAAACCATGATTTGAACAACGCTTGCGCTTGAGCCTCCAAATTAGCACAGATACGACTATTTACAGCGATTTTATCATCAAGTGGGGTGAGAATCTCGGCAATATTTTGTTGTTGAGATAATGTGGATTGGTAAACAGCCCAATTCATAATGTGTCCTTTGTCTCCACGAGGCATTTTAGTACCTTTTGCTCCTGTCATCACATAGTCGAAGAAAGAATCCTGACTAAGTAAATAATATAAATATGAGGATGGTATGTTACTGTTCGGTCTAATACAAAGAACATCATTACTACAACATCCTTGCTTTTTAGCAAGATAAATTTTTTTGAAGTATGGGCGAATATTTGAAATTAAAATATCTCCTTTTTTAAAAAGAGTTGCTTTTCCTTGAGGGATTTTTGATGCAACAGTTACGCCTCCTTTATTTGGTAAAAGATTTTCAGTTGAAACATAGTCTTCTAAGTGGAAAGAGGATGTGTCAACCTTCTCGTTTACAAATTTACAAATGTCTTTCAACTTCATGCTAATTATCCTTTACACAAAAACCAATACTTGAAAGCTTTTCTCGAATGCTATTCTCCAGTTCGTGGCCTTTTTTGAAAAGGTCGGAAAGTTCGGTGGTGAGGTGGTTCATTTTTTCTTCAAATGGCTCGCCGTCGTCTTCCTGGTCGGCAATTCCCACAAAGCGGCCGGGGGTGAGGATATAGTCTTGCTTGGCAATATCTTCGGTGGTGACCACTGCGCAGAAGCCCTTCTCATCGGCAAGCGTGCCGTTTTGGAACGCATGGAATGTGTCGGCTATTTTGGCGATGTCTTCCACCGGGCGGAGTTCGCGCACTTTTCGGCTCACCATTTCGCCCATGGAGCGGGCATCGATAAAGAGCGTTTTGCCCGGCTGCTTCTTCTCTCGCGAGAGAAACCACAGCGACACCGGTATGCCTGTGCTGTAGAACAACTGGTTGGGCAGCGCAATGATGCCTTCCACCAAGTCGGCTTCGATGATGGCTTTGCGAATATCGCCTTCAGTGCCTGATTGGCTACTCAAAGCGCCGTTGGCAAGCACCAACCCGATTTTTCCTTTAGGCGAAAGGTGGTGAATCATGTGCTGCATCCAAGCAAAGTTGGCGTTGCCACTGGGTGGCACACCATACTGCCATCGCACATCACCTGTGAGCGCTGGCTGCCCCCAATCCGAGAGGTTGAACGGCGGGTTTGCCATAATGTAGTCGGCTTTGAGCGATGGGTGCTGGTCGTCGAAGAAAGTGTCGGCATACGATTTGCCCAAGTTGGCTTCAAGTCCACGGATAGCGATGTTCATGTGCGCCATCTTCCAAGTGGATGGGTTAGCCTCCTGGCCATAGATGCTGATGCGACTCAAATCCCGCTGATGGCTGCTGATGAATTTGGCACTCTGCACAAACATGCCACCCGACCCACAGCAAGGGTCGTAAACACGCCCCTCGTAGGGCTGGAGAATCTCCACAATGGTGCGCACAATGCAACTTGGCGTGTAGAATTCGCCGGCGTTCTTGCCCTCCATCGAGGCAAACTTCTGAAGGCAGTATTCATAGGTGCGGCCCAGCAGGTCTTTCTCGTCGGCCGACGAGTGCATCTGAATGTTGGAAAACAGGTCCACCACATCGCCAAGGCGGCGCTTGTCGAGTTCGGGGCGCGCAAAATTCTTGGGCAGAATGCCCTTCAGGCGAGGGTTTTCCTGCTCAATGGCAAGCATGGCATCGTCGATAGCGGTGCCCACCTGTGGTGTGTGGGCAGCGGCCGAAATCACGCTCCATCGCGCATTTTTAGGCACGAAAAACACATTGTCGGCGGTGTATTCGTCCTTGTCCTCCTCGTCGGCATATTCGTCGGCAGAGAGTTCGCTGAATTTCTCTTCAAATTTATCAGAAATATATTTAAGGAAAATAAGTCCCAAAACCACGCCCTCGTATTCAGAGGCATTGAGGTTGCCACGGAGCACATCGGCAGCTTTCCAAATCTGATCTTCAAATCCAATAGAAGTGGTATCTTTCTTAGCCATAATAGTGTAGTCAGTTATTGAGTGTATTTTTTTCGGGGGTTTAAGTTCATCAAAATGTAAAGTTACGCACTTTTTGCCTATTTCCCCACCATTTCTCCCCAAAAAATAGTTCCAAACCACGAATCCCACTTCGAATCCACAAAAAGTAAAGTTCCAAACCCCGAAAAGTAAAGTTCCAAACCCCGAAAAGTAAAGCCCCAAACCACGAATCCCCCGAATCTCACGAATATTTTTTGTTGAATCTCCCCATTTTGGCATTGAACGAACCCAACCAAACTCATATCTTCGCTCCAAAATCAAAACATCTAATTTCTAACCTCTAACCTCTAACCTCTAACCTCTAATTTCTAATTTCTAACCTCTAACCTCTAATTTCTAATTTCTAATTTCTAATTTCTCAAACGGTGTTTCAGGTGTTTCAGGTGTTTCAGGTGTTTCAGGTGCTCCCTATTTGTGAAAATTTGTGTTAATTTGTGGCAGGTTTTTAACCCCCGAATCCCCCGAATAATTTTTGTTGAATCCGTTGAATCTGTGTGAGCCTTTGGAGCAAACCGGCGGCGAGCCTCCGTGAGATTTCCCACCCACAAAAAAATCCGTGAAATCCGTGGGATCCGTGTGAGGCAAGGAGATTTTTGGGGAATTATTTGCAGTTTGCGGTAGGTTTGATTAATTTTGTATGATAAAATTACTATTATGGACAACAAGGAACTTTTGGAAAAGGTTTCAGAAAATCTGGGACGAAGTAAAGGCGATGTGGCTAAACTGATGGAGGCATTCGCAGAAGTGGTGAAAACTCGCTGCGGTGCGCTCGACAGCGTGGCCATACCGGGTTTCGGAAATTTTGAGGCTAAAAAGAAGAACGAACGTGTGGTGGTAAACCCCAGTAATGGAAAGCGTATGCTCGTTCCACCAAAAGTGGTGTTGGCCTTCAAGGTGAGTAACGTGTTGAAAAATCGCTTGAAGTAATTTCGTTGAACTTGAATATTCTGTAACGACATGAACAATAAGGTAACATTTCCCGAACTTGTTGAGCAAGTGGCACAATATGCCAATACTTCAAAGCGCATGAGCGAACTGTTTCTGAAAGAACTGTTTGCCACTATTTCACAGTCGCTTATCGATGGCGAGAGCGTGAAGGTGAAGGGTATTGGCACGTTTAAACTCACCGAAGTGAGTCCTCGAAAAAGCGTGGACGTGAACACGGGCGAAGAAATTGAGATTCCGGGGCATAAGAAACTGTCGTTTGCCCCCGATAAAGATATGGCAGAGGCTATCAATCAGCCTTTTATGCACTTTGAAACGGAAATCCTTGACGATGACGTGACCGACGACCAACTCGCCGCCATCGATGCCGGTGAGTCAACCGAAGCACCAGCCGAGGCCACCCCAGTCGAGGAAGATGCCGACGACTCCGCCGCCGCTGAGGCACCAGCTGCTGAAGCACCCGTAGCCGCAGAGGAAGAAGTGGTGATGCCTCCTGTGTTCGTGGCTCCTGTGGAAGAACCTGAGTCAGAGGAAGCAGAAACAGAGGCTGAGGCTCCTATTGAGCCATCGGAAGAAGTGCCCGCAGAGGCTGGGGCTCCTGCAGAAGTGCCTGTCCAAGAGCCTGCTGACGAGCCGGAAGAAGCCGTTTCGGAAGAAGAAGCCGAAATAGAGGAAGAAGCCGAGCCAGAACCAGTAACGGAAGTTGAGCCATCTGCCGTGGCAGAGCCTGAAGATGAGGCGGAAGACACCGAAGCAGAAGCCGAAGGTGAAATGGTGAGCGAGGAATTGGCTGACGAGCGTGTGGGGCAGGAGATTGACAAACGCCGCATCACTCGCCGCTCGCTGTTGGAGGGCTTTGTGGTGGGCGTGGTCACTACGCTGATTGTTACGCTGTTTGCTTATCGTCTGTATTTGATGAAGGGCTACGAGGCTACGCCAGCCGACGAGGAACCTTTCACCGAACACGTTGCGACCGATTCGGTGGTAGCTTCCGAACAAGCATTAGCCGAAAACTCTACCGAAGCTGATGCCGACAAGCAAAAAGCTGACGAGGAGCAAAAGAAAGCGGAAGAAGATAAGAAAAAGGCGGAAGAGGAAAAGAAGAAAGCCGAGGAAGAAAAGCAAAAGGCCGAGGCTGCAAAACCAACCACGGCAAGTGTGGCTGCCGGAACCACCGACACCATTAAACCGGGCACTAACCTCTATCGCATGAGCCGCAAGCACTATGGCTCCGATAAATTCTGGGTTTACATCTACGAAGAAAACAAGGCGAAATATCCTAACCCCAACACCATTCCAGTGGGTGCAGTGCTCCACATTCCACAACTGGAAAAATACGGCGCAAAAGCAGGCGACCCAGCCAGCATAGCCGCCGCCAAGAAAAAACAAGGCGAAATCTTCAACCACCTAAACAAAAAGAAATAAAGTAAACAAAGATGACACCGAATGTGTACTGACAGATATGAATGAGGGCGTATCGCTGGCGATACACCCTCATTTCATTCTATATTCTCTTGAAAAAATCTTCGTAATCGTTGTCGATGATTTTCCAAAATCCATTCTTGCGACCACCTTCTCTGATTATCAGTTGTAAATCGGTGAGTCTTTTCAGGTATTTCTGAACTTGACGCGAAGATATACCTATTTTTTCTGCCATAGCGGCTGCGCTGATTTGAGGTTGTTCGGAGATGAGTTTGTAAATGATTCTTTGGGCTTTTATGAATTCTTTTGTGAACTTTGCGTCTTCTTTTACGAACTCTTTTACGAACTTTGCATCCTCTTTTACGAACTCTTTCTTGACACTTGCCTCATAATTGAGGTTCCACAAAACGGCGTGGAATTCAGAAGTATTAGAGCTGAATTCAGGAGCATGGTAGCTTTTCAAATTATCATATCGCTGATATTCGCCGATGATTTTCTTCATACCACTTCCTCTACGCTCGATTAATTTTAGGCGATGGAAAAAGTCGGCAAGTAAAGGGTTGCGCCGTTTAGATGGCACGGTTAAAGGATTTAATTGCTGTATCAAACTGCCATCAATCATGCCACCAGGGGAGTACACTTCCATACGGTCGTCGTACATATCAATGTGTATTTCACTACCTAACGCCATATAATCCCTGTGTATAATAGCATTACAGATTACTTCTGTTACAGCACGCTCTGGATAGTCGGGCAATTCTTCGCGATATTCAGCCTCCTTCCACCACCTTCGATGTGAATTGTTTCTTACGAAGGCAACAGCGTCCTGTAATTGACCAATAACACTGCCTTCAAGTTCCGCATCATCTAAAGCCTCGACCAAACCGCTGGTCATATCAAGCCCATTCCAACGGGTGCAAAAAATGCGAGAATGGCGTATTGGGGAATCGTCAGCCAACAATGCCCCTGCATTGGTCAATTTCCCTTCATTATCCACGATTCCCCATGAAACAAAATCACTATCATTAAACGACTGGTTTAAGCGCTTGAAATGAGCGGATTTCAGTTTAGTGAAAGCCATATCTTCAAATTCGTAAGGAGATGAAATAGCATCAAATGAGCGGCCAGCACCTTTCATGACGAGGCTTTTCAGTTGAAGCCTGTCGGCAACGACAGATTCGTTGCCAATTCTAACGAAAGCCAAACGTTGCTTGTCGCCGATATAGTAATAAGGAGTTTCCTGTCCTTTGTAAACGTGGAGTAATACAAGTTTTTTGTCATTCACTTCCTTAAATTCAAGGTTTACAGAAGGTATGGGGTCAAGTTTTGTCTTTATCGCTTCACTTATTCTTTCTGCATCGCTTTCTGCATCAACAAGCCCCACCACTTGATCATCGTCACTAACACCAAACACCAATGTGCCGCCTTCGCCATTTGCAAAGGCAGACACACTTTTCAACCAACTCTTTGGACGTTTGACTTCAAGTTGTTGTTTCTTGTCGTAAGCAGTAGCTTCGCCAATAAGATCACATATATCCATATATTTCGATGTGCAGGAACGACTTTGAATTTAATATTTTAATTATGTGGGCAAAGATAATCAATTATATCAATAATAGCGAAGAACCAAAGGCGTTTTTCATTTAGCAGTAGGCATTGATGGGGAGATGGAAAAAGCTCGCAAGGTGTTTGGGCACTTTGCGAGCTTGATTTATTTGGTGTTTTGGCTGGTTGTTTTAGCCTTTACTTTTTTAGGGTTACTTTTTCGTAAACGTTGGCGTCGATTACTGCCATGGTGGTGAGGTTTACGATGTCGCGTACCGAGGTGTCGATGCTGGTGAAGTGGATTGGCTTGTTCAAACCGATTTGGATTGGACCCACAATTTCGGCTGCGCCCATTTCAAGGAGCATCTGGAACACGGTGTTGGCAGCACTCAAGTTAGGGAATATGAGCGTGTTCACATCTTTACCCACGAGTTTGTTGAATGGGAATTGCTTGTCGCGCAACTGCTTGTTGAGGGCGTATTGCACTTGCATTTCGCCTTCCACCAGTATTTCGGGATAGTCGCGGTGCAAGATGTCGATGGCGTTGTGAATTTCGATAGGGCCGTGTTCGGGGTTTGAGCCGAAGTTGCTGTACGAAACCATAGCCATTACAGGATAGTGCGCGAAATATCTCACAGCGTCGTAGGTGAGGCGTGCGATGTCAACCAGTTCCTCGGTAGAGTTCTCGTGGTTGATAGAAGTGTCGGCAAGGAAGAAAGTGCCACGCTTGGTGTTGAGAATGTGGAGAGTGGCAAAATGCTTGAATCCGGGTTTGATGCCAATCACCTCTTTCGCAATCTTCACAGTGTTGCCGCTGCCAGCGAAAGTGCCAGTGATGAAAGCGTCGGCCTCGCCGGTTTCCACCATCATCATACCGAAGTAGTTGCGGTCGTACATCTTCTCATAGGCTTCGGTAAGGTTGATGCCATCGCGCTGATGCTTATTCATGTGCAACTTGGCATAACGTGCGCGGCGGCGTTCCTCGCGGTCGTGGCGAGGGTTCACGATGGTGATGCCCTTCAGTTCGAGGTCGAGTTTCTTAGCACGCTTTGCAATCATTTCCTCGTTGCCCAGCAAAATAGGGAAGCAGATGCCGCTCTTGTAAGCCTCCACGGCTGCTTGGAGCATATTGTCGGTATTGGCTTGCGCAAACACCACACGCTTTGGCGAGTTCTTCGCCGTGTCGGTAAAGCGGCGGAGCAACTTGTTGTCGTAGCCCAGCACCTTGCGCAGTTCAGAGCGGTAAGCGTCGAGGTCGTCGATAGGACGGCGCGCCACACCCGATTCCATAGCCGCTTTAGCCACGGCGGTAGATACGGTTTCGATCAAGCGAGGGTCGAGTGCCTTTGGAAGAATGTATTTCGGACCGAATTTCAAGTTGTTCATCTTGTAGGCGGCGTTCACCACAGGTGGCACGTTCTTTTTTGCCAAATCGGCAATAGCGCGCACAGCCGCCAGCTCCATTGCAGAGTTGATTTCAGTGGCAGAGCAGTCGATAGCGCCACGGAAGATGTAGGGGAAGCCCAGCACATTGTTGATTTGGTTGGGGTAGTCGCTGCGTCCAGTGGCAAAAATGAGGTCGGGGCGTGAAGCCACGGCCTTGTCGTAGGCGATTTCGGGGTCGGGGTTAGCCAGCGCAAACACGATAGGCTTGGCAGCCATCGACTTAATCATTTCGGGCGTAACCACATCTTTCACCGAAAGCCCCAGGAACACATCAGCGCCCACCATTGCCTCTTCAAGCGTGTTGATTTCGCGGTCGGTGGCAAATTCCTTCTTCTGCTCGGTGAGTTTATCGCGGCGATTGGAAATCACGCCACGGCTGTCGCACATCACGATATTTTCCTTCTTCACACCGAGTTGCATATACAGGCGTGTGCAGCAAATGGCGGCAGCACCGGCACCATTGACCACGAGTTTCACATCTTCGGCTTTTTTGCCCTGAATTTCAAGCGCATTGATGAGTCCTGCGCCAGAGATGATGGCTGTGCCGTGCTGGTCGTCGTGCATCACAGGAATGTCGCATTCCTCCTTCAGGCGACGTTCGATTTCAAAACATTCAGGTGCTTTGATGTCCTCAAGGTTGATGCCGCCGAAAGTGGGAGAAATCGCCTTAACGGCAGCGATAAACTTTTCTGGGTCTTTTTCATCGAGTTCAATGTCGAAACTGTCGAGGCCTGCGAAAATCTTAAACAGCAACGCCTTACCTTCCATCACAGGCTTGCCAGCCAGTGGGCCGATGTCGCCCAAACCGAGCACGGCGGTGCAGTTTGAGATTACTGCCACAAGGTTGCCCTTGTTGGTGTATTTATACACATCGTCGGCGTTGTCTTTGATTTCGAGGCAGGGGAAACCCACGCCAGGAGAATATGCGAGTGAAAGGTCGGTTTGAGATTGGTATGGCTTGGTGGGTACCACGCAAATTTTTCCAGGCTTATCATCTAAGTGATGATAGTCGAGGGCCATTTTTTTCGTGATTTTTGACATAATTTTGTAATACTATAATATGTTAATGTTTTCAGATTTTTCGTGTCGTAAAAAGGCACACACAAAGTTAAACTATTTTTTCAGTCAATCCAAGATAGGGCACACCTTGTTAATGAGTTTTAATATTCAAACGATTGCATAAAGAGAAATTAGATGTTAGAAATTAGAAGTTAGATGTTAGAGATTGGATTTTTTGGAAGTTAAGACGAATTTTAGGGAGGTTAAGACGATAGTTTTTAGGGCTGGTTTTTCGTGTAGTGTGGTTGATATTCAAAAAATTAGTGTAAATTTGCAGTGGATTAGGATTAAACGATTTTTCGTTTCGCAAGTCATATTATTGATAGTGGAATTTAAAATTTTGTGACTATGAAAAAAACTTTACTTATTATATTATGTGGTTCATTATTGATAGGCTCTACCACCAGTTGTGGTTTGGCTGAGTGGGCAGTGATGTCCGACCCCGACGCAAGCAATTCTACTAAGGGAGCTGTGGTGGGTGCCACTTCGGGCGCAAGCGCAGGCTCTTTCATCGGCTCGCTGATGGGCAATGGTTACTACTCAAGTCGTAACAATTCGCTTATCGGTGCCGCTGTGGGTGCTGTGGCAGGCGCGGCTATCGGTTCCGCAATCGGTAGCGACATGGACAAAAAAGCTGAGCAAAGGCAGCAAAATGCAAGCGGGAACTACTATGGCGGTGATGAACTGTATGGCACTCAAACGCAATACACCTATCGCTCCAGCGCTCCACGCCGTGGCGACAACTGCATTTACTACGCACAAAGCAAAACCAAACTCGACGGTGGCGCAAAGAAGGCACTCGACCGTGTGGCGCGCAAACTCATCAACGACCCAACGGCGTGCGCCGAAATCTACGGTTATACCGACAATACTGGCACCTACAATCAGCGTTGCCGCCTCTCGGTGGAGCGCGCCCAAGTGGTGAAAGCGTATTTGGTGAAGAAGGGCGTGCCGTCGAATCAAATTTTCTGTAAAGGTATGGCTGACCAGCGTCCGGTGGGCGACAACCGCACCGCCGACGGGCGTGCGCTCAACCGCCGTGTGGAAGTGGTGATTACCCACAATGCAGACAACAACTACAATTACAACACGCCACCAGCCAGCCGCTCCTACAGCACTCCACAATATCAGGAGCCTGAAAACTACGGAGGCAATTCGAATATGATAGAATAAACCCATATCAGCCATTATGCCCCTAATGGCATGGAAATGAGAGCAAGGAGGTGATTACCTTGCTCTCATTTCTTTTTTCTGCTTTTTATCAAGGAAAAAAGGGTAAATTGTGTTATATTTGCAAGTTGAAAGATAGTGGAAATACGTAAGCATTTCCACAGAATTAAAATAAGCAAAACCACTTCGGTGTGCGGCTTTGGCAACGATGTGATTTAAAGTGGATTATCATTGTATATGTCCATTTGCGATCAACAGCCACGGCACTTCACCGATTATGATTTAATAAATAAGTAATGTCGGATAACGAATATATTAATCAGCACTTCCCTCTGCTCGCTACGATTGATAGCCCGGCAGATTTGCGCAAACTCGATGTGAAACAGTTGCCACAGGTGTGTGAAGAATTGCGCCGATTTATCGTGCATTTCCTCTCATCGAATCCCGGACACTTCGCCTCAAGCATGGGTGCAGTGGAGATAAATGTGGCGCTGCACTATGTGTTTGACACGCCCAACGATAGACTGGTATGGGACGTAGGCCATCAGGCGTATGCGCACAAGATACTCACAGGCCGCCGCGACCTTTTCTACGAAAACCGCACGATGGGCGGACTGAGCGGCTTTCCCAACCCCAGCGAGAGCGAATACGACACCTTTATGGCAGGTCACGCCAGCAACAGTATTTCAGCCGCATTGGGCATGTCGATAGCCTCGGAACTGACCGATAAGCAACGCAAGATTGTGGCTATCATCGGCGATGCCTCCATCAGTGGCGGTTTGGCGTTTGAGGGCTTGAACAATGTGTCGTCGCACCCCAATAATATGCTTATCGTGCTCAACGACAATGATATGTCGATTGATGAGAATGTGGGCGCACTGAGTGCCTACATGACCAAACTCACCACATCGAAGCGCTACAACAATCTGCGCTACAAAACATACCAGTTCTTGCGCCGCCACCACATCATCACCGATAAGGGTAAGGGATTGGTGCTTCGCTTCAATAATGCGATGAAATCGCTGCTTTCGGGGCAGCAAAACATTTTCGAGGGTCTGAACATTCGCTATTTCGGACCGTTTGACGGACACGATGTGGTGCAACTGGTGAAGACATTCCGAGATGTGAAAGATATGACCGGACCGAAGATTGTGCATCTGCACACACGCAAGGGCAAGGGATACAAGCCAGCGGAAGAAGCACCATCGGTATGGCACGCACCGGGCAAATTCAATGAGGAGACAGGTGAGCGCATCGTGAGCGACACCACAGGCAAGCCATTGAAGTATCAAGACGTGTTTGGCCACACTTTGGTGGAATTGGCAGAGAAAAACGACAAGGTGGTGGGTATTACCGCCGCCATGCCATCGGGCACCTCGGTGTCGATGCTTCAAGAAGTGATGCCAGCGCGCACCTTCGATGTGGGCATCAGCGAGGGCCACGCCGTGACATTCGCCGGCGGTTTGGCAAAAGACGGAATGCACCCATTCTGCGCCATCTACAGCAGTTTCTTGCAGCGCGCCTACGACAATATCATTCACGATGTGGCTATCCAGCATTTGCCAGTCACCTTCTGCATCGACCGTGCCGGACTTGTGGGTGAAGATGGTGTGACGCATCACGGCACCTACGATTTGGCATATCTGCGCTGCATACCCGGCATGACCGTGTCGGCTCCAATGGATGAGCACTATTTGCGCCATTTGATGTACACCTCGCAACTCGAAGGCAAGGGGGCGTTTGCCATTCGTTACCCTCGTGGCGGAGGCGTGTATACCGACTGGAAATGCGAAATGCAGGAATTGCCGATAGGCAAGGGCAGAAAGCTCGCCGATGGTGACAAGCTTGCCGTGCTGAGCATTGGCACCATAGGCAACGAAGTGCAGAAAGCACTCGCAAAGTTGAAAGAAAAAGGCATTTCGGTGGCTCATTACGATATGATATTCCTCAAACCTATCGACGAGGCTATTTTGGCTGAAGTGAAAGATAAGTATGCCCATGTGGTGACTGTGGAAGACGGCACCATCGAGGGTGGTTTGGGAAGCGCCGTGTCGGAATGGCTTTCCGACAAGGTGAATGCGCCACGCCTCACACGTCTGGGCATTCCCGACGAGTTTGTGCATCAAGGCACCGTGGCACAGTTGAAGCACCAGTGTGGCATTGATGCCGAATCGATAGCCGACACCATCTGTAAGATTTTAAATCAAAAATAACACAATGAGAATAGTTATTGCTGGAGCAGGAGAGGTTGGCTCGCACTTGGCGAAGATGCTGAGCGACGAAGACCGCGATATCATCGTGATTGACAACGAAGAAAAAAAACTCTTTGCTCTTGATTCATACAATTTGAAAACTTGCTTAGGCGAGTGCACATCTTTCAAAACACTTCAAAACGACGGAGTGAGCAACTGCGGCTTGTTTATCGCCGTTACACCTTACGAAACGCGCAACATATTGGCTTGCTCTATCGCTAAGAGCATGGGTGCGGAAAAAACCGTGGCGCGAATAGACAATTATGAGTTTTTGCGACCAGAATATTCCGAGTTTTTCAAGGGAATGGGCGTTGACACGCTGATTTACCCAGAACTTTTCGCAGCCGAGGAAATCGCCACAGCGCTGAAGCACAACTGGGTGCGCAACTGGTTTGAACTTTTCGACGGTCAACTGATTGTAGCGGCCGTGAAATTGAGAGGCACTTCGCCTATGGTGGGCAAGCGCCTTCGTGAAATAGGCGGCAGCAACACATTCATTCACTTGAATGCCATTCGCCGTAATGGTGAAATTCTGATTCCTCGTGGCGACGACATCGTGATGGACAACGATGTGGCATATATCACTACCACACGCGACCACTTGGACCAGGTGGTGGAGCTGTGCGGTAAGAGAAAGGTGCAAGTGAAAAAAATGCTCATTATGGGTGGCTCCGCCATTGCCGTGCAAGTGGCGAAAGAACTTGAAAAATATGATGTGAAGGTGAAAATCGTTGAACCTGACGAAGACCGCTGCGCCTATCTCGTGGACGTGCTCCCACATTGCAAAATCGTGCATGGCGATGCCACCGACAGCGACATTATGGAAGAAGAGGCTGGCGGCATCGACGCTTTCGCCGCATTGAGCGACCGCTCCGAAACCAATATCTTGAGTTGCCTGATGTCGAAGGAATATGGCGTGTGCAAAACCATCGCCGAAGTGGAGAATATCCAGTTTGTGCACGAGGCAGAACGCCTGAACATCGGCACCATCATCAATAAAAAACTGCTCGCCTCAAGCCGCATATTCCAAATGCTGCTCGACAGCGAGGAAGACAACGCACGCTGCCTTGCCCTCGCCGATGCCGAAGTGGCAGAGGTGGTGATAAAGGAAGGCAGCAAACTCTGCTCAAAAGACATTAAAGATTTCGACATACCATCCGAAATCACCCTTGCAGGTTTGGTGAGAGATGGCGTGGGTATGCTTGTGAAAGGTAACACACGCTTACAGCCCGGCGACCATGTGGTGGTGTTCTGTATGCACGGATCGTTTCATAAAGTTGAAAAATTCTTTAAGAAATAGATATGAGTTTACATTGCCACCATATCAATTTCCCGCTTGTGCTGCGAATCATAGGGCTTCTGCTGATGATAGAGGCTGGCTTTATGCTCATTCCGCTTGCCACATCGGTGGTGTATGCCGAGACAGATTGCTCAATGGCATTCCTGTGGTCGGTTGTAATCACCTTCGTGTGTGGCGCAGGGCTGTATAAAGTGCCCATCAAGACCACACAGATGCGCCGCCGTGAGGGCTTTTTGCTTACGAGCGTGGTGTGGGTGTTTTTCTCAGCATTTTCCATGATACCATTCTGTGTCACAGGTGTGCTCCCCAGTATTACCGATGCTTTTTTTGAGTCGATGTCGGGATTCACCACCACAGGCTTGACCATGATAGCCGATGTGGAGAAAGCGCCACACGGCATACTCATGTGGCGTGCGCTCTCGCAGTGGATTGGCGGTATGGGTATCATTCTGTTTACCCTTGCCGTGATACCGATGCTCAACACCAAAGGCGGCATAGCCATGTTTAATGCCGAAGTGACTGGTATTTCGCACGAGCGTATGCGTCCGCGCGTGAGTGAAACGGCAATGTGGCTGTGGGGGCTGTATGTGTTCTACACCGTATTGCTGTGCGCATTGCTTGCTGTGGGTCCGATGAACATGTTCGATGCCATTTGCCACACCCTCTCCACCGTATCTACAGGTGGATTCTCCACGGTGAACGACTATTCAAAATATGCCGACATCTACAGTAACTGTATCATTATGCTGTTCATGTTTGTGTGTGGTATCAATTTTGCACTTGTGTTTGCTGTGGCTAAGCGCAACGGACTGAAGGCATTGAAGCACAGCACCACGCTGAAGTGGTACACGATGGTGGTGCTGATCACCTCATTGGTTATCATGGGGCGTACGCTCTACTACGATACCACTGTCAATATCCACGCACAGTTGAGCGACAAAACATTGCTTGACCATGCTGTGGATGCTGCGTTCAACACCGTTTCGGCAATCACCTCCACAGGTTTTGCTGCCATCAATTTTGAAGCTTACGGCACGTTTGTGTCGTTCGTTCTCATGGTGGTGATGTTTTTCGGTGGTATGGCAGGTTCTACTGCCGGTGGTGCGAAAATCGACCGCATGGTGGTGATGATAAAGAACATTCGCAACGAATTTTACAAGGTGATTCACCCCAATACCGTTACAGCCGTAAGAGTTGACGGTAGGGCAGTGCCTCAATATTTAGTGTCGCGCGTGGTGGCGTTCCTTTCCATCTACATTTTCTATATGGTGGTGATGTCGCTTGCGTTCAACTTTTTGGGCATCAACGACCCATTCGAAGCATTCTTCACCTCTATGTCGTGCATCAGCAATGTGGGCTTGAATATCGTGACCGATTTAGATGCCGTTCACCCATTGGCAAAGTGGCTGATGTCGCTGGAAATGATGGTGGGCCGTCTGGAACTGTTCACGGTGTTGGTGCTGTTTACCAGAGATTTCTGGTTTGAGAGTTAATTTAAAAAAATAAGATTTCGAAAAATATAAAGAATAACCTACAAAATGAGAAAAGACACAACATTTAACCCCGACCTTACGGGCGTTCAGAATGAGACTCGTCGCGAGCAGGAAGCCAAGAAGCAGGCGGAAGAGCAGCAGCTCACATTCCGTCGGCGAGTTTCTTATTTCTTTAAAGATGGGCGCACCCGTCTGATTATTGGCTCACTGTTTTTCTTGGTCGGTATATTCCTGTGTGTGGCGTTCTTCTCGTTCTGCTTCGGAGCGGGCGATGTTGATCAAAGCATTACAGCCGATTCTGCCATTGCAAACGCACGCGAGCATGTACCCACACGCAATATCATGGGTACGCTGGGCGCATCAGCCGCCGAATTTTTCATTCGCCAAGGCTATGGCTTGGCATCGTTTGTGCTGGTGATTTGGTGCCTGTGTTTGGCATTCCGCTTCTTCAAGAAAGAGCGAAAAGTGCTTTTCTTCTCTTTCTCGTTGATTTGCCTGTTCTCATTGTACGCATTCTCGCTGGTGATTAGCCTGTGCACTATGGAACTCAACCTCACCACCTATCCTTTAGGCGGCAATTTTGGTAAAGAGTTCAACGAACTGCTCACCGGGCTGCTCGGATTCTATGGAATGGTGGGCGTGAATGTGTTTGTGATGTTTTTGTGGATTGTGATTACCTACAAAACCATCAAATCGATGTATAAAACGCTGAAAGATAAGATTATACCTCATCGTAAATTCAACGGTGAAATAGTGGAACACACCGACGACAAGCCAGCCACACACTCCAACTTCTTGGGCGACGACCACAACAACCAACCCAAGAAAGTGCAACCTGTGGTGGCACCTCGACCCGAAAAGAAGCGCAAGCAGTCGCAAAAAGACACCACCGTGCTCAAGCAGGGCGGCGACCCAGCCACAGGCAATCTTTTCGGCACAGCAGAGGGTGAACTCAACAGTAACGACCCCACTTACGAATACGCGCATTACCGCTTCCCACCGCTCGATTTGCTTGCTCCTTCCACTATGGGTGTGAGTGTTGACGCATCGGAGCAGGAAGCCAATAAGCAGCGCATTACCGAAACGCTCAACAACTACGGCATCAAAATCAAGCAGATTGAGGTGCATGTGGGCCCTACGGTCACATTGTTCGAAATTGTGCCAGAAGATGGTGTGCGTATTGCCAAGATTCGTGGTTTGGAAGACGATATCGCCTTGAGCCTTGCGGCACTGGGTATTCGTATCATTGCCCCAATGCCTGGTCGCGGCACTATCGGTATTGAGGTGCCTAACCGCGACCCACAAGTGGTGCCTATTCGCCGTGCTTTGGAAGACCCAAAATTCCAGAAATCGAAATACAAGTTGCCGATGGCTATCGGTTGCACCGTGTCGAACGAGGTGTTTGTTGCCGACCTCACCAAGATGCCTCACTTGCTCGTGGCTGGTGCCACTGGTAAGGGTAAGTCGGTGGGTTTGAACACCATCATTGCTTCGCTACTCTACAAGAAAGGACCATCGGAACTGAAGTTGATTCTCGTTGACCCTAAGCGTGTGGAATTTAGCGTGTATGCTGATTTGGAGAAATACTACTTCGCTCGTGTGCCGGGCGAGGAACGCTGTATCGTCACCGACCCTGCAAAGGTGGTGAAAACACTCAACTGTCTCGTGCAGGAAATGGAGAACCGCTACACCGTGCTTGAAGAGGTGAAGGTGCGCAAACTGGAAGACTACAACGAAAAGTGGCGCAAGGAACTGCGTGAAGTGCTTGATGCCGACGGCAAGAAGAAATATAAATTCATGCCTTACATCGTGTGCATCATCGACGAGTTTGCCGATATGATTATGACATCGGGTAAGGAGGTGGAAACCCCAATCGTGCGTATTGCACAAAAGGCTCGTGCGGTGGGTATTCACCTGATTGTTGCTACTCAACGCCCAGCGGCGAACGTGATTACCGGTAATATCAAGGCGAATATCCCAGGCCGTATGGCGTTTGCCGTTTCGCAGATGATGGACAGTCGCATCATTCTCGACCGTCCGGGTGCTCAAAACCTGATTGGCCGTGGCGATATGCTGTTCTCCGTTGATGGCGACATCACCCGTTTGCAGTGTCCATTTATCGACACTCCTGAAATTATCAAGATTTGCGACTACATCAAGCAGCAAGAAGATGCCGACTTGGATGTGAACCACGAAGAGCCATACGAATTGCCAGAATACATTGGTGCTACTGAAGGCGAAGATGGTATGGGTGGTGGCGTAGGCTCAAACCTCAACGACCGCGACACGCTCTTTGAGGAAGCGGCAAGATGGGTGGTGACTGGAAACTTGGCTTCCACCTCATCGCTCCAGCGCCGATACGGTATCGGTTATAACCGCGCCGGCAGAATTATGGACCAGTTGGAGGCTGCCGGAATCGTCGGCCCATCAAGTGGCGGTAAACCTCGCAACGTGTTGATGAGTCCAATGGATATAGATCAAATGTTTGCAACAAGTTTATAATAAGAAATTAAAGCAATGAAAAGATTATTCACAATGGCAATGTTGCTGCTGGCAGTGGTGTGCTGCCATGCTCAAAGTGCAACTCAAATTTTCGACCGCACAGTGGCTGCCTACAAGGCTGCTGGCGCTGTGAGTGCTAATTATAGAGCAGGCTCTTCACACGGTACGATTGTGATGAAGGGCAATCAGTTTCGAATCCTTGCCAACAACATAAAATCGTGGTACGATGGCAAAACTCAATGGACTTATTCCACTGCCACAGATGAAGTTAATGTGACTACGCCCACTGCTCAACAGTTGGTGATGATTCACCCATTGGCAGCGGCTCAATCGCTCAAATCGGGCTACAAAATGAGTGCGAAAAAAAGTGGTGCGGGCTATGTGCTCACCTTGAAGCCAAAGGCAAAAAGCAAGGTGGTTTCGGTCACACTTTATGTGTCGAAAAGTTATGTGCTGACCAAGGCAATTTACACCACAAAAAAGGGTAGCGAAACGCTCACTATCAGCAACTACAAAACCAAAGTTGCCACCAATGCCGCCACCTTCAAATTCAATAAAAAGATGGTTCCAGCAGGCACCGAAGTGGTGGATTTGCGATAAAAATTATTGTTTTAAAATTATTTAACCAACAACGTCCAACAGTCCCGAAACCTCGAAACCTCGAAAATTCGAAAACCTCGTTGACCTGTTGACCCGTTGACTTGTAGACCCCCAAAATTATGGAAACAACTAAATGTCTTATCATAGGTTCTGGCCCGGCTGGCTATACAGCAGCCATTTATCTCTCTCGTGCAGGAATTAGCAGCGTGCTTTATTCAGGTATTCAGCCCGGTGGACAACTCACTCAGACCACCACCATCGAAAATTACCCAGGTTTTCCACAAGGCGTGGAAGGCTTCGACTTGATGGAGAATATGCGCCAGCAAGCCGTGAATGTGGGTGCTGAAGTGCGCAATGGCATCATCACTGACATCGACCTGTCGAAACGCCCATTTGTGGCAACGGTTGACGGCACCAGCACCATTTCTGCCGACGCTGTGATTATTGCCACTGGTGCATCTGCCAAGTATCTCGGTCTTGCCGATGAGCAGAAATATGCAGGCATGGGCGTGTCGGCTTGTGCCACTTGCGATGGTTTCTTCTACCGCAAGAAAGTGGTGGCAGTAGTGGGCGGTGGCGACACTGCTTGCGAAGAGGCTTACTATTTGAGCAACCTTGCCAAGAAGGTGTATATGATTGTGCGCAAACCTTATTTGCGTGCGTCGGCCGCTATGCAGCAGCGTGTGAACGAGAAAGAAAACATTGAAATTCTCTACAATACCAACACCGTGGGGCTTTTCGGTGAGCAATTTGTGGAAGGCGCGCACTTGGTGCAGTTTAAGGGCACAGATAAGGAACAAATGCTCGACATCGACATCGACGGCTTTTTCCTCGCCATCGGCCACAAGCCCAACACCGACTTCCTGAAAGGTCAGGTAGCACTCGATGAGCAGGGCTATATCGCCCTTGGTGGCATCACCACCGAAACGAGCGTGAAAGGCGTGTTTGCCGCTGGCGATGTTGCCGACCCACATTACCGTCAGGCTATTGTGGCTGCAGGTTCGGGTTGCCGTGCCGCCCTTGATGCGAAATCATATCTCGACGCATTATAATATTTTAAACTGATTAATTATGAAATCTTTAAGAATTTGTTTAGGATTGTGTGCCGTGGCAATGTGTCTTTCGGCATTTGCGCAGCGTCCGCCAAAGGGCTATAACTATGCTTATGGCGATTTCAATGGCGATGGTAAGAAAGAATATGTGTATTTCATTCCACCCAAAGATGCTGACCGTTGGGAAGAACTCGACGATTTTGAGTCGCTCTACGGTGTGCTGAAATTCACCAACCCCTCCATTCCTTCGATTAATGTGAAGCAATGCGTGAGCGGTGTGCCTTGCAACCTTGGCGACCTCAATGGCGACGGAAAAGACGAGATTGGCATTCAGCCGGGGTGGGTGACTTCAAGTTGGCAGGTTTACCGCATTTTCACCCTCAAGCGCACCGGGTGGATAGATGCAGTGCCCTCATTCTCCGTATGGCTCGGTGATGAAGACACCAATTTCGATACCAATCCACCAGTGAAGAAACTCGGTAAAGGTAAAGTGCGCATCACTACTTACGAATGGCAAGACGGCGATGTGGTGAAAAAATACAAAACCGTAAAGGTGAAATAAACCGACGAATAAAGGCAGCGAAACTCAAAAATTCGCTGCCTTTTATATTATCGCTCCCATCCACCAGATGCTATATCATAGTGGGGAGACAAGTTATTTGCAGGAGGCTTTGTGGCAGCGGAGGAGTTGGTCGAAATCGTAGTCGGCTTTCATTTTTTCGAGCATCGATTTCACCAGACGGTAGATTTCGCCGCCTTCGCTGTAATCGGCTTTGGCAATGAAGTCCACACGGTTGTGTTCAATGAGTTTTCTGGCTTGGTCTTTGTGGCACTCGTCGTCGGCGAAAACGGCGATGGAATGGCCGCCAAAGTAGCGCACAAGCACCATGCTTGGCACATCGGTCATACCGTCGCCAAAGTAAATCATGTGCTGATATTGCACTGGTCGTTCATCGTGGGGCATGTATTCGTTCACCTTCAAATTGTCGCTCAATTCCTTGATGCCTCGCGAAATCTTGAAGATGAATTGCGTTTTGGCTGTGGAATCTACTGCCACACCAGGCCAGTAAGCCACGCCGTCGGCATCGTAAAGATAGGTGCTGCTGTAAATGGCCTCAAACTCGTGGTAGATAGATGTGCCCTCAATCATTTCGCGCAAACCAGAGGAATTGATGTAGTGCTTGATGTCGAGACCGAGTTCATCGCCCACCTTGTTGATGACCGAGAACCACTCCTGCACACCGGGAAACAACTTCACCATGGAACCGAATTTCTGAAAACTCTCACGCCTGAGCGAAATGCCGTCGGCGCGCGCTTCTTTCAGCATGGTGTACATATAGGTGAGGATGTGGTTGGCATCGTTGTTGCTGGCAAGGTTGTTGCACTTTTCCCAAAACTGGTCGATGTCGTCGCCAATGGCTTGAATGAAGCCAAACTCCTGCATATTGCCGGGTGCGAGTGTGCCATCAAAATCGTAGATGAGTGCTATTTGAGGTCGTTTGTAGTTAGTCATAGGAGTAATGGTTTAATAGAATGCAAATATAGCGAATTAAATCCAATTTCAAAGCGAATTGGCTATGGATTCGGCTTTTGCACGCGCTGGTTTGCCTGTTTCGGTCAGTGGTATTTCTTCCACATGGAAAATGTGGCGTGGCTGGTGATATTTTGGGAGCGCACGATGGCAGATATTGCGCACGGCTTCGGTATCGGCTTCTTCGGTGAGCAGCGTCAATGCTTCGCCTAAATCCTTGTCTTTTCGCTTGGTGATGATGAATCGTTTGTGAATGTGAGGTTTGAGCGATTGCTCCACTTCCTCGATTTGGATTTTGATGCCACCACTGCACACCACATTGTCGATGCGTCCGAGAATACGGAATTTGCCATCGCGGATTTCGGCGCAGTCGTTGGTCGCAAGGGTGGTGTGGCACACATGCGGCGCATCAATCACGAGGCAGCCACGGCTGTCGAGACTCACCGTCACACCATCGAAAGGCGTGTACCACAAACTTGCTTCGCTGCCGCTGATGCGGCGCAAAGCAATGTGCGAGAGCGTTTCGGTCATGCCGTAGGTGCTCCATACAGCGTTGGGGAAATCTCGCAACTCACGCTCCAAATCATCATCAATTGCGCCTCCACCTATAATCAAGTGCTTGATAGCCATGAGCCTTTGGCGCTCGACAGCCACCTTTAGCGAATTTGCCACTTGCAGCGGCACCATAGCGGCAAAGTGGATAGGGGTGCACACCTCTGCCATCGGGTGGCTGCATGGCTCAATGCGAATGAGCCGCAAACCGCAAGTGATGGCGCGCACCACCATCATTTTACCGGCAATGTAGTCGAGAGGCATACAGAGCAAAGCCGTGTCGCCACTTTGCAAGCCCAAGAAGGCACAGGTGATGCGTGCGCTCGCTTCCATGCGACGCTTCTCCACCATCATCGGTTTAGGTGCGCCTGTGGAACCGCTGGTGTGTACCAGTACACATGCTTCCGAGTTGTGCCACTCGTCTATGAACGCTTCGTAATCCATAGGCAGTCGTTTCTGATTTCCAAAGGCATGGGAATGTTGTCGGTGAAAAGCATACCAGTGCCCAAACCTTGTGGCATTGTGATTTTGGAACCGTAGATGTTGGCAGCGAGTTGGGCAATGGCATTGAGTCCGATGTTGCTTTCCAGCGCACTTGTTATCCAGCTGCCTATGCCACGCTCATTCGCCAGCGCAATCCATTCGCGAGTGCCAGCCACGCCACCGTGGAGCGATGGCTTGAGAATGATGTATTGTGGTTTGATGGTGTCGAGCAGGCGGATTTTCTCGTCGGTGGAGTTCACGCCAATCAGTTCCTCATCGAGGGCGATAGGCAGTGGCGACAGTTGGCAAAGTTGCGCCATTTCGCTCCACTGATGCGCCATGATGGGTTGCTCAATGCTGTGAATGTCGTAGCGAGCCAATTCTTGCAACCTTTCCAGAGCCACATCGGGCGTGAAACCGCCATTGGCATCAACACGGAGTTCCACTTCCTCACGGCTGAAATGCTTGCGTATGTGCTGAATCAGGTCGAGTTCTTTCGCAAAATCGATAGCACCGATTTTGAGTTTCACGCAGCGGAAACCGAGTGCGAGTTTCTCCTTCAGGCGGCTGAGCATTTCATCGTGCGTGCCCATCCACACCAAACCGTTGATGGGAATGCCTTCCTCGCCGTGGCTGAAAGGAGTGTCGTAGAGCAATCCATCGGTGCGAGAGAGTTGCGCGAGGGCGGTTTCCACGCCAAAGAGCATGGAGGGATAGTTGCGCATTTCATCGTAAGGAATGGAGCCTGTGGCTTCGATGATGTCGCAGAATCGGCGTAAAACAGCCTCGTAATCGGGTATGTCGTCGCAACTTAACTGTGGCAATGGCGCACATTCGCCTATGGCGGTGCGTCCATCGTGTTCAACCGTCAAAAGCCAGATTTTTCGTGTGGTATATACGCCACGCGAAGTGCCAGCCGGCTGCTTGAAATGCAACAATTTCTCTTGAATCGAAAAAGTCATATATAGATATTAGAAATTAGAAATTAGAAATTAGAAGTTAGATGTTAGAAATTAGAGATTAGAGATTAGAGATTAGAGGGATAGGACGTCCTAAAAATCTAACTTCTAATTTCTAACCTCTAATTTCTAAAAGATTTTACGGCATTTTTGGGTATTTTTGGAAGTCTGGTTTGCGCTTTTCGAGGAACGCTTTGCCACCTTCTTGGGCTTCGTCGAGGAAGTAGTAGAGCATGGTGGCGTCGCCAGCAAGTTCTTGAATACCAGCCTGTCCGTCGAGTTCGGCATTTAAGCCAGCCTTAATCATGCGCAGAGCCAAAGGGGAGCGCTGCATCATAATTTCTGCCCATTCCACGCAGGTGTCTTCGAGTTGGTCGAATGGCACCACTTTGTTGACCATACCCATTTCTTCAGCCTCTTTCGCCGAGTATTGACGGCAGAGGAACCAAATTTCGCGCGCCTTCTTCTGACCCACGATGCGCGCCAAATACGATGAACCGAAACCGGCATCGAATGAACCCACCTTTGGACCAGTTTGGCCGAAAATGGCGTTTTCGCTTGCGATGGTCAAGTCGCACACCAAGTGAAGCACATGGCCGCCACCGATGGCGTAGCCGTTTACCATAGCGATAACAGGCTTAGGCAAGCGGCGAATCTGCATCTGCACGTCAAGCACATTGAGGCGTGGCACACCGTCTTCGCCCACATAGCCGCCACGGCCCTTCACATTCATGTCGCCACCGCTACAGAATGCCATGTCGCCAGCACCGGTGAGAATCACCACGCTGATGCGGCTTGCCTCACGGCAGTAGGCAAACGCCTGGCTCATTTCCCAAGTGGTGCGAGGGGTGAACGCATTGCGATAACGAGGGCGGTTGATAGTGATTTTCGCTATACCGTTATATTCTTCAAAGAGGATTTCCTGAAAGTCGAATCCTTCAATTTTTTTCCATTCTCTCATAATTTAAAACTATTATAGATGTTTATAAGTTCTTGTTTATCGATTTCGGCATCGGTGAACACCTCCATCACGATGGGGGCTTCTTCGTCCGTAAGTCTCTCTATTTGTTGATAAAGTTCGTCGATGTTGTGAATGGCAACGTAGGTCACGCCATTCTGGTGGCAAATGCCTTCGGCTGTGGCATGATGGAAGCCCTGTGCCATCGGGTTTTCGCCAAAACCTTTCACTTGCCGGAAAATACCGCCTTCGCCATTGTTGAGCAAAAGAATGCCAATGTTTGCTGGCAGTGCCTCGTTCCACAGGGCGTTGCTGTCGTAGAAAAACGCCAAATCGCCAGTCACCAGCACCAGTCGCTCGGTCTTTGGCACAGCCATCGCAAATCCCACGGCTGTGGAAACGCAGCCCTCTATGCCGTTGATGCCACGGTTGCACCACACATAGTGGCGTGCAAAGAGGTTGGCAAGGCGAATGGAAGTGCTGTTCGCATAATGGATATGAGGGGCGTAATCGCTGTAGTAGTATTGTTCTTCAAATGCCTTCACAGCCGCCGCCTGCGAGTATGCCGGCTCATAGTTGATGATATGTTGGTCGGCTTTTTCCAAAGCATCGTACCATAGGTCATAATATGTCTGTATGGAAAAAGGAGTCTTGAGATTACGCATTTTATAACCGACGGCAATCATCTTAAGAGTGTCGACTGTATCGCCATAAATCACATTTGTGATGTTTTTATAGGTGTCGGCGATTTCACCGTTTGGAGAGATGCGCCACATGGTTTCCGCCCTTTGGAGAAATGATTTCAAGCGTTTACTCACCACTTCGCCTCCAATGTGAAGAACGAAATCTGGAACATATTTTTTGTCAACGCCCTCAATGGCATTGAGCACGAGGTCGATGCCAAACAATTCATCGTAGCCATTCAGTGCCTCGTGAATGATGATTGCCCTATCGGCGAGTAACTCTAAATAATCGAGTGTGTCGATAGAGGTTTGCTCATCGGTTTGTCCCACCACAATCATAGGGCGCTTTGCCGCAGTGAATTCGTCGACAAACGGTTCGGCAGAGCCAAAGGTGCTTTCCCAAAGCGTGATAACGCGCTCTTTTGGCAATTTCTTCACTGTGTATTCAAATAGCGGTTCGCTCAAAGGCACATTGATGTGCACGCTTGGACGATGATATTTTTTTGCCTCAATCAGCGCCTCGTTCACAAGGCGATTGATGTGCCAACGGTCATCGTCGGTGTGTGGTTCTGGAATGTTGACGCATTTGCCAACAAAAGAGCCAAGCGCACCCGGCTGTGGAATCGTTTGACCCACACTCTGCCCAATCCATGCGGCAGGGCGGTCGGCAGAAATCACGATGATGCCTTGGTGCTGGTAAGTGGCCTCTGCTACGGCTGGTGCAGTGTTGAGCAAGGCTGATCCAGAAGTAACGCACACCACCACAGGTCGGCAAGTGGCTTGTGCCATACCCATTGCCACAAATGCCGCGCTGCGCTCATCGGTCACAGGGTGGCACTTGATTTTCGGACACTCCGCCAGATTGTGGATAATGGCGGCATTGCGCGAGCCGGGGCAAACCACAGCGTCGGTGATGCCGTGACTCACGAGCAGGGCGGTGAGAATATTGATATTTTCCTTGTTGCTATACATTCTTAAGCGATATAGAGTGATTTAGTATTCGGTGTTGAGGCATCGGAGCATCGTGCCCATTTTTGCTTCGGTTTCTTCCCATTCCTGCTGCTCGATGCTGTCGCTGATAAGTCCACCGCCAGCGAAAAGCGTGCAGCGGTTGCCGTCAATCTTCATACAGCGAAGCGAAACGTAGAGGTCGGAATTGCCGCCCATGTTCAATGGTCCCATAAAGCCGCTGTAATAGTGGCGTGGCGCAGGTTCGTGGGCGCAGATAAACTCCATGGCGGCATCTTTTGGAATGCCGCAAACGGCAGGCGTGGGGTAGAGTTCGTCAATCAAGTCGCCCACTTTTGAGGCATCATTGAGTTTGAAGGTGAATTCACTTTTCAGATGCACCAGTGCGCCAGCGTGGGCGGTCATCGGTCCACGCAAGTCGATGTCGTGGGCGTGTGAAGCGAGGCATCTGCTGATGTAGGTCGATACCAGGCGTTGCTCACGAATGTTCTTCACACTCCAGCCCTGCTGCTCATCACAAGCTTTCATTGTGCCTGCCAGCGCCATTGTGCGCCACAGGTCGCCATGCCCTTGAAGCAGAATTTCGGGTGTAGCCATCAGCCAAGTGCCACATTCTTCGGCGCACACCAGCACTATCATTTGGAGCGGATAGAGTTTGCACGCACGGTTAAACAGGCGTATGGCATCGACTTCGCCACCACATTCCACCGTTTTCTGTCGCGCCAGCACCACTTTGCGGAAAGTGTTGTTGGTGAGCGTTTTGTGAAATGCAGGGAAAGTAGATGCGTAGGCGGCTCTGCTACTCGACGACTCCACATCTACAAAGGCGAAAGGCTCGCCACCATCGGCATCGGGCACAAATTTACTCACTTCTTCTGGCTCAATCAGCAGGATTGGCTCGTGTGGAGTGGGGGAGAAAGGGGCAATCACAAAGCCACTGCGTCCGTTAAGTTCGGCGCAACTGCTCACCACTGTGGCTTTTGCGGCAGTGATACGGGTAGCCAGCGCTTCCCCAGGCATACGGTAGAGTGCGAAAGGCTTCATTTCTTGTTCTTGAGATCGAGCATATAATTGGTGACACGAGAGGTGAAGCACAGTTGTCCTTCCTCGTTAAAAATATCCACATTCCACACATGGGTGTTCTTACCCTTGTGAAGGATTCTCGCCACAGCCTTGATGGTGGCACCGATAGGCACGGATCGCAGGTGGTTGGCAGTCACATTCAGCCCCATTGGAAAATGCTCCTCGTCTAAGAGCGTGCTGCCTATGCCTGCAAGATTCTCAGCCACAGCCAGCGATGTGCCGCCATTGAGGTAGCCCGCAGGCTGGCTCACAGCCTTTGTCACCTTCAAAGTGCACACAGCCTCGTCGGGGTCGGGAGTGCTAACGAGTTGCATACCAATAGTGGTGGCAAGAAACTCCACCTTATCCGCCATATCAATAAATTTATCAAGATTCATCGTTGTTCAATTCTAATAATTGCTATCTTACAAATATAATGAAATTTTTATGATTGCACGCGCTTTTCCCACCACTATTTTTCCCTGAATCCAAATTGGGTTTAAGGAAAAATGATGTGGGGATATGCCTTTGGTATATTTTCAATTCGGTGATACATTGTTGGTTTGCATCGAAACATGCCAAGGCATGTCGCTACGTTATGATGCAATGTCGCTCCAGTGGAAAAATACCGTTCGCCTCGGCGAAAAATCAACCCGGTAGGGACGTGATACTTCACGTCCGCCCATAATTGTATTACCATATTGATTATCAATCATTTGGCGCGGACGCGAAGTATCGCGTCCCTACC
>OLSD01000320.1_pt1 | contig 51714 bp, 40 predicted proteins | sample 1672211 | NCBI WGS metagenome assembly OLSD01 (sample SAMEA3136659, study PRJEB25190) | human gut metagenome | reverse complement strand
CGAGGAAGAGGCGGGAGTTGAACTCTCGTCCTGCAATTACTAATTTTTCCATTTTTTTTGTATTGTTATTTTTAAATGTTTGCTATTTGAATCCCTTCATCCGCCAGGCGTTCCGACGGTCCTTCATCCGCCAGGCGTTCCGACGGATTTGCAATCAGTCATTAAAAAATGTTCGACCACTTAAACCTGGGGATTTGTAATCCCCTTATCAACCTAGTTTGCTGCGGATTTCAAATCCGCAGATCTTAAATAGGTTGGGACCTTTTTTTACGCCGGATTTCAAATCCGGCGGGACGCCTAGCGGGCTTTATTTTTTCTGTACGCCTAGGGGGCTTTATTTTTTTTGGATGCCTAGCGTCGCTTATCTGAATTCCTTCATCATTTCCATGATATCATGGGTTTCTGATGCCGGATCCTTGGCGTTGAGGATGCAGCCGCTGAGTGCGATGCCGTTAACTCCCGTCTTCATGATTTCGGGAATATCCTCCCTGGTGATGCCGCCGATGGCAACGATAGGGATATCGATATTTTCTGCCTTCATCTTCTGGATGATCTCGTGATATCCTTCAAGACCGAGTATAGGCGAGAGCTTCTCCTTGGTGGTGGTGAAGCGGAACGGACCGCAACCGATATAATCGGCTCCAGCCTCATAGTGAGCCTTCACATCCTCGAAGGTGTTTGCCGTTCCGCCGATGATGAAGTCGTCGCCCAGAATCTTGCGGGCTTCGGCAATCGGCATATCGTTCTTGCCCAGATGTACGCCGTCGGCGCCCACCTCTTTCACCAGTTCCACACGGTCGTCGATGATGAAGGTAACATTCATGATCTTGCACCATTCCTTCACCTTGTAGGCGATGGGGCGCACCTCATTGTCAGAGGCATCCTTCATGCGGAGCTGAACCCATCTGCAGAGTCCTGTTATCGCCTCGTGGATGCCATCCAGGTAAGTCATCTTCTCATTCTGGTGAGAGATGAACTGCAGTTGAAAACTGTCTAGAGGTATTTTTGCCATAGTCCTATAAACTATAAATTATAAACTATAGATTATCCTCCGCAGAATGCCTTGACAATCACGATGTCTGCGCCCTCCTGGATGAGATGGTTTTCCCATTCATCACGTGGCACCATTTCGTTACTGATGGCTACAGCGCAACCTGTAGCAGGAAGGTCGAGCTCCTGTGCAAGTTCCTTTACGTTCTTTGCCTGAGTTTCTGTCTCTTTGTTGTTGATAGTTACTTTCATAACAGTTCGTTTTTATGATGATATTCATCATGGGAAAAGAAAGATGTTTTTCTTTTGCCATCAATGATAATCATCGTTGTTTACTCCTATTACTAATATGTAATCAACACGGAGAACTGTTCTTGAGAAAGTCCGGTTTGAATAAAGCCCCTAATCCTAGCAGAAGTTGCACGGAATAGGGGCTCTATCATGATAAGCTTATATCGAATCCCTGCGACAGCATTATCTGTGTCAGGTTCAATGGGTATAATCTCAGCCGAATTTTCAGCACCCCGTGATAATCGTTCGCAAAAGTAATGATATTCTTGGAAAGGAGCAAGAAAGGTGGTTGATTTTTAGGTAATATTAACGGTAGAAGGATAAAAGGTCATACCTTTTGAAATAAATGAGAATTTTTGTTTAGTTTTTTGTTGAATTATTTGGTGGTTTCGGTAAGATATATTAAATTTGCAGTGTAAATATTTTAAAATGTTATAGGTAAAAATGAAAAGTATTAAAATGATGGCTTTGACAGCAGTCACAATTCTTGCGCTGTCATCTTGTGGTACCACTCAGCAGGTGCCTCTTACTGGTAGAACTCATCGCATCTCTGTATCCGATGAGCAGGTCTTGAGCTTGTCTAATCAGGAATACACCAAATATATGGCATCGGCTAAAAAGTCGACAAACGCTGCCAATACTGCCATGGTGCAGCGTGTTGGTAAAAAGTTGGCTAATGCTGTAGAAACTTACCTGAAGAATAATGGCTTTGCCAATGATGTGAAGAATTATGCATGGGAGTTTAATCTCGTACAAGATAAAAACGTCAATGCATTTTGTATGCCTGGCGGCAAGATCGTTGTTTTCGAAGGTTTGTTACCTTATACTCAGAATGAGACTTGTCTGGCTATTGTGTTAGGTCATGAAATTGCGCATGCCGTGGCTAAGCATAGTGCCGAGCAGTTGAGTAAGCAGCAGAACCAGCAGGTAGGTACAGCCATTGTGGGTAGTGTGTTGAATCAGGCTGTAGGTAATGGCGTTGGCGATGTGGCTAGTGCTGTAGCCGGACAGTATTTCTCTTTCCGCAACTTGAAATATTCCCGTGACAACGAGACTGAGGCTGATTACATGGGACTTATCTTTGCTGCCATGGCAGGTTACGACCCTCGGCAGGCAATTCCATTCTGGCAGCGCATGTCGCAAGGTAAGAGCGCCAACCAGAGTGATATATTCAGTGATCATCCTTCGGACGCCAAGCGTATTGCTGCTCTTCAGAAGGAAATGCCAGAGGCTTTGAAGTATTACAAGCCGGCTACTTCTACCTCCAAGACAGTGAAGACTACGAAGGTGTCAACCAAGAAAACAACTAAAAGAAGAAAGTAGTATTCACTAAATATTAACAACTATGATGGATTATATCTCACAAAATCTTTGGCTGTTCTGGACAGTTATCATGTTCATCTGCCTTATCCTGGAGTTGTCTTCGGGTGACTTCTATGTTACGTGCTTTGCCATCGGTGCTTTGATCAGTATTCCTGTGGCCGTGATGGATGCTCCCTTCTGGGTTCAAGTAGTGGTATGGGCCGTTTGCTCGGTATTGAGCATTCTCTTGATTAGACCACATCTTGTAAAGGCAATAAGACATGGGGCAGATAACAGAAAGAGCAATTATGATGCTTTGGCAGGACAGATTGGTGAAGTGAGTGAGACCATCGTGGCTGGCGGTTTCGGACGCGTGAAACTTGATGGCGATGACTGGAAGGCACAGGCTCCTGATAGTACTGAAGACTTGCTGGTGGGTCAGCGAGTAAGGGTGCTGGGACATGAGTCTATCATTCTGAAAGTAGAAAAAGTTTAATTCTTGTTTCCTGGGAAGAATTAATTATAAAGGTAGAAATAATCATTATTCACTTAATATCATAAACATCATGAGCATAGGAATTTATGTACTTGCGGCTCTCGTATTGCTCGCACTTGTCGTGGTTAAGAAAACCATCGTTATCATTCCTCAGAGTGAAACGAAAATCATTGAGCGTCTGGGACGTTATTACGCCACCTTGAAGCCAGGTATCAATATCATCATTCCTTTTATCGATCATGCCAAGGACATCGTGGCTATGAGAAATGGAAGATATACTTATACCAACAGCATTGATCTCCGTGAACAGGTATATGATTTCGACCGACAGAATGTGATTACCAAGGATAATATCCAGATGCAGATTAATGCCTTGCTGTATTTCCAGATTGTAGACCCTTTCAAGAGTGTATATGAAATCAACAATTTGCCAAATGCTATCGAGAAGTTGACTCAGACTACTCTTCGTAATATCATAGGTGAGATGGAATTGGACCAGACCCTGACCTCTCGTGATACCATCAATACTAAACTTCGTGCGGTACTGGATGATGCTACTAATAAGTGGGGTATCAAGGTGAACCGTGTAGAGTTGCAGGATATTACTCCACCGGAAAGTGTGTTGCAGGCAATGGAGAAGCAGATGCAGGCAGAACGTAACAAACGTGCTACCATCCTTACCTCTGAAGGTGAGAAAGAGAAGCAGCGTCTGCTTTCTGAGGGTGAGAAGGCTGCCATCGTCAACAAGGCAGAGGCAGCCAAACAGCAGGCTATCCTCAGAGCTGAAGGTGAGGCAACAGCCCGTATCCGCAAGGCAGAGGCAGAGGCTATTGCCATTCAGAAGATTACAGAAGCTGTGGGACAGAGTACAAATCCTGCCAACTATCTCCTTGCCCAGAAGTATATTGCCATGATGCAGGAAGTGGCTCAGGGTAAGGATAATAAGGTGGTTTACCTGCCTTATGAGGCTACAAATCTGATGGGATCTATTGGTGGTATCAAAGATTTGTTTAAAGGTTGATTTTTAATAAACGGTACTTTATTATAAAAAATGAGTAAGAATATATGTATTGTAGCTGGTGCCAGACCAAATTTTATTAAGGTAGCACCAGTTATCAGAGCCATTCGCAATGCCCAGAAGTCGGGCGTTGATGTAGAATATCAATTGGTTTATACAGGAAGAAAGGACGATCCAACACTGGAATCTTCACTCTTTTCTGGCTTGGATATTCAGAGTCCTGACGTTTTCCTTGAGGTGGATTGCGAGAATATGAATGAACTGACGGGTATGGTAATGGCGCAATTCGAGCGTTATCTTCAGGATCATCCTACGGATGTCGTTATCGTTGTTGATGACCTGGCTTCTACCATGGCTGTTGCTATCGTAACCAAGAAGCAGGGCGTGCAGTTGGCTCATATTGCTGCAGGAACCCGCAGTTTTGATATTACGATGCCAAAGGAAATCAATCGTCTTGTGATTGACGGGCTTTCTGACATTCTCTTTACCGCAGGTATTTCCAATAACAGTATTGCCAATAAAGAGGGAGCTGAGCTTTCCAAGGTGTATATGGTAGGTAATGTGCTTATCGATAATATCCGATTCCTGCAGCAGCGCATGCAGCGTCCTGCGGTGATGGATGAGATGCATCTGGAAGAAGGCAAGTATATGGTGCTGACCTTGAACCGCAAGGCGATAGTCAATAACATTGATGAGATGAAGAGTCTTATCACAGTTATTGATTCCGTGGCTCGGAAGGCTGGCATCAAGGTCGTGGCTCCATTGCGTGGTAAGGCATTGGGTTTCGTTCTGGCATTCAAGGCTTATCAGGATGTTGCCGATCATCAGTCGGGCATTATGGTGGTACAACCACAGGGTTATCTCGAGTTCTTATATCTTACCGCTCATGCGATGGGCGTCATTACAGATTCCGGGAATGTGGCTGAAGAGGCAACCTTCAATGGCGTGCCTTGTGTTACGCTCAACAGTTATACCGAGCACATGGAGACTGTGACTGTTGGTACCAATGAACTGGTGGCAGAGGACCCTGAAAAATTGCAGAATGCGATGGAAAAAATATTGAATGGTGAATGGAAAAAGGCTGGTATTCCTGACAGATGGGATGGAAGATCTGCAGAACGCATCGTTCAGATTCTTGCTGAATAATCCTTTGAAGAAAGGGGATTCATATAGCATGGTAAAGCGCCCTGAAAAGGCAGAAGCATTGATGTAAAATGCTCTTGCTTTTTCAGGGCGCTTTTTTTATTTTGCTGTATTATTTGGCGTAGGATAATCGTATTTCTTGAAATAAGAAGGAGTTTTATTGTCATACCAGATACCTTCTACATTCAGACCGATGGAGAATGTTTTCTTGTCATTGGTGTATCTGATGCCACCGCCTAACACGTTGGCTCCCGGTACTCCCATTCCATAACCTCCTGGCATAATGCCGTGGCTCCAATAACCTGGATGCATTCCAAAACCATAAGGACCGTAACCGTAGGCACCATATCCGTATGGACCGTAACCGGCATATCTGCCATAGATTGAGTTGTAATTATTGGCAACGCTCAGCTGACCATATACGTAAGCCTCCCAATTCTTGTTGATTTTATATCCTAGAATGCCATAGAGACCACCGTCATGATAACTGTCGCCACCATAATTGGTATTTGTAAGATAAACACCCAATGCCATCCATAACTTTTCGTCCTTACTGAGTGGTGTAAGATAGGTGGCATCTATCGTCTGGGTAAACCCGCCACGATGAGGCGCATGTTTGCCGAAGGTGGCAAAGGCAGAAAGATCAACCGACATATTGAGTCCTTTATGAAGTCCCCAACCGTAATTTCCCCATCCATATCCGTAATCGGTTGGGGTAGGATTGGAAAGGCAAAGACTTGTCTGAAGGCTATCTTGTGCAGAACTGTATACTGCCGTTGGAGCAAGTCCATTAGATGCGGATTCATTGATATGTCGTAACGGAACATAGGAGTTCTGCATAGGCTTTCCGCTATAAATCATCTTTTTGCCATCCTGTAGAATGGTATCGCCTGGCAAAATCCAATCTTCACGAGGACTGTCAAGACTATGCAAAGGCCCGAAACTGATTTGTTGGGCGTATGCATGGGTCATCATCAGACAGGCCGACATGAAGAGGATATATAGTCTTTTCTTATTCATTGTATATTGTTTTTTATAAATTCTTTACTCAGATTCCTGAAATCCCAGATTCAGAATGCCATGACCGTCATGTAATTCTACTGAAAAGCAAGAAATAAGACGTAAAGTTGTATTTCAGACGCAAAGTTATAAAGAAAGTTTGAGAAACACTCATCTTTTTAGAATAAAATCGTTATCTTTGCACTCGATAACATAAATAAGGGTAAAAATTGAAGAAAAAATGAAAAAAGTATTCTCTTTATTCACTATTTTGTTCATGATGACTGCAACAGCCGTTCATGCTCAAAATGCAAATATGGGTTCAAAAGGAAATTTGATGGACAAGGCAGCTCTGGATAGTACCATGCAGCTCTTGCCTTGGGAAACTCCTCATGATCCAACCTGTCATCAGGTGATGATCGAAACCAATATGGGCAATATTCTTGTGGCGTTATATAATGATACACCGAAGCATAGAGATAACTTTCTGAAACTTGTGAATTCAGGATTTTACAATGGCTGCATCTTCCAGCGAGTTATCAAGAACTTTATGATACAGGGAGGTGACTATTCTACCCGAAAGGTGACTCCAGGAAAAGTTGAAAAGTTTGATGTTGATTATACCGTGCCTGCTGAAATCATTTATCCTAAATACTATCACAAACGCGGTCAGCTTTGTGCTGCCCGTGAAGGAGATGATGAAAACCCAACCAAGGCTTCGGCTTCTACTGATTTTTATATCACTTGGGGTCGCAATTTCTCTCCACGCCAAATGGAGTATACCGTCAACAAAATGAAGAACGAGGGTAAGAACTATGCCATTCCTTCTGAGCAGATTCAGCAAGGATATATGAAGCATGGAGGAGTTCCACATCTCGATAACGGCTATACCGTCTTTGGAGAGGTGCTGGAAGGTTTGGAAGTGGTAGACAAAATTCAGAATGTAGCCACTAACAAAGAAAATAATGACCGACCTTTAGAGGATGTAGTAATCCTCAAGGCTATTCAAGTGAAATAAAATCTATAAATAACTGAAAAAAACATTATTACGATGAAATCTTTAAAGGAATTGTACAGAATTGGTAAGGGACCATCCAGTAGTCATACCATGGGACCTCAGCGTGCAGCAAAGCTGTTTATGGAACGTTGTGCAAATGCCTCTACTTACGAAGTTACCCTCTATGGAAGTCTTGCGGCTACTGGTAAGGGGCACATGACTGATGTTGCTATTGAGGAGGTCTTCAGGCCGCATAAGTTAGTTCACATCATTTGGGAGCCACAGACCTTCCTGCCTTTCCACCCAAACGGGATGAAGTTTGTGGGTAAAGATCTGAATGGTGATATTATTGAAGAGTGGACGGTTTACAGTATTGGTGGTGGTGCTCTTTCTGATGGCACAGATGGCCATGATGAGTTGGGGGCTAAAGATATATATGATTTGAATACCATGCACGAGATTCAGCAATGGTGTTATGATAACGGCCGATCATTCTGGGAGTATGTAGAAAAGTGTGAGGGTAGTGATATTTGGGATTTCCTCGGTACTGTCTGGCAAACAATGAAACAGTCCATCCGTAATGGATTGGATCATGAAGGCGTATTGCCTGGTCCTCTCAAGCTTCAGCGCAAGGCTGCTACTTATTTTATCAAGGCAAGGGGCTATCGTGCCTCTTTGCAGAGCAGAGGATTGGTTTATTCCTATGCTTTGGCTGTAAGTGAAGAAAACGCTTCTGGTGGTACCATCGTGACAGCTCCAACTTGCGGTGCTTGTGGTGTGTTGCCTGCTGTGCTTTATCATATGCACACGGCTCATGATATGAGTGAACAGCGCATCCTTCGTGCTTTGGCTACTGCCGGATTGGTGGGTAATATCGTGAAGCATAATGCTTCTATCAGTGGTGCAGATGTTGGTTGCCAGGGTGAAGTAGGTGTGGCTTGTGCAATGGCTTCGGCTGCAGCCTGTCAGCTCTTTGGTGGAAGTCCTGCACAGGTAGAATATGCTGCCGAGATGGGCTTGGAACATCACTTGGGAATGACCTGCGATCCTGTTTGTGGCTTGGTTCAGATTCCTTGTATTGAGCGTAATGCCTTTGCGGCAGCCCGTGCTTTGGATGCAGATCTCTATGCTTCCTTCTCTGATGGTCATCATAGTGTTTCATTTGATAGAGTGGTGGAGGTGATGCGCCAGACAGGACATGATTTGCCTTCTCTTTATAAGGAAACGAGTGAGGGAGGACTGGCTAAAGGTTTCAATATAAATAAAAATTAATTGAAAAGTTTCGCCTCAAATGGCAGATGTATACATTTTTTTTCGTATCTTTGCAGAAAATTATAGCTATAAAAAATAAATAATGGGATTATTCGGATTTTTCAGTAATAAGAAAAAAGAAACTCTCGATAAGGGTTTGGAAAAAACCAAAGAGAGTGTTTTCGGAAAATTAGCTCGTGCGGTGGCTGGTAAGTCGACCGTAGATGACGATGTGCTTGATGATTTGGAGGAAGTTCTCATCACTTCTGATGTAGGTGTAGAGACTACCGTGAAAATCATTCGTCGCATCGAAGAGCGTGTAGCACGTGATAAATATGTTTCAACTTCAGAGCTCAATCAGATCTTGCGTGACGAAATCGCCAATCTCTTGTCTGAGAATCATTCTGATGATAATGATGATTGGGATTTGCCTAGCGACCATAAACCATACGTTATTCTCGTGGTTGGCGTGAATGGTGTAGGTAAGACTACCACCATTGGCAAATTGGCTTACCAGTTTAAGAAGGCTGGCAAGAAGGTTTATCTCGGTGCTGCCGATACATTCCGCGCAGCTGCTGTAGAGCAAATCTGTATATGGGGCGAACGTGTCGGGGTGCCTGTTGTAAAACAGCAGATGGGCAGTGACCCTGCCAGTGTGGCTTTTGATGCTCTGCAGAGTGCTAAGGCTAACGGTGCTGACGTAGTTCTGATTGATACAGCCGGTCGTCTTCATAATAAGGTGAACCTGATGAACGAGTTGAAGAAGATTAAGGAAGTGATGAAGAAGGTGCTTCCTGATGCACCTGATGAGGTAATGCTGGTTCTTGATGGCAGTACTGGTCAGAATGCCTTTGAACAGGCTAAGCAATTTTCGGCTGTTACCAATATCACTTCGCTTGCCATCACCAAGCTGGATGGTACAGCAAAGGGTGGTGTTGTTATCGGTATCTCTGATCAGTTGAAGGTACCTGTTAAGTACATTGGACTTGGTGAGGGTATGGAAGATCTCCAGCTTTTCAATAAGCGTGAGTTCGTTGACTCTCTTTTTAAGAAATAGTAGTGAAAAAATAGATGAAGAAAAATCAGATAGATATTATAACTTTGGGTTGTTCGAAGAACCTGGTTGACAGCGAATTGCTCATGAAGCAGTTTGAGGCCAACGGTTATCATTGTACTCATGACCCAAAGCGTCCTCAGGGGGAAATAGCCGTTATCAATACCTGCGGTTTTATAGAAGATGCCAAGCAAGAGAGTATTGATACCATTCTGGAGTTTATCCAGGCTAAGGAAGAAGGAAAACTGAAGAAACTTTATGTAATGGGTTGTCTTTCACAGCGTTATCAGAAGGAACTGGAAGCAGAAATGCCTGAGGTTGATAAGTTTTACGGCAAATTCAATTATAAGCAGTTACTTCACGAATTAGGTAAGGCTGACGTTCCTTCCTGCGATGGACACCGTCATCTTACTACTCCTCGTCATTATGCTTATGTCAAGATAGCAGAGGGCTGTAACCGTCATTGTGCCTATTGTGCCATCCCAATCATTACAGGAAAACATGTTTCTCGCCCTAAGGAGGAGATTTTGAATGAGGTTAGGGAGTTAGTGGCAGAAGGAGTTAAGGAATTTCAGATTATTGCTCAGGAATTAACCTATTATGGTGTTGACCTTGATGGCAAGCATCATATCACAGAGCTTATCAGCGAAATGGCTGATATTCCAGGCGTGAAATGGATTAGATTGCATTATGCTTATCCTAATCAGTTCCCTATGGATCTGCTCGATGTGATGCGCGAGAAACCAAATGTCTGCAAGTATCTTGATATAGCGTTGCAGCATATCAGTGATCACATGCTTTCCCGTATGCACCGTCATGTGTCCAAGCAGGAGACAATAGATCTCTTGAAGGCTATCCGTGAGCGTGTGCCAGGAATTCATATCCGTACTACACTGATGGTTGGTTTCCCTGGTGAGACTAAGGAAGACTTTGACGAATTGATGGATTTTGTACGTGAGCAGCGTTTTGAGCGTATGGGAGCCTTTGCTTATTCTGAAGAAGAGGGAACCTATAGTGCTACTCACTATGAGGATGATGTGCCTGCAGATGTGAAGCAGCGCCGGCTTGATGAATTGATGATTCTTCAGCAGGACATCAGTGCTGATATAGAGGCAGAAAAGGTAGGCAAGGTCTTAAAGGTTATCATCGACCGTAAGGAAGGTGATTATTATATAGGTCGTACAGAATTCTGTTCGCCGGAAGTAGATCCAGAAGTATTGATTCGTGCTACGGAGAAGCGCCTGCGTGTGGGTTGTTTCTATAATGTTAAGATTACTGCAAGCGAAGAGTTTGATCTCTATGGTGAAGTGGTGAAATAATAAATGGCTTATGAATAATAAGGAATTTGTCGCTGAGTTGGCTCAGCAAACTGGTTATTCACAAGATGACACTCAGAAGTTGGTACGTAAGGTTATCGATGCTATGATAACTGAGTTTGAGGATGGCGAGGTTGTCGCTATCCCCAATTTTGGTACGTTTGAGGTAAAGAAGCGTATGGAGCGTGTGGTGGTTAATCCTACTACCAAAAAGCGCCAGTTGGTGCCACCGAAGCTCGTATTAGGATTTCGTCCGGTAGCTGCTGTCAAGGAGAAACTTAAAAATGGAAGGGATGCTGTATGAGTAAGAATAGTCTGAATGGATTGGCTGATAAATTGGCCGAGAAGAGTGGGCTGAGCCAAATTGAGGCAGAACTTTTTATTCGTAAAATGTTTGATGTCTGTCATCAGGGGCTTGCTGCTGATAAGATAGTCAAGATGCGCTGGCTAGGTACTTTCAAGGTTACTTCCGTGAAGGAACGTGAGAGTGTAGATGTGAATACGGGTGAGCGTATCGTTATAGAGGGACGTGATAAGCTTTCCTTTACTCCTGATAATATTCTCAAGGAAATTGTCAATAGGCCTTTTGCTCAGTTTGAGACTGTGATTGTGAACGACGGTGTTGATTTCGAGTCAATAGATAAGAAATATGAGGATAGTTTAGAGGATGAGGAGCAAGAGGAATCTCTTGAGAAACCTAAGCCTATAATAGAGGTTGTTGAACCTACGGAAACTCCTTTACCGGACGTTATTTCAGAAGAAACTACACAGGCTGAAGCTGTTTCCTCTTCAGAACCTACTACTAGTGGAGTTATAGATTTTCTGGATGTTCCTGAAAATCCATCTGAAGATAGTAGTGTGGTGGTGATTGGTGAAGACTCGACGATTGAACCGCAGACAACTGTTTCTCAGGAAGTGCCAACAGAGGAGATTCCTTCATCTGTATCAGATGATATTCAGGCAGATAGCAGGGAGGAAAATTCTAATGCAGAAATTGAGGCTGAGACAGATGCTGAAATTGAGGCAGATGATGAAGTTGAGGCTGAGACTGATGCTGAAATTGAGGCAGATGATGAAGTTGAGATACGTCGTCGTCATTTCATCATTCCAAAATATATGGTGATTATTGCAAGCTTCACCTTATTATTATTAATAGGAGGCTTGGGATGGTTTGCCTTCAATTACGGGCAGATGGCAGCTCAACGTGATCATCTTGAATTGCAATTGGCGCAATATAAGACGGATAAGAATGTCGTATCGAAGCCTGCTAATGTGAAGAGTCAAGAGCAACTTCTTCAGGAAAAAGCAAGACAGGACAGTTTGCGTATGGCAAAGGCAAATGATGCCATTAAGGCTGCAGAAAGAGCCGATTCATTAAAATCGGCTGCTGTAGATAAAGAAATGTCTGTAAAGAACTTGAAAGCTGATGAAAAGTCTGCAGAACTTAAAAAGAAGTCTGCAACAGATAAAAAGCAGGATAAGGCAGCTGAACATGCAAATGTAGTGTCAGATAAATATGACAGTGACCCAAGGGTTCGTACTGGTGCCTATCGTATCGTAGGTGTAGACCAGGTAGTAACTGTTGGCGAGCATCAGACAATGGCTACACTCAGCAAGCGATATTTAGGTCCTGGTATGGAATGTTATATTGAGGCTCTCAATGGTACCTCTACTATTAAGAGTGGACAGAAGATCAAGATTCCAAAGTTGGAATTGAAAAAGAAGAAGGCAAAATAACATTTGTGTTTATACCAGCTGAAGGGGGATGAGTTAAAGTTGTATGATTCACAATCCGAAGAAATAATACGCCCTGTAAAGGCAAAGGCTTTCATTTTCATGCTTTTGTCCTTACAGGGCGTCTTGATAACAATAAGGGAATACCCGTTTTCACGAGATGCTCTTTTCTTGTTCTTCTCCAAATTGTGCAATGAATTGCTCTTCGGTTATGATAGGAATATTCAATTCATGCGCTTTCTTATTCTTTGAACTTTGTGATTCTGCATCATTGTTGATGAGATAATGGGTGCTCTTGCTCACACTGCCAGTCACTTTACCACCTTGGCTCTCGATGTACGCTTTCAGTTCATTGCGATTTTTATAATGATGTACATCTCCCGTAACTACGAATGTCAAACCATCACACTTTGTACCTTTTTCTATAGGCTCCTGCTTCTCGATGACGAGATGTGGAAGGAGGTGCGCTACATGAGCTCTATTGTCTGCATCATGGAACCAGTTGATGAACTTAGCACTTTTTTCCGGTCCAATGCCATCAATGTCAGCAAAGTCATCACCAAACAAGCTGGTGCTGTTTTGGGCTATATCTATCAATTCCTCTAACGGGTAACGCTCTATCAATTTCTTGGCAACATCGCCACCGCAAAGGGGAATGTTGAGCGCATAGAGAAGATGACGCCCATCGGTATGACGGCTTTTTTCTACACTGTTCAGTAAATTGCTGACGCTTTTCTTGCCAAAGCCTTCAAAGTTAGAAATTTTAAAGACTTTCTCTGGTTCTCTGAGTTTATAGAAATCAGCATATTCGCTTATTAGTCCTTCGTTTACGAATTTCCAGATTGTCTGCTCAGAAATACCTTCGATATTGAGACCTTCTTTGCTGACGAATCTGGCAAATTTCTTCAGTTGCTTTGCTGCACAATGTGGGTTTGTACAATGTAGGGTTTTTGTACCGCTCTCGCTTTCCTGTACTTTGGCTTCAGCATGGCAAACCGGACAGAACTCAGGTATTTCGAAAGTTCCTATAGCTTCAGTGACATGAATCACTTTAGGAATAATCTTATTTGCTTTAATCACCTGCAATTTCGTTCCCTTACCACCGATACCCAAGCGTTCACATTCGCTTACATTGCAGAGAGATGCACGTTGCACAGTGGTTCCTTCCAACTCTACTGGCTTGAAAACGGCAACAGGCGTGATGGTATTTGCAGCACACGACCATTCGATATGGTCTAATTCTGTATCTGCATGTTCGTCTTGCCATTTAAAGGCAAAGCCAGCTCTGGTTGCATGATGGCCCGTAACAGAACCTGTGGCACCATACACGGTATCATCGTAGCAGATAACCAGACCATCGACAGGAAATGGATTTTTCTTGTTGGTTACCTTTTTGGTAAAGACATCAATTTCCTGTAGGATGTGGTCTTCCGTAGGATGCTCTATCAACTGTCGTTCCACAGGATGTAGTCCCAGGTCTTCCAGTAACTGCATACGTTTTCCCCACGATGTGATTTCATGTTCGGTATATACCAGTGTAAATGGAATCCATTGTATATGGCGCTGCTTAACCACTTCTACATCTTTCAGTGAGAGGGAGCCTGATGCCAGGTTTCTAGGATTGGCATAGTCGCCTTCACTCTCAATGATGAACTGTTCGAAATCGGCATAGGAGATGACAGCCTCACCACGTACAACAAGATGACCCTTCTCCTTGATTGTTGCTGGAATACCACTGATAGCTGGAGCCAGGTGGGTGATGTTGGTGCCGATATGTCCATTACCACGTGTTACCACCTTGCTGAGACTACCGTTATCGTAAGTTACCACCAAAGTCAGACCGTCCAGCTTCCAGGAAATCCATATCGGGCGGTCTTCAGCCCACTTGACGAGATCGCTCACCTTTTTTGTCTTTGCAAGGGATAGTGCTGCAAATTCATGCTCTTCTTTCTGACCGGCAATCTGGTCTTCAGAAACTTTATTGGTAGGGGAGTTGGGTAGTATTTCACCAGTTTCCTCTTCCAGTTTTTTCAGTTGGTCGAACATGGCGTCCCACTCGTAGTCGGTCATCCGTTCGCCTTCACCATTGTAATAAGCAAGAGAAGCTTGATTGAGTCGTTCAACCAAGCTTCTCATAAGTGATATTTTATCGTTCATTATTTTTCAATTTCCATAGTCGTTTTTTCAAATGCAAATCTCATACCTCTCGTTCCGTAGTTTACTTGTCCGCAGATGCAGAATCCCATTGAAGAGAGAAGATTTATCATAGGTAAGTTGTCATGATTGGTATCAACCTTGATACTTGGTACTTTTTCTACTTCGCAAAGGCTGTTAACCTTATCGATAAAGATTCGAGCCAATCCTTCTCTCTGGAACATCGGCAAAGTAGCGAAACGATGAATTACATAGTAATCTCCATTCGTTAGCCATTCTCCTTTAAGAAAGTCATATTGTGGTTCTCCGTTCAGCATGACGGCACCATAGACAGCTACTTGATCATCAACCGTGATGACAAAAGCATTACCATTGTCTATGTCGTTTTGAATGTCTTTAACAGACGGATAATCGTTAGTCCACTGGTGTCTTCCAGAAGCAATCATGAGTTTTCTTGCCTGATCTATGACATTCCAGCAAGCTTCAAAATCTTTTTTGTATGCAGGTCTGAAGTCAGTCTTCATATTATCTTTTCCTTTATTATATTAAATCCGCTGCAAATTTAACAAAAAAAAACGAAAGAAAAGCGAAAAAGGAGAAAAAACTAAACCAATGTGTCGATTTTTCTCCTTTTTTCTCTATTTTGAGGCTATTATAGCTTCAAATTCTGAAACTATAGTCTTCAAAGATGCCCTAGCATGTTGCTACAAGCTCAAACATTTATCGAGCTCCTTGATGATGGCATCCTTCTGCTCTTTGATGTGCTGGCCGATAAATACGATTTTTATCATTCGGTCACCATACTTGTCATCCCATTCCTTCTCCAGTTGAGGGTTGTTTCTGCGAAGCTCAGCTAATTGGTCAGCTGGCATCGTTGCGAGCCATTGTCCTGCCTGCTTTACAGTTTTCTGCTGTCCTGCCTGTTCGAATACATAGCACATGTCTGGTTCGTCAGCAAAATAGCAGATACCCTTGGCACGTACTACGTCACGAGGCCATTTTCTGGCTACGAATTCATCAAAGAGAGCTAGATCGAATGCCTTACGTCTATAATATACAAAGGTTCCGATTCCGTATTCTTCTACCTCACCACCTTCATGGTCATGGTCGTGATTGTGGTGGCAATGGTCATGAACGTGGTCATGGTCATCGTGATGATGATGCTCATGTTCATCATGTTCGTGATGATGTTCATGTTCCTCATGTTCATCTTCCTCGCCATTTCTTTCAGCCTCTATCTCCTGAATCCAACCAGCAGATGTAGCTACAGTCTCCCAATCAAACTTATGGGTATTCACGATTAAATCGAGATCAATATCACCATAGTTGCATTCAAAGATCTCTGCCTTAGGCTGTATGGCACGGATAATCTGCTTGAGATGTTCCAGCTCCTTAGGCTCTACCTCTGCAGCCTTGTTCAAGAGGATGATATTACAGAACTCTATCTGCTGGATAACAAGCGATGCAAGATCTTCCTCGTCAAGATTTGACTTCATCAAATCAGAACCGTTTGCAAACTCATCCTTCATACGGAGAGCATCTACGACGGTTACAATGCTGTCGAGACGCAAGATACCATTCTTGATATACTGAGGTCCCAATGATGGGATAGAGCAGATGGTCTGGGCAATAGGAGCTGGCTCGCAGATGCCGCTAGCTTCGATTACAATATAGTCAAAGCGCTTCATGTCTACGATTTCCTTCAACTGTTCAACCAAGTCCATTTTGAGCGTGCAGCAGATGCAACCGTTCTGCAATGAAACGAGCGAGTCATCTTTCTGACCCACTACGCCACCTTTCTCTATGAGTGCTGCATCAATGTTGACCTCACCAATGTCATTCACAATAACTGCGAATTTGATACCTTTCTTATTTGCCAAAATTTTGTTTAGCAGTGTGGTCTTACCACTGCCAAGGTAACCTGTGAGTAGGAGTACCGGAACTTCCTTGTTGTTCATCATTGTAATCAATTAAATTCAATATATATATAGATTATTTGCTGGTAATCTATAATTCCAGATTATTTTCTGTAATTCTCAAGTCCCTTGTGCAGGAAATCGAGATAGGCACTGACGTCCTCCTTGAAGCTGAATGCTGCATTCAAAGGCTTGCCATCGTTGTCTACTGGTACGTAGAAAGGCTGGGCATTGGCACCAAATTTACTTGCCTGCAGATAGCTCCACTTGTCTCCGATGGTGCGGAGTGTACGCTTCTCGCCATTGAATTCTACTTCCATTGGCTGAGGCAACGGAGTCTTGTCATCTACATAAAGAGAGATGAGGACGTAATCCTTTGTCAAAATGTCTGCTACAGTAGGATCTGTCCATACTGATGCTTCCATTTTACGGCAGTTTACGCAGCCAAAACCTGTGAAGTCTATGAGTACTGGCTTACCTGCTGCCTTAGCTGCTGCCATACCGGTTTCGTAGTCCTTGTAAGCAGGTTCTACAGTCTTGGTATTGAGATTGAAATCCTGTGTATTGATAGGTGGAGCGAAAGCGCTGACAGCCTTGCAAGGTGCACCCCAAAGTCCAGGAATCATATATACAGAGAAAGCCAAAGAGCAGAGACCGAGCATGATGCAAGGTACAGGCATAGGCTTCTGGATGTCGCCACCAATGGCATCAACCTGGAATTTCAACTTGCCGATGAGATACAGACCCAAGAGACCGAAGATGACAATCCAGAGAGAGAGGAATACCTCACGGTCAAGAATGTGCCAGCCGTATGCCAAATCTGCAACAGAAAGGAACTTCAATGAGAATGCCAACTCGATAAAGCCCAGTACAATCTTTACAGTTTCCATCCATGAACCTGACTTAGGAGCAGACTTCAACCATGATGGGAACAAGGCGAAGAGGGTAAATGGAAGTGCCAAAGCAAGGGCAAAACCAAACATACCGATGGTAGGAGCCAGCCAATCGCCAGAAGTAACAGTCTGTACTAAAAGCAATCCGATGATAGGAGCGGTACAAGAGAAACTTACGAGCACGAGTGTGAAAGCCATCAGGAAAATGCTGATCATACCTGTAGTGCTGGAAGCCTTGCTGTCTACGGCATTTCCCCAACTGTCTGGCAATTTGATTTCAAACCATCCGAAGAATGAGAAGGCGAAAACTGCCAAGAGCAGGAAGAGGATGATATTGAACACAGCACTGGTGCTGAGTGCATTCAAGGTGCTAGGACCTGCAATGGCTGTAACGGCAAGACCGAGAACCAAATAGATGACAACAATGCTCAATCCGTATGTACAAGCATCGCGAATACCCTTTTTCTTATCGTTCTTAGCTCGTTTGAGGAAGAAGCTTACAGTCATAGGGATGATAGGCCAGATACATGGCATGACAAGTGCTAGAAGTCCGCCTACAAAGCCAATGATAAAGATATAGAAGAGTGAGTGGTTTGCAATGTCGTTATTGCCACCGAAAGCCTGAAGCTCTTTTACTACTGGAGCCCACCAGGCCTTTGCGTCATCACTATCTACAGATAATGCAGCATCGATATTGGCTGTACTGTCCATCTTTTCAGCTACTCCCTGAAGTGAAGAAGAGTCGGTGTTGGCCTTGACGGCATCAATGACTTCAGGACCGTTAGCCTTGGCTGCGTCCTTACTGTCAGTCTCAGCCTTGCCATCTACTGCTGGAGATTTTCCACTCTTCTTGAAACTTGCCTCGCTAGGAGGAAGGCAATTCTGGTCGCTGCACGCACCGTATTCAACGTATGCATCGATATGGTAGTTTGGCTTGACAAACTTCACTTTCTGAACGAAGGTAACGCTGCCTTCAAAATAACGTAGCTTCATCTCGAAGAGTGGGTCAAACTTACTAATCTCGTTACCACGAGCTTGAAGTTTGCCAACCAACTCTACACCATCCATCTTGTTGACATTGAAAGTAGCTGAGATAGGTCCGTCTGCTCCCAATCCTGTAGAATAGACATGCCATCCCGATTGGATTTTACCATTAAATACGATTTCCGCTATTGCGGTACCATTGGTCTTGAGCGAAGTAGAGAACTTGACTGGGTTCACCATCTGCGCCTGCGCCAACATTACTACTAGGAGTAATTGTAAAACTGCAAAAATTTTTTTCATTTCTATATTTGTATTAATTTTGAATGCAAAGTTACGAATTAATACTTATAAATACGCCTATAATTTTGATTCGGGTATAGGTCTTTTTGTTTTTTTAAGAAAAAATGCTATAAAAACATCTGTTATTCTTGGTGGTTAACCTTTTTTTCTGTAATTTTGCGCAAAAATTTAGAATGCAGAAAAGAATACTGTACATATTCTGTCTTTGGATAGCCACCATGAGTATCATGCTATCTACGGTGATGACACATCATCACCACAAAGGGCGTATCTGTATGGTAGAAGAACAATGTGAGCAGGACGGCAATATCAATGATGAGCATACTGAGCATCATGATCAGGAGAGCGAAGGTGATCGTGAGAACTGTAGCGTTCGTCAAATGCATCAGTTTGTAGTCAATTCCAAGGTGGTGAAGAATATCCGCAAGCTGCTGGTAGATGAGAACCATCAGTTTGTGGTCTTGTCTTGTTCTTCCCTTTTAACCCTCCCTCGTCTCTCACTCTTTTCAGTGAGATGGCAGCATGTGGCTGCTTCTCCTCTTGCTCAGGAACTGGCGGCAGGCTATAGCAGACGGGGACCTCCTTCTATTTTATGATTTTACAAGTTTGCCACTTGGTTGCAGAAATCGGTTTGAAGATTCGAATGCAACTGAGTTGCAAGATTTTTTGTATACTTTTGCCAACGGATTTTTGATAAGATTCGTTTTGTGAAATTGTTGTGTAGAATTATAAAATAGAAGAAAAGACAAACATGAAAAGAGTAATTTTGATTGTCGCCGTTACGGCGATAGCCTGGGCTGGATTCGCTTTCTTGGCGAAACAGACCGGCTCAGAGGCTCATGCACACGAGGAGCATGAGCATGAAGAAGTGGATTTTGATCATATTCCGTTGACTGCCAAGCAGGTCAGCACCGTAGATTTGAAGATGGGTGAGGCTGTGGAGCGCGAGATGGATGCCACTATAGAAGCAAAAGGATCGCTTGTACTGCGTGCACAGGCGATGGGTGATGTTGCCTCCTTGATGGGCGGTATCGTGAAATCTATTTTTGTAAAAGAAGGGCAGCTTGTTCATAGAGGACAGATTGTTGCTTCTGTTGAAAATACAGATGTGGTAAGTCTTCAGCGTGAGTATTACTCTGCTGCCAAGGAGTGTGAACTTGCCAAGGCTGATTTGGAGCGCCAACTTCTGCTCAGTAAGCAGGGAGCGGGTGTGAAGCGCACCTTACAGCAGACCCGGAAAGATTACCAAGTGGCTCATGCCAATCTTTTGGGTATTGGCAGACAGCTCGCTCAGATGGGCATTTCTACTTCGGCTGTTGCCAAAGGTAAGTTTACTACGGCTTTTCCTCTTCGTGCACCTATCTCCGGTGTTGTCAGTCAGTTGACGGCAAGTCTGGGTAGTTATGCAGATATGCAGACTCCACTGATGAAAATTCAAAATACTCAGGCAGTGGAATGCGATCTGAATGTTTTTGAGAAAGATTTGGCCAAGGTGAAGGTGGGTAATCGTGTAACTCTCTCTTTGACCAATCAGCCTGGTGTCAAGCTGTCTGGTACAGTTTATGGTATGAACCAATACTTTAACGACGGTTCGAAATCTGTTGCTGTTCATATAAAAATGGATGATTCTTCATTGAAAACAAGTCGTATCAATCATATCAAACTCTTTGATGGTATGTATGTGAGTGGACAGATTGCTACTGGTTCACAGAGATGTCTTGCCTTGCCTTCTGAAGCAATTGTTTCTACCGATGGTAAGCAGTATGTCTTTGCTCTCAATGGAGAACCAAAGAAGGGTGAGTATAGTTTCTCCCGACATGAGGTTAGCACTGGCGTTACAGGCGGTGGATTTACAGAAGTGAAGCTTTGCGACCATCTGAAGGCAGGCAAGAAGATAGTTACCGACAATGCGTTCTATCTCGCATCGCTTACAGGCGAACATGGTGAACATGCTCACTAAGCTTTAGTTGATTATTTATCAATAGACAGTAAAAGATTTTAGATTAAAGCTTATGTTTCAGAAATTGATTACTTATTCCATTCGCCATAAGCTGGTGATTGGAGTTCTCTCTATAGCCCTAATGGTATGGGGCATCTGGTCGCTTGTTCATCTTCCATTTGATTCTACTCCTGATATTACTGATAATCAGGTTCAGGTGATAACCCAAGCCCCTTCTCTTGGAGCGCAAGAAGTGGAACAATATGTTACCACTCCTGTGGAAATGGCGCTCGCCAATATTCCTAGGCTTCAGGAACGTAGAAGTATTTCCCGTAGCGGTCTCTCCGTCATCACCTTGGTGTTTGATGATCATGCAGATATCTATTGGGCTCGCTCGCAGGTGAGCCAAGTACTGACTCAGGTAGAGAAAGAGTTGCCAAAGAATACTGATACTGAAATGGGACCCATTGCTACCGGATTGGGTGAAATCTACCATTATACGGTAAGGGCCAAGGAAGGATATGAGCATAAATACTCTCTTACCCAATTGCGAACTTTGCAGGACTGGATAGTAAGAAAGCAACTTTCAGGAACTCCCGGTGTTGCAGAAGTGAGCGGTTGGGGTGGTTACGTGAAGCAATATGAGGTGGCAGTGAATACTGACCAGCTGAATGCCAACAATATTACCGTTAGCGAAGTTTTTGATGCGCTGGAAAAGAACAATGCCAATACCGGTGGCAGTTATATAGAAGAAAATGCCAACCAATATTATATCCGTGGTATCGGAACCGTCAAGAGTTTGGAGGATATTGCCAATATCACGGTGAAGACTGCTGGCGGTACACCGGTTAAGGTGAGCGATGTAGCTAAGGTTCAGTTAGGACATGCGACGAGATTTGGTGCTGTAACCCGCAATGGAGAAGGTGAGGTTGTGGCTGGTATCGCCATCATGTTGAAAGGCGAAAACTTTCAGGAAGTAAGCCACAATGTGAAGGAGCGTATTCAGCAGATTCAGAAATTGCTGCCAGAAGGCGTTGTGATAGAGCCGTTCATTGACCGTACCAACCTGGTGGATAGAGTAGAGGGTACCATTGCCCGAAACCTGATAGAAGGTGGACTCATTGTTATCTTTGTGCTGGTTATCTTCTTAGGTAATTGGCGTGCGGGTTTGGTGGTAGCCAGTGTGATTCCGCTCAGTATGCTCTTTGCATTCGGTATGATGAAGACTTTCGGTATTGATGGCAACCTGATGTCGCTCGGAGCTATCGACTTTGGAATGATAGTGGATTCTGCCGTTATTATGGTTGAGGCGGTAGTAACACATATTAATACGGGGCATTTTTCGCAGCCAGAACTGAGGGCTGCTTATCTGGCTCAAAGTCAGAATGGCGGACAGAATATTCCATTTGCTCTTACACAGAAGCAGATGGATGAAGAGGTGCATTTTTCAGCTTCACGCATCCGACAGAGTGCTGCGTTCGGAGAAATTATGATCATGATAGTTTATATTCCGCTGATGACCTTGGTTGGGATTGAAGGGAAGATGTTCCGTCCGATGGCGCTGACTGTTTTCTTCGCCATCCTTGGCGCTTTCATTCTTTCGCTTACCTATGTGCCAATGGTCAGCTCACTGTTGTTGAGTCGCAAGGTACATAACCGAAAGACATTCTCTGATAAGATGATAGAGAAACTCCAAGGTTGGTATCGACCTGTCCTTGACTGGGTGTTGGCGCGCAATAAAGATGTCATTACTGCCGCTATCGGATTGTTCTGTGTCAGTATCATGGGCTTCAAGTTCCTTGGCGGCGAGTTTATTCCTAGTTTGGAAGAAGGTGATTTCGCTGTAGAGATGAGTATGGCACAAGGTACTTCGCTCTCTCAGATGGTGGAATGTTGTACCAAGGCAGAAAAGCTGCTGAAGGCGCAGTATCCGGAAGTCAAACAGGTGGTGAGCCGCATTGGTAGTGCAGAGATTCCTACAGACCCGATGCCTATAGAACGTGCTGACATCATGATTGCCCTCAAACCGAAGGCAGAATGGACGTCTGCAGAAACTACTCCGGAGTTGATGGAGAAGATGGAGGAGACCTTGAAGGCGATTCCCGGTTTGGAAGCTGAGATTTCGCAACCTATACAGATGCGTAACAATGAGTTGCTGACGGGTATCAAACAGGACGTGGCTATCAAAATCTTCGGTGAAGACCTTGATGTCTTGACTTCTGAAGCCGGAAAGGTAAAGAAGTTGATAGAGCGTGTACCGGGTGTGAGTGGCTTTTTTGTAGAGGAAGTATCGGGTTTGCCTCAGATTCAGGTGAAATACAATCATGAACGCATGGCTTCTTATGGAGTGAGCGTAGATGAAATCAATCAGGTCTTGGAAACCACCTTTGCTGGTGCAGTAGCTGGTGCACTTTATGAAGGTGATAAGAAGTTTGATGTTGTGCTTCGTATGGATCCTTCTCAGCGTAATGCAGAGTCCCTACAGGAATTGAGTATTCCATTGGCTGATGGTTCTAAGATTCCTCTTTCTCAGATTACGGATATCGTCTATGAGCCAGCTCCGGCACAGGTGTCTCATGAAAATGGTGCCCGTCGCATCTATGTGGGATTCAATGTAAAGGGGAGAGACGTGCTGAATACTGTAGAGGATATTCAGGAAATTCTCGATGAAAAGTTGAAGCTGCCGGAGGGCTACTATTATAATTATGGTGGCGAGTTTGAAAACCTGCAGAGTGCAACGCAGCGTTTGATGGTGGTAATACCGATAGCGCTTGTCATCATCTTGCTGCTGCTTTATGCTACGGTCAAGAATGTTCGAGAGTCGCTCTTCGTGTTCTCTGCCATTCCTTTGGCAGCAATCGGTGGTGTTTGGGCTTTATGGTTCAGGGGAATGCCGTTTAGTATTTCGGCTGGTGTTGGGTTCATTGCTCTTTTTGGTGTGGCAGTTCTCAATGGCATTGTACTCATCGGACAGATGAATCAGATGCAGCGTGAAGAGAAGGCTTCGCCAGATAACACTTCTGCCAATCTCTCAGAAGTGATTCATCATCGCATCATCGAGAGTTGTATGGTTCGTTTGCGCCCTGTCTTAATGACAGCTCTTGTTGCTTCTATGGGTTTCTTGCCAATGGCACTTTCGCAGGGCGATGGTGCAGAGGTGCAGCGCCCGTTGGCTACTGTAGTGATAGGTGGCTTGATAACAAGTACGTTGCTCACATTGCTTGTGTTGCCATCCATCTACAAGACTTTTACTAAAAAATAACTTATCATGAAGAAGTATATAGGAACATTTAGAAAGGTAACATTCTCGGTCATGATATTGTTGCTGCCAGGAACAGTCCATGCCCAGTTTTTTGATGCGAGTCTGCCGGGGAAGAAAATGACTTTGCAGCAGTGTTTTGATCTGGCTGAACAGCAGAATCTCTCGCTTCAGGCAGGGAGAAAAACGATAGAACGTGCCAAGGTAATGGAAGGTACAGCTTGGGATGTAGATAAAACCGAGGTGGCTTTCTCTCAGAATCCTGCTTCGAGCGGTGATACAGATAATGGACTTACCTTCTCTCAGAGCATCGATTTTCCTACTGTCTATGCAGCTAGGAAGAAACAGTTGAAAGCAGAGACGCAGGCTGAAAAGAGCAGATTGAATGTGTCCAGGCAACAGTTGAAGCAGGAAATCGCTTCTACTTATTATGCGATGCTGTATCAGACCTATCGTCTGAGTATTCTTCAACGTCTTGATTCTATACTGAATCGTTATTGTGATATTGCCGGCAAACGATACAAGGCGGGAGAAACCCGCCAGTTGGAAGTACTTACCTCAGAGCGTCTGCGTGATGAGAATCAGGTGGAGATGAGAAATGTGAAGTCGGAGGCAGAGAATCAACAGATGATTTTGATGAATCTGCTGAATTCAGACCAGCCTATATTGCCGTCAGAGTCTCATCTTATCATATTGGATTCATCAATCAGTAGTTCGTTTAATTACCAGCAGACGGCTGATGCCCAGTATCAGCAGGACCGCCTCAAAGTACTCGATCAGGAGATAAAAAGTGCAAAGACCGGTTATGCGCCTTCGCTTTCTCTGGCTTTGCGTTCGCAGTTGCTGATTTCCAGTTGGGATCCATATCATATCGACCGTCAGCGTTTTACAGAGGGTAATTTCTTCGGTTTTGAAATTGGTGTGGGTGTACCTCTTTTTTATGGGGCAACCAAGGCCAAGGTGAAGGCTGCAAGGAAAGACCGGGAGCTGGCAGAGCTGAATATGCAGCAGGAACGCCGCGAGAAAGAACGTGATTACCGGTTGTGGTATAACCGTTTGCAGAATGCTACGAAGAAGTTGCAATATTACAACGGAGAGAATATTGATAAAGCCAATGAGATAGTTCGTCTGAGTACCACGGAATATGAGAATGGTGAAATCAATTATGTGGAATATGTGAATGCCTTGAACGAGGCAATCGATATGAGAATGAAACAAGCTGATGTTATCAATGAATACAATGAGGCTGTACTTGCCTTGATGGCGCTTAATAATAGCTTGTAGAATGATACTTAAAAAAAATAAAGCCCCTGTGCTCTTCTTTTAGGCACAGGGGCTTCGCTTTATGTTTTTAATGAAGTGTTATTGATTCTTCCTTTTTTATTTGAAAGTCAACTCATCCTTACCAGGGCATTTTCCGACATTGATGATGCTTCCTTTTTCCAATTTACCCTGCATCAGCAACTCGCAGACTCCATCTTCTATATAGGTTTGGATGGCGCGCTTCAATGGACGAGCACCAAATTGTACATCATATCCCTTCTCGGCAACCAGCTGCTTTGCCTTTTCTGTTATCTGGAAGCCATAACCCATATCGTTGATGCGCTTGATGAGCGAACTGAGTTCCAGGTCGATGATTCGCTTGATGGCATTGATGTCGAGCTGGTCGAAGGTGATAATCTCGTCAAGGCGATTCAGAAATTCCGGTGCAAACTGCTTGCTCAGACTCTTCTGTATCACATTGCGGGCGTATTCCTTGTCCGTATCCGACATGGTGGCAACATTACCTATACTGCCAGACTTGAAGCCGACGCCCTTGCCGAACTCTTTTAGCTGACGGGTTCCGGCATTTGAAGTCATAATGATGATGGTATTGCGGAAGTCGATGAGACGTCCATTGCCATCTGTGAGTCTACCTTCGTCAAGTACTTGCAGAAGCATGTTGAAAATTTTGCCGCTAGCTTTCTCTATCTCATCGAGTAAGACGATGCTGTAAGGCTTGCGTCTAACCTTCTCGGTAAGTTGACCACCTTCATTATATCCTACGTATCCCGGAGGTGCACCAACCAGTCTGGATGAGTTGAACTCATCAGCGTATTCGCTCATGTCTATGCGGATCAGTGCACTGGAATCTCCGTAAACTTCTTCAGCAAGTTTTTTTGCCAGATATGTCTTTCCAACACCTGTAGGACCCAGGAACATGAATACTCCTATTGGATGATTTGGATCTCGCAAGCCGATACGATTGCGCTGTATAGCTTTTACAATCTTGTCTACGGCATTATCTTGTGCGATGACCTTACTCTTCAATTTTTCTGCCATCTTCAAGAGTCTGCTATTCTCAGCCTCAGCCATACGTTGTACCGGAACACCAGTCATTTTGCTCACCACGGCAGTAATGTCATCTACTTCTACTGGTGTGCGATGACTGTCGCTTTCTCCGTTTTGCCATTTTTCTCTGGCACGTGTCAGCATCTTCTCCATTTGGGCTTGCTGGTCACGATAAGCAGCGGCCAATTCATAATTTTGATTCGCTACAGCATTTTGCTTATTTGTAATCAATACTTCTATATTATGCTCCAATTCCAGAATGTCATCAGGAATGCTTGCATTCTTAAGATGTACGCGCGAGCCGACCTCGTCAAGAATATCTATGGCCTTGTCTGGGAAGAAACGGTCAGTAACATATCTGTCAGTCAGTTTCACACATGCTTCCAATGCTTCATCACTATAGGTAACCTCATGGAATTTCTCATAGGTGTTCTTGATGTTATGAAGTATCCGCAGTGTCTCCTCTGGCGTTGTCGGATTGATGATTATCTTTTGAAATCGTCTTTCCAGTGCACCGTCTTTCTCAATACTCTTGCGATATTCATCCAGTGTTGTTGCACCGATGCATTGTATTACTCCACGAGCCAGAGCCGGTTTCAGGATGTTGGCTGCGTCCATGGCACCTTCAGCTCCTCCTGCACCGATGAGCGTATGAATCTCATCGATGAAGAGGATTATTTCCGGGTGCGTCTCCAGTTCGTTCACGATTCCCTTGATACGCTCTTCGAAGGAACCGCGATATTTAGTGCCTGCGACAAGACTCGTAAGATCGAGACTGATGACACGCTTATCAAAGAGGAGTGGGGCAGACTGGTGGTTCTTGATGAGTTGGGCTAACCCTTCAACGATAGCACTCTTACCCACGCCTGGTTCACCAATGAGAACAGGATTGTTCTTCTTGCGGCGTCCCAGAATCTCCATCACTCTCTGTACCTCGTTTTCTCTTCCAACCATAGGGTCGAGAATTCCCTTAGCTGCATCCTGAGTTAAATCGTGACCATATTTGTCTATGAAAGGAGTGTTTGTCTTAGTCTTTTTCTCCTCATTCTTAGCCGTTTTTTTATTGTCTTCAGGATTGCTGTTGAGGTCCAGGGGCTCATCGTCTGAATCCAGGAGGTTAGCTTTCGGACGTTTACTTTTCTGTTCCATATCTTCTTCTGTTTCAACTTCGTCATTCTCGTTGTTTTCATCTACAGCCAACTCACTTTCTGCATGAGTATCCTCTATGTCTGTTTCTGTAATCTCTCCATGTTCCATTTCTGAATCTTCAGCCTCTGCAATCTCTTCTGCCTGATGTTTTGCTTCATCATCCGCTTTCCTGTTTTGGTTTTTCAGATAATCTCTGAGACTATCGTAGGTGATTCCATTGCCGGAAAGCAAATTGGAAATAGGATTATTGTTCTGTTTCAGCAGAGCCAGAAGTACATGCTTAGGCTCCACATAAGGTGAATTGTCGCAGATATAAGCCTCCTTAATTGCATTACGCATCAGCTCGGAAGCTGTTGCGTCCAAAGAAGGAGTTCCCTGTTCAGATTCTTCTGAGTCGCAATTTGGTTCTTTCGCAATTTCTTGATTGAGTGAATTTTCAAGAACGTTGATGTCGACCCTGAATCCTGTCTCCAATATGTAGTTTATCTCTTTATTCTTTCGCACGAATTCCAAGATTAGATGTTCTATCGTAATCTTGTTGCCATGGCGGCGAGCTACATTCTCACCACACTGTGCTAGAATCTTCTGTATATGTTCAAATGGATTTTGCATATTCTATATTCCTTTCTTAATAAAGTAGTGCAAAGTTACAAATAATTTTGGTATTTGCAAACCTCCAGCCAACTTTTTTTCTTTCTCAAAAGACAAATAATGCTAAAAGATTCATTTTTTTTGCCTGTAAAGCGTTTGAGTATGGATATTTTTTTGTATCTTTGTCGAGATTTTTGGAGAGGCAAAACGGCTTAGAACGCAAATAAATGCCCTTCTGAGCGATTTTCCATTAAAATCATGGTAATAAAAATACATAAACATAAATATAAGAAATGGACGAAAATCAGACAATGGATCATGATAGAATCATGAAAATCAACATTGAGGAGGAGATGAAGTCTAGCTACATCGACTATTCGATGTCAGTGATTGTGGCTCGTGCCCTTCCTGATGTACGTGATGGTTTCAAGCCTGTGCACCGCCGTATTCTTTACGGTATGCTGGGAATTGGAAACACCAGTGACAAACCATATAAGAAATGTGCGCGTGTTGTAGGTGAGGTGCTCGGTAAGTACCACCCACACGGTGACTCTTCCGTATATGGTGCCTTGGTTCGTATGGGTCAGGAATGGAATATGCGATATACTCTCATCGACGGACAGGGTAACTTCGGTTCTGTGGATGGCGACTCTCCTGCTGCTATGCGTTATACAGAGTGCCGTCTTTCAAAGATGGGTGAACACATCATGGACGACCTCGATAAGGAGACCGTTGACATGATGAACAACTTTGATGATACGCTCCAGGAGCCTACCGTCATGCCAACAAAGATTCCTAATCTCCTTGTGAATGGCGGTAATGGTATTGCTGTAGGTATGGCTACAAATATCCCTACCCATAACTTGGGCGAGGTGATTGATGGTTGCTGTGCTTATATCGATAATCCTGATATCGATACTGATGGCTTGATGCAGTATATTCCTGCTCCTGACTTCCCTACAGGTGCTACTATCTATGGTATCCAGGGAGTGAAGGATGCCTACGAGACAGGTAAGGGTAGAATCGTGGTTCGTGCTACTGCCGAAATAGAAAGCGGTGAAAGCCATGATAAGATTGTAATCACTGAGATTCCTTACGGAGTTAACAAGGAGCAGCTCGTAATGGCAATTGCCGATCTTGCCAAGGAAGGTAAGGTTGATGGAATTGCTAACGTGAACGATGAGTCCGGTCGTCAGGGTATGCGTATCGTTGTCGATGTAAAGCGTGATTCCAATGCCAATGTTCTCTTGAACAAACTCTTCAAGTTGACAGCTCTTCAGAGTTCATTCTCTGTGAATTGCATTGCTTTGGTCAATGGACGTCCACGTCTCTTGAGTTTGAAGGAATGCGTGAAGTACTTCGTTGACCATCGTCATGATGTAACAATCCGTCGTACTCAGTTCGAGTTGAAGAAGGCACAGGAGCGTGCTCACATTCTTGAAGGTCTGATTATCGCTTGTGATAATATTGATGAGGTAGTACATATCATTCGTGCCAGCAAGACTCCATCTGATGCTCAGCGCAACTTGGAGAAGCGTTTTGAACTGGATGAACTGCAGAGTAAGGCAATCGTTGATATGCGACTCAGTCAGTTGACAGGCTTGCGTCTGGAGCAGTTGCATAACGAGTTCAATGAGTTGATGAAGACCATCGACTACTTGAATCAGATCTTGAATGACCCTGAGCTTTGCAAGAAGGTAATGAAGGATGAACTCAATGAGGTGAAGGAAAAGTATGGTGACGCTCGCCGTACCATGATTAAGCCAGATGATCATGAGTTCAATCCAGAGGATTTCTATCCAAATGATCCTGTGGTTATTACCGTGAGTCACCTTGGTTATATCAAGCGTACTCCATTGTCAGAGTTCCGTGAACAGGCTCGTGGAGGTGTAGGTTCTAAGGGTGCACGTACTCGTGATAAGGACTTCACTGAGTATATCTATCCTGCAACTATGCACCAGACCATGCTGTTCTTTACCAAAAAGGGACGTTGCTACTGGCTCAAGTGCTATGAGATTCCTGAGGGCGACCGCAATTCAAAGGGTCGTGCTATCCAGAACCTCCTCAATATCGAGAATGATGATCAGGTAAATGCATTCCTCCGCCTGAGAGGCTTGAATGATGCCGAATTTATCAATAATCACTATGTAGTCTTTGCTACCAAGAACGGTACTGTGAAGAAGACATGTCTCGAGGCATATTCACGTCCACGTACTAACGGTGTGATTGCTATCAACATCGTAGAGGGTGATGAGGTGGTAGATGTTCGTTTGACAAATGGTCATAACGAGTTGATTCTTGCCAACAGAAACGGTCGTGCCGTTCGTTTTGATGAGAATCAGATCCGTACTATGGGACGTACTTCTACCGGTGTCCGCGGTATGCGTCTTGATGAGGGCGATGATGCCTTGATTGGTATGATTGTAGTCAATGATCCTGAGAAGGAAACCGTGATGGTTGTCAGCGAGCAGGGTTATGGTAAGCGTTCTGACGTAGTAGATTACCGTGTAACCAACCGTGGCGGTAAGGGTGTGAAGACTCTTAACATTACAGAAAAGACCGGTCGTCTGGTAGCTATCAAGAACGTAACCGATGATAACGACCTCATGATTATCAATCAGAGTGGAATCGTGATTCGTCTTGCTGTTGCCGATTGCCGTATCATGGGTCGTGCTACTCAGGGAGTCCGCCTCATCAATCTGGCTAAGAAGAATGATGTCATTGCTAGCGTATGTAAGGTGATGAGTTCAGAACTCGAAGCTTCTGTAGAAGAGGAGAGCCGTTCAGCTTGGGCAAAGAAGAGCGAGGAAATAGAAAACGATACTGTTGGTGCCAAGACTGCTGAAGAAGCAGCTGAGGCAGAAGCTCAGTTGGAGAATCAAGATGACGAGAATGTTCAGGAGTAATCCCCTGAACACTCGTTCATATCATATTGACGAAGCGTAACAAATTATAAATTTCAACTTTTTAAACTTTAAACAAAATGAAAAAGTTAATCGTAGCTGCTATGTTGGTACTAGGTGCCACATCAGCATTCGCAGGTGACAGTGATGCACTCAAGGCTGTCATGAAGGCAAAGACTTATGCTGAGGCTGAGGCTTTGGTAAAGCAGAACTTGGGTCAGTTTGCTAATGATGCAGAGAAGGCTAAGGCTTACAACAAGTTGGTAGACCTTAGTATGAAGGATTTTAACGATCAGCAGTCTATTCAGCAGACCAATCAGCTCATGAAGAAGAATGATCCTGTTGATGAGAATGTAATGAACGAGGGCGCTTACAATGCTTTGATGAACGCTATCGAGTGCTACAAGTACGATCAGCTTCCTAATGCAAAGGGTAAGGTGTCTCCTAAGTTCAATGGCAATGCTTCCCGCGTTTGGGGTGCTCGCCAGCAGCTTGTAAATGCAGGTCAGACTGCAGCTCAGAACAATAAGGCTGATGATGTTTTGAAGTATTGGGGTGCATTCTTGGATACTGATGCTGAGCCTCTCTTCGCATCTATTGATGCTAAGCAGAAGGAAGGTGAGAAGGAGTATATCGGTCAGGTTGCTCTCTTCGCAGCTCGTTATGCTTATCAGGCTAAGGATGCTGCTCGTTGCGAGAAGTATTGCGACATTGCCATGACAAGCGAGAAGGAGGCTAAGGATGCTCTTAACCTCAAGCTCTATGTAATGAAGGATGGTTTGAAGACTAAGGAAGACTCTTTGAACTACGTTAACAAGCTGAAGGATCTCTATGCTAAGGATCCATCTAATGAGGTAATGCTCGATGGCTTGAACTCTATGTATTCTGCCTTGAAGATGGAGAAAGAGCAGACTGAGCTTTTGGATGCAGCTATCGCTAAGGATCCTAAGAACTTCGTAGCTCTTGCCAACAAGGGTATGATGTACATTCAGAAGAACGATGCTGACAATGCAATCAAGTGCCTCAAGCAGGCTCTCGAAGCAAAGCCAGACAATGTTGTAGTGATGACATATCTTGGTGCTTGCTACAACAGCAAGGCTGGTGACATCCAGGCTGTTCAGGGCCGTAAGGTAGTTTTCCAGGAGGCAATCAAGATTCTTGATAAGGCTAAGGAACTCGATCCAGAGAAGGCACAGGCTAACTGGGGTTACACCCGTTACCAGGCTTACTATGGTTACTATGGTCCTAATGCACCTGAGACCAAGAAGGCTGAGGAAGAGAGCAAGTAATCACATAGGATGATATGAAATTATAATCGCCTTGCCGAATAATCGGTAAGGCGATTTTTTAGGAAAGTCTGGTATGATTTCTGTTGCTGCATAACAGTTGTGCGACGGACGCATATCAGCTGATTTACGAGCGTACATCAGTTGTTATGCAAGCGCACAACAGCTGTTGTGCGGCCTAAGAAGCTAACTTTTCTGAAAACATATACTATCTTTTCCAACAACTTCTACTGTCTTTTCCAACAACTTCTACTGTCTTTTCCAACAACTTCTACTGTCTGATAAACTGATATAATAAAAGAAAAAAGAAATCGTTCATTCAATAGATATAATAAATGTGGATAGAAATCGTTTATTATATAAATAGTAATCAAAAATGAAGAATATTAAACCTTTTCTTGCGGTTTTATCCTTTCTATCTCCTATTATACATGCGCAGAATGCAGATTACGAAGGAGAGGGGAAAAGTAAGATAAATCTTTGCAGCAATATTGAATGGAAAGCCGAAATGCAGGGTTCTTTTTCCAAGGGAAAAACGCCTTTATGGCTTAATGCCAATAAGCATGGCCTCAGTTCATTAGATGACTGCAATGGTTATTTACGCGGTAGTCTGGTTCGTCCTTTGGAATCAGATTCAGATCGTCGTTGGGCAGTTGGCTATGGCTTGGATATTGCTGTACCAGTAAATTATACCAGCAGTTTTATTGTACAGCAGGCTTTTGCTGAGGTTCGCTGGCTTCATGGAACTATGACCATAGGATCTAAGGAATATCCTATGGAACTCAAGAATCAGACTTTGTCAAGCGGTAGTCAGACGTTGGGTATTAATGCTCGTCCAATACCTCAAGTTCGTTTGGCTTTGCCTGAATACATAACGCTACCTATTCTGAATGGTTGGTTGCAGCTGAAAGGTCATATTGCTTATGGAATGATGACTGATGACCGTTGGCAGCACGAATTCACTTCACGTCAATCAAAATATGCCGATCATGTCCTTTTTCATAGCAAGGCGGGTTATCTTAAGATAGAAAATCAGAGGAAGAACAGTCCTTGGAGCGTAGAACTAGGTTTGGAAATGGGCGCTGAGTTTGCTGGAAATCCCTATCAGATGTATGATGGACAAATGGTGCAGATGCCTACCGAGAAAGGTTTGAAAGGCTTTTGGCACGCTTTTGTTCCAGGTGGTTCTGATGCGACGGATGGTGAATATACGAATGCTGCAGGTAATCAGATGGGTTCCTGGCTGATGCGTGTGAATTATCAGGCAGATAGTTGGGCGCTTCATGTATATTTAGACCATTTTTTTGAGGATCATAGCCAGATGTTCCTGCTGGACTATAACGGATATGGTGAAGATGATGAATGGAATCAGAAGAAGAAGTCCCGTTTCTTCCGTTATGCACTGAAGGATATGCTCTGGGGAATGGAGTTGAACTTAAAGAACTCCAGATGGTTGAGAAATGTTGTATTCGAATATATCTACACCAAGTATCAAAGCGGTCCGTATAATCACGACCATACGTTGAATATTCCTGATCATGTAGCCGGAATGGACGATTATTATAATCACAATATTTATACCGGCTGGCAGCATTGGGGGCAAGTAATCGGAAACCCTCTTTTCCGTTCACCTATTTATAATACAGATGGGAAAATAATGGTGCAGAATAACCGTTTCATAGCTTACCATTTAGGATTTGACGGACAGCCTACAAAACGACTGGGATATCGGGCTATGGCTACGTATCAGAAAGGCTGGGGTACTTATGACGAGCCTTTTACGAAGGAGCATCACAATATGAGTTTTCTGTTAGAGTCGCAGTATGATTTTAATCATGGCTGGAGTGTCAAGGCTGGTTATGCAATGGATTTTGGAAGTAATCAGATGTTGGGACATAATGCTGGATTCCAATTTACCATTTCCAAGAAGGGATTGCTAAAATGATTCGTTTAACCAAAGATGAATAAAAATATGAATAAGAATATTGCATCTGTTGTTGTTCTGCTGATGCTAGTGCTGGGCAGTGTATTGTTGAACTCCTGTGAAATAGAGAGTAGTGGCAATGGCAGTCTTGATGGATTCTGGCATTTGGAGAGTATTGATACGCTTGCCACTGGTGGCAGAAGCGACTATAGCAAGCAACGGGTTTTCTGGGGAGTACAATACAAGCTGCTGTCAGTGAATAATTACGAAGGAGGGAGATTCTATTTCCGATTCCGTCAGACTTCTGATAGTCTCATTCTTTCATCCCCCTATAAGAATAATTGGCATCAGGATGTAGAGAATGGTGGAGATATTCCCCTGACAGAAATCAATGATACGCTTCGCCAGTGTGGAATTAACCACCTGGTTGAGTCATATTATAAAGAGAAAATGAATGGCGATAAGATGATTCTTCGTACGAAAGAATTAAGATTGAATTTTAAAAAGTTCTAGTTTCCTTTTGAAACTAGAACTTTTTGCCGAAAATGATGTTGATAAAGGTCTTACCCAGAATTAAAGTATCAAACCACCATGAGCGATGCTCCAGATAGTAAAGGTCTAGCTCTAATCGCCTCAACATCTTTTCCATTGTATCAGTATATCCATTGTATAGGGTTGCATAGGAAGTTACTCCCGGTCTTATCTGATACAAGTATTTATATCTAGGATCTTGCTCAATGATTTGGTCTATGTAATACTTACGTTCCGGACGCGGACCGATAAAAGCCATATCTCCCTTCAGGACATTCCAGAGCTGAGGTAGTTCGTCCAAATGATGTGTTCTCAAGAATCTTCCCACCTTTGTCAGTCTGGGGTCTCCGCTAGTTTCCATTAGGTTGGGTCCGTCTTTTTCTGCATCTATTTTCATTGAGCGGAATTTATATATATGAAAGGGCTTTCCGTACCGCCCGATTCGTTCCTGGCTATAAATGACAGGTAATCCATCCTCCCGTCTGATAGCTAAGGCAATAATAGCGAAAAGAGGAGAGAAGATTATTAAACATCCTCCAGACAAGAAGAAGTCTATCGAACGCTTTACAAACCGTTCGATAAAACTACTCTTATCTATGTATGTCTTTTCTTTTTCTTTCATGAAATGATAGCTTTGTTCCTGATACCTTTATTAATGAGCAAATGGAGTAGGACATAGATTACTATATCTGCAACCATTGTAATGGTCAAATTACAGCCCCAGTTATACATCAACAGATTGATGATGATATAAAGCAAGGCTAGTAGGATAATACTTATCAGCGCAAGATGCTGGCTCATGCCTAGTTGCATCAGTTTATGATGTATATGGCTTTTATCAGGACTGAAAATCGGTTTCTTCTTGCGTATACGATGTAATACTACTCTCACGACATCAAATGTTGGGACTATCAGTAGACTGTAAGCCAGGAAAACTCTTTCCATGGAAACAGGCATTAAGTTAGGGCTTACGGCTATTGATTTTACGAACAGGAAAGCCAGGATAAAACCCAGGGTAAGACTGCCTGAATCACCCATGAATATTTTCGTGCCCTTTGCCGGATCTCCCCAAACATTGAAGTAGAGGTAAGTAACCAATACACCTATTAATCCTGAAATCATTACTTCGTAAGCTGTAAGACTATACTGCATGAAGCAATATACAAAGCCGCATAATGCTATCAATGACAAGCTGGCTGCCAAGCCGTCAATGCCATCAATCAGGTTTATTGCATTGTCAATAAAGACGATGACAAATACGGTTAGCGGTATTCCTATACATGCAGGCACTTCGTATATTCCCAGAAGACCATACAGATTATTGATGCATAGTCCACACAGCGGTAATATGGAAGCTGCAACAATCTGGATGAAAAACTTGATATTGGCATTCAGCCCTATGATGTCATCCACTATTCCTGCAGCATAAACCAGGAGTAAGCTGAGTAGAAAGCCCATGCTCCATAGGCTGATTTGGATTTTGTCATTCATTGTGTTGGAAGTCATAGTATACATGACGATGACTGCTGCAATGATCATGCTGGGTATGAATGCAATACCTCCAAGTCGCGGAATCATTGTATGGTGCACCTTTCTAAGGTTGGGCAAATCGTATAGATTCTTTTGCTTGCAGAAACGCAATAATGCAGGGATAAACAGGAATCCGCAGCAAGCGCTGAGCAGGAAAGACCCTATAATGGGTAACAATATTTGTGTCATTATTTAGTATTTTAATTTTTCTCTTTTTTATTAATAACCTTAAATGTAGTTATTTATTGTATCAACAACCAATATTTTTATCTGCAGGCATAAAATAATCATAAAAGTTTGGCAGTTTCATACAAAAGATGTAAATTTGCAGAAAGATAGTCTTGCACTTTTGCTTAGTGAGATGAATCTATTCAAATAATAATTAAAGATATGAAATGAAAATTAGTATAATTACAGCTTCTTATAATAGAGGTAAGACAATCAGGCATACTGTAGAATCTGTACTTCGTCAAACATATCCAGATTTTGAATATATAGTTGTCGATGGAGGTTCTACAGATAATTCTATTGATATTGTGAAGGAATATCAAGTCGCTTTCAAGGGTAGATTGAAGTGGATTTCAGAAAGAGACAAGGGAATTTATGATGCGATGAATAAAGGAATCAGAATGGCAACCGGTGATGTTGTGGGAATTTTGAATTCTGATGATTTCTATACGGATGAAAATGTATTGCAGACAGTAGCTGATAATTTCATGAATTATTCTGTTGATGCAGTTTATGGCGATATTCATTTTGTTCATGATGCTGATTTAGGCAAATGTGTGAGGTATTATTCTTCAAGATTATTTTCTCCATTTTGGCTTCGTTTCGGTTTCATGCCCGCTCATCCTTCCTTTTATTGCAAACGTGAGGTTTTCGACAAGGCGGGGTTATATAGTTTGGATTACAAGATTGGAGCTGATTATGAGATGATGGTTCGCTTATTCAGAAAATATGGCATTTCAAGTCGCTACATATCTAAGGATTTTGTAACCATGCGAACGGGGGGAGCCAGCAATCGTTATTTCAGAAATCGCCTCACGCTTATCCGCGAAGATGTTAAAGCTTGCCGCGATAATGGCATTTATACCAATTCATTTCTTGTCTCTCTGAAATTCCTGTATAAGATTTTTGAGTTTAGAGTATTCTAAGTGAATGCTCTAAACTCAATGAACCTATATCAGTTGTTTGTAAAGGTTTATATATTCTATGAGTCTTTCATTTTTATCAAAAAGTTTCATTGCTCTTTGTCTGCAGGAAAGCTGGTAGGCTTTTTTATCTTTCTCACATATTTCCAGAATATAGCCTTTTGCCTCTTCTAAATTCTTTGGTTCCACAGCATAGCCCGTTTCTGCAGAAATGGCTTCTTCACAACCACCAGTCTTATAGGTAACAATTGGAGTGCCGCATGCCAATGATTCTATATTGGTAGTCGGGAAGTTGTCTTCGATGGTTGGGTTGAAGAAAACATTAGCCTGCGAATAGAGACATCTCATCCCATTGATGTTTTCTGTTCTTCTTATAGCTGTGATTTCATCCGGTAGGTTTTGCGCATCTTTTTCGTTGATTCCAACCAGGATTATCTTATATCCCTCAGGCAAGATCTTGCTCAAGGAAATGAAGTCATCTAATCCTTTTCTGTACCAATTAGAAGCCACTCCCAAAATGATTTTTGTATTCTTGGCAAGCTGATATTTTGTTCTAATGTCTATTTCAAGGCTAGGCTTGAAAGTCTCCAAATCAATGCCGTTATATATTTGTTGGAGAGGAATATTACAAAGAAAAGATTTCCTGACTTCATCTTCCAGCCATTTACTGACAGGAACGAGTGTCAGATTGGGAATGGAATTGAAGTATTTCTTTTTCAGTTCAAAATTACGGTAGGCATTATCAAGCAATAACGAGCTGGGATAAGCTTTTTTCTGAGGACATTTCTCACAATGTGTTTGCCATTTATTGCATTTTACAAACATGTAGTGGGCACAGTGTCCGGTAAAAGCCCAACAGTCATGTAGCGTCCATACCACCGGTTTGTTATATTTGGCAAGAAACTCCATCAATAGTGGATAGTTCAGATAGTATCCGTGTATATTATGCAGGTGGATAATATCGGGGTTGATTTCTTCTATATAGCTGATTAATCGTCGGGTTGGATGTTTTGACATCAGTCCATGATTGTCCAGAATACGTGAAGCGATTCCATGTATTCTTTCATCCATCATGCAGCCAATCTGGTAGAGATGAGATTGGCTGGGATTACTCCAGCGCCCATAGGCGATGTAGCTTTCCCATCCTTCCTTTATGGCAAGTTGGCCGATTCCTTCGGCAATTTTTCCGTGCGAACCCCAATTGGCTGTTATGTTAATCTGCAGTAGTTTCATTCAAACATTTTTTTATTCTTCATACTTCTTATTACATCCCAGGAAATAGTACATGTGTCTGATTGGCCAGAAAGGTTCAAAGTGACGTCTGTTGATTACTTTTCCGTTGAATGAAAAATATTTTTTATAAACAGACTGTGCAAACACATACTGGTATGTTTTACAGGCAATATCAATAGATAGATTGTTTGCCTGTGAGAGCTTACCGTATGGGAAGGCAAAATATTTGCAGGTGCATCCCAATTTGTCTTCTATTATCTTTTTACACTCTACAATCTGGTACTCTAGTTCTTTTTTATCTCTACTATTGATCATGTAATGATCCATCGTATGAGCACCAACAATATGTCCACGTTTGTGCAGGTCAATAATCTGCTCCCATCTCATAGGTTTCTTGTTTGGAGTCATCACGATGCAATCATTAAAATGATTGATATATTCCTGTGAACCTTCAGCATAATTCGGATTGATGAAGAAAGCTGCATTCGTACCATATTCCTCTAATATAGGGGCAAATATCTCGTAGTCTTCCAGAAAACCATCATCAAAGCTGAATGCAACAAGTGGCTTTGAAGGCATTTCATGATGATGAATCTTCTCGACAGCATCTTCAAATCTAATGAACTCAACCTTTTGAGAAAGCTCTTCCAGCATTTTTCTGAATGTAGATGGTTCGTTCTCCTTTGCTATACGGTGTCCGTTAAGAATATGAATTCCTGGCTGAGGCTCTTTGAAGAGTCCCATGATATGAAGAAAGCAATTTCTTGCTTGTGTTCGAAGATACATTTTCAGATTATTCATTTTCTAAAACTTTTTTGAGTACATTAATTTGATAATCAACATTCCATTTTCTGTCTATTTCCTTGAATGCTTCTTTTCGGGTTTCTTCCCAGGTCTTTTCGTCAGCTGATATAACTTTTCTGATTTTATCTTTCAAATCAGCTACATCTCCCTGCTGGTAAAAGTATCCGGTCTTTGATGGCTTTATGGCTTCAAACTCAGGCATTTGTTCTGCAAAGTTGTCATGAGTAATAATCGGGCAACCAAATGAGAGAGCATGGATGGCAGTTAAGCCAATATTACCAGGTGAAACGCATACGGAAGCATTGTAGAACAGTTCAGCTAGGGTAGAGTCTTCATAACAAGGACCATACATCCATACGCTTTGTTCTATTCCCTTTTCTTTAGCATAGCTTGGAATGTCTACTCCGTCTACATCTTTTCCTACAAATATAATATTGATAGGGCAGTTTTCCTCGTAGAGCATTTTTGCACTATCTATTATCTGGTTCAATTGCTTTCTCTTCTGTATTCTGCCACAATAAATCACAACTGGGTAATTGTTGTGAAAATGCTTAGAGTATACATTAGATTTGCAAAGTCTTTTCCTGATATCCAATAAATGTGCAGAGTCCAGGGAATTGGCAATGCAATACATATTCTCCGGGTTGAAACCTTTGGATTTCATGACGTTTATGGAATATTCACTGTAAACCATTAACTTCGTGAATAATTTATAGTAAGTTTTTTTGATAATGTTCTTAACAAAGGATTCATTTCCATAAAAGCCATGTGTCCATGCTATAGTTTCCTTATGCCTTATTAAAGCCCACAACAATATTATCCACGATGATAAACAATATGGTTCGCCATCGAGGATATAGTGAGTATAGTCTCTATTGACTAATTGTATAGAGCCACTTTGCCAATAAAAGTTATGAAAGAAACGATTGTGCAGGGTTTCTTTATAGCCTTTCAACTTGTTATAATCAAAAGCCTTAATCTTGGTGTTGATGTGGTCACCTAGATAGAAATCGCAGGAGAATGTTTCTGAAATCTTCTGGAATATAGGCAATCGATAATGTGGCCCGATGTTTGTTATAAAACAGAGTTTTTGCTTCATTTCAATATACATTCTTTTATGGCATCAAGAAATCCATGACCATATTTCAAGTCTGGTTCTACGTAATTACCTTCTCCCCATTCATTCCATGAACGGAGGAAAAGTATTTTGTGTTCAAGAGGTCTTCCTTCAACTATTTTCAAAGCATCTTTAAGATGTTTCTTGAAATTTTCTGGTGTTGAGTTATAGTAAACTCCCTCTTTTCTTCCTACTCTGGCTGTTCTGTCCCATTGTGGAAGAATGGTTGGGTAAATATTCTCCCATCGGTCTTCTGGAGAGAAAAAGTACTTTACCACTTTGGGATAGTTATACTTCTGTACAGGGAGCCAAGGGAATTTCTGGTGTAGATAAAGACTTATGATTCTTCTCCATTTTCCTTGACTTAGCATTTCTGCTCTTGACTTTCCGTACGAGTTCAGCCCGTCAAATCCGAGTTTCAGGAGATTTTCATAAACCTCTTTACTGCTTTTCAGATTGGGCAATACTCTCTTAAGTGTTCCATCTTTCGTTCGCTGTATAGTAGTTGTATTGTTACACATAGCGACGAAATAGAAATCTTTCAACCCATTATCCTTAGCCAGTTTACGCCACAATTGTATGAACTCTTCTATACCTTGGAATCTATATGGGTCATATATTACGAATAAGATTTTGCCATCTACCGTAATGTATCTGTGGTCTTTGAATGCCGGCAGGAGAGAATAGAAATGTTCCGTATGATCCTTGTCACCCAAATATTCCTGCTTCGCAATCATAGCATCCAACTTACTGTCCTTCTTCCATGATTTGTTTGACCAATCATGATTAGCCCAGCAGAGGCAGAACGGGAAATCCGGTTTGCCAGAAGCAACTACTTCCTGAAATGGTCTTTCCAGCAATTGCTTGCCGTTTCCAAACCAATAATGCCAATAGCAGAAGCCTTCAACCCCTGCTTCACGCGCCAATTGTGCCTGCTGTTCTCTTATTTCTGGCAGTCTTAAATCATAAAAGCCAAGATCTGCAGGTATTCTAGGCTGATAATGTCCCTTGAAGAATGGTTTTGCCTTGGCTACATTTGTCCATTCAGTAAACCCCTTTCCCCAGAACTTATCATTCTCGGGAATAGGGTGAAATTGTGGCAAATAATTTGCTATGATTCTTGCTTCCATCTTTATTTCTGTTTTTATTTTCTAGTCGATTCTTATTGTGTTGAACATAATCTTGCCCTTGGGCAACCATATTGCAAAGATATATAAAATAAATGACATAGCCATCAACTACAGTCATTATTTTTTGCATTTATCTATTTTCCAGGTATATTCTCATTCTTGTATAAGTTTGTTGCAGGAACACCTGCAATAACTGTATAAGCGGGAATATCTTTTGTCACAACGCTGTTAGCGCCAATAATAACCCCATCTCCGATGGTTACGCCAGCCATAATACAGACATTATTGCCTATCCATACATTGTTGCCAATTCTTACTTTACCTTTACTGACTATTGGCCTTGCAGTGGTTGGTTCGTGTAATGATTGGTAGTCAGTATTGCCATGTGAATTGTCACTGATAAAAACATTTGTACCTGTAAGCACATGATTACCAATTTCAATGGATCTGATGGCGGTGATGTGTGCACCACGCCTGATAAGACAATGATTGCCTATTTTGATTGAGGGAGGATTTTCATCAATTTTTCTTGCTGTCAATTGAATATCCTTCTCTATAATGGTATCATTTCCTATTTCTATGTATTCTTCACCCATCAGCGTATATGGATGCCAGATGATAATGGATTTTCCGAATGTTTTGAATCTTCTTCTCAGAAAACCTGTGTATATTCTATTGTGAATAGAATGAAATAAGGCCGTTAGCTGACGAGGATAAATCAAGCCCAAAGTTTGACCAATAACATCTAATATCTTCTTTATCATGTCTTTATTCTTTTGGATATTTGATTAATAATACTTCGTGATATCTTAAGTATGCATATAATCCCAAAAGGGTAATTATTCGCAAGTTGCCTGTGTCTGCATACGAGAATAGAGTCATTCCTCCTTGTATGCTGATACATGCAGTAAAGTATATCAACAGTAACTGATGTAATTTTATTGTAGTATCATGTAGCCTCGTCTTGCGACTTATCATATAGAATACACAGACAAATATGACAAAAGCCAGGATTGGACCGAAATCGATTGTAAAATCACCAACGAATGTGGAGAAGAAATTGTCATCCAATTCTAAGTTATGATATTTGTCTCTACGCTCAACAAAATTCTTGGGCGTACCTGGATCAATGATACGTTTGAACAGATTGATGGTTCTATCACCGTATCTTATGCCGCCTGCATCTAGTCCATTATTGTTGAAATACAAGCTGCCTTGTCCCAAATACCAATTGATGAAACCACCAACACCGGCATTTTCCTTGCCAAATCTACTCATGGTTATTGCTATGATTGGCAGTGAAATGACAATCATGGAAATGATTCCAATCTTCTTTACAGCCTTGTTGATTCTGCTTGATAAATAGGGCTTAAACAGAAAATAGCCAACAATTACAGTAAGGGTACATGACACTATACCGCCTCGCTGTCCATGAGTAATAGGTATGATAATACCTAGGACAGTTGTAAATGCCAAGCCATAAATCACTAGTTTATGTTTAAAATTTTTCAACGACAGAAAATAAAACAGTAAGAATATGGTAATGTCAGAAAGAGAATTGTAGATTACTGCTGGCAGATTACGTATGGCTCCACCAGAGTTGCTAACTTCATCAACCTGGTCTGTATATACTTCTTTAGCCGCAGTCTCATCAACAAATAAATTCAAGATGCCCTTATTCGCCTGCGTTATGATTCCTGGAATCATCAGTATTGCTGAGATGACAATGATGCACCCTATTATGACCAATATTCTGGTATTGGGATTTTCGATGGATTCCGAAGGATGATGATGATGTATGATAATAGGGGACAGGGCTATCATTAACATCGTATATAAATAGATATAGGGGAATAATTTCAGAGGCTTGTATGCTTCTGAAAACAGCGGATCATTGATGGATAAAACCGAAAAGAAAGCATATAGAATATACATAAACATAATGACGCTTCCTGTATCTAATACCATTTTTTTATAATGATACCAGATAAACGTCAATATCCAGACTAACAGATAGGATATGCTTAATATATTATTTGATACGATTTCAGACATGTTTGAATACTGTTGATGTTAAATACTTTTTGATAAGTTGCCGCTCATTTGAAGAAAGTCCCAACATATAACCTAGAATAGCCATGCATAAGGGCGCACCTAAGAGTACACTGGCTAAGTTAATCCACTGATTGGAGATGAATCCATTCAGGAAAGCAAATATAGCGTAGCTTACTATTGAAACTATAAGTGCAGGAATCAGAAATCCCCACATATATTGTCTCAGTGAAAAATATGTGAATATTTTTCGGATACAATAAATTCTTACGATATGGGCCAGTATGCAAACTATCAACATAGACATGAACAATGATTCGGATGGTAATCCAAGCTTATAGAATAACCACGTTATAGGAAGACTCAATGCAGTGAGACTTTCTGTCAGTAGATGATAGTTACGGATTTTTCCCGTTGCATGAATGATGATAGTGATAGGATTATGCATGGATATTACTATGAGATAGACTAGCATCAATTGACAGAACAGAACCGTTATATCATTGGCAAAGCCAAGCCAGCAGGTCAGAATCCATTTCATTTTGATGAACAGTGGGATGGATACCGCTGTCAATACATAATAAATGAATTTATTGGACATCGTAAACAGTTGGCAGACATATTCCAGATTGCCTTCTGCGTATTTTTTTTGCATGGCAGGACGGAATGGAACAATCATACTATTGACCAAGGCGGTAACAGCATTGTTTATCTGGAGTGCAACGCCAAAAGCTGCATTAATGATTGGACCAAAGAAAATATTTATCAGAATAATACCTCCTTGAAACATGCTTGTGTTGACTATTGAACCCAATATTGTCCAGCCGGAAAAAGACAATAAGTTTTTATAGATACTCTTGTCCTTTATTTTCGTGTATTTTAAATCTTTAAAGAGTAAATGGCTTAGGACGACATAGGTGGTTAAGACAAAAAGTGCAACGAAGAGTAACGAGCCGCTATAGAAGCACAAATGGTCCATACCTATTAGGATGGTTACATAGGTTAATACCAGCTTTCCAAGACTTTCCAAGGTTGAAACCAGTGCATATACTCCTATCTTTTCGTATGCAAAGATGAGAGAGAGGAATGGTATTTGTATGAAAGAACACAGAAAGGTAATCAAAGAAAATTGATAAACCCATAGTACAGCCTCCATTCTATCTGCAGGTATGTTAAGCTGAGTATTGACAAACCATAAACCTACAGTCTCAAAAATGGTTATAATGATGATGCATAAGATTAATTCAATGTTTATACTCGCAGAATATACTTTTTTCAACTCTCCCTTATCTTGCTTGCCTAAAGCTACGGAGTAGAAGCGCTGGATGGAAAGTGTCAGTACTCCGGAGATGAAAGCGGAAGTAGTGATTACGCCCGCTATCGTATTGAACAATCCATAGTCTACAAGCCCTAAAGCTTTGATGATCAACCTTACAGTGTATAAATTGACAAACATCAATACCACCATTCTTGCAAACAACACGATGGTGTTGCTTGCAATGCGTTTGGTGGATTGTGTGTTGTCAACTTTACTATTGGTGTTCATAAGCTTTTTAATCTAAAACTATATCCCTTAACACATAAATGGTTGTTCCTGCAAAAGCAAGGAAAGTCATCATCAGAACGAATATCATGCGCTTTGGTGATTCTGGTCTGAGAGGCACAACAGCACCTTTTATCAAGGAAAAGGCAGGTGTACGTTCCTGAACCTTGGCTTTTGCCAGTTGCAATTGTGTGCTGAGAGAGGAATAACTATTGTACTTTAGCTGCATGTCATTCTCCAGGTCATTCTGTTTTGCATGAATACTTTCCAAAATAACGTCCATGTTTGCATCCGAATAACTTCCGTAGAGCTGGCGGGATTTTTCGTATGCAGCTTTGGCTTCTGCTGTAAGTTTCTGGTAATACTTCACATCATTTCTCGCCTTATTGGTTCGATAATTGGTTATAAATACCTGGAGATGTTGTCTTACAGAATCTACCAGAATCTTACAGATATATGGATCCTGTGCTTTGGCGCTAATGGTGATGGCACCGGTCTTCTTGTCTGTTGTAAATTTGATGCTCTCCTTGATTTGTTCTACGATATTTGAATCGTCCTTTGACAAATTATAAGGATTGAATTTGCCATCCGTTGCCAAGTCCTGTTTCTTTGAAGTCAGTTTCCCCTTAATCCAACCCATACATGCAGTCCACCAGGCAACTTCCTGGTGTTTCTTCAAGTAAGTATAGTAATCGGTGGAGATGGAATGATCCTTATTCGTGACCTTGATATGAAACAATTTTGATACGAAACCATTATCATCCATCAGTTCCGGATAGAGCAGCGGAGTGATAGCGTCTGTGGACTGCATGGACGACAGATCCAGTCCAAAAGTAGAGGCCAGCGAACTCAAGGCAGAACCGCTACCGGAACCGGCACTTTCCACTTCTGGTACTACTACTGCTTCAGCAGCATAGACCCTAGGTACGCAAACGATATAGAGACATGACAATACAAATACGATGGGTATGATTATTGCATATAGCTTACGTCTCAGCTTTATTTCTTGAAATACCTTTTTATAATCTATCTTTTTTGCTTCCATTTTTCGTTTATGTTAATCGTCATTACTTGCTCAGATTAGCTATCGTCGCAATCATGGCTGCGATGCTACTCATGCTTGTACCCAGGCTCATGGTCTCTGCTACGCTCATCTTGCGCTTCATCTTGGCAGGCACTACAATCTCGCAGCCTGGCTGAACCTTGGTGCCATGACCAACCTTGGCTACCTTGCCGTTCATGTAGATGATGTAGGATTTGCTCTTGTAGGCGTCTGATGCATAGCCACCAGCTTCGGCAATGTACTTGGATACGCTCTTGCCCTTCTCGTAGACAACCGTATTGGCGTACATCACAGCGCCGTTGATCTTGACCGTACCGTTATATTGAGGCACAACCAGACGGTCACCTTCCCTGAGGATGATGTCTGCATCTGAGCCAGGCTTGTTCAACGCTTCTTCCAAATCAATACCAACAGGATATTCTTCCGGCACATTGAACTTCAGAAGATCCGCGTCCTTGGCTTCCTTTGCTGTCTGCGTGATGGCGCTAGCATTGTTGCTGCTGGCAGCCAGTTGCAGAAGATTTTTCTGCTGCTGTTCACGTTGCATTTTCAGGACGGCTTCCATACGAGCTTTTTCGGCTTCGTTTGCCTTACGCATCAGGCGGGCACCCTTGATATAGGCTTGCTCGGTTGCGCCACCAGCTCTATGGAAGAGATCACTGAGGCGCACATTGCGACGGCTCAAAGTATAAGTGCCACCAAACATCACCTCACCCTCAATCTTTACGTTCTGCTGTTCTGCATAGGCAGGACTCTTGCGAATGCTTACCTCGTCAAAAGGCATCAGCTTGAAGCCCGGAGTTCCGTCAATGACAAAACCGTCCTTCAAAGACAGAATATAGGTCTGCGCAATGATGCTGTCGGGCGCTGTTGCCTTAGCATCGCTTACTCGTCTGCTTACCATCACGTTAACCGTTGAAGCCTTGTCTGTCAAGCCTCCAGCCTGGAGTACGAAGTCTTCAACTGTTTCATTTTCAGCATATTTGTAGACACCAGGATACTGCACTTCGCCACGTATGGTCAGGGTGCGCTCTGTGGTCTTGTCCTGTCGGGTAGGGATGAAGAGTACATCGTTTTCCTTCAATGGAATGTCCGGAGTGTTGCCTGCCATGATTCCGGCTAAATCCACGCTGATTACTTCCAGGTTGCGGTCTGCCTTCATGCGATGCATTATGGCTCTGTTGGTGAATGCATCTTCTGTGAGTCCTTCTGCATGCTCTATCAGTGAACGGACGCTGTTTACCTGTTCTCCAAGGTTGTACATTCCAGGGCGGAACACGGCACCCTTTACCTCTACGGTGTTGGCATAACGAGGCAGAATGGAATCTACGCTTACTGAGTCGCCATCATCAATGCGGAAGTTGGCAAAATCAAACTCTTCTACGTTATATACGGATTTTTCCCTTCCGGTCTTGCGGTTCACGCGGACAGATTTTCTGTAAGCATCTCCAGCAAAGCCTCCGGAATATTTTAGAAGGGAGTTGACGCTCTCATTCTTCTTCATCTCATAAATCATCGGGCGCTTGACCTTACCCGTAATGGTTACGAGACAATCGTATGGACCAACGACGATGACGTCATTATCTGCCAGTCTTACATTGCCCGTAAGCTTGCCGTTGAGGATGTAATCATAGATGTCTACAACCGTTACAAGGCGGTTGTTACGATAAACCTTGATGTTGCGCAAGGTTCCCAGGTCGTTTGTTCCTCCTGCCATATAGAGTGCATGGAACACGGTGGCAAAGGCTGAGAGGGTGTAGGTTCCCGGTGCCTTTACCTCGCCCATCACGTTAACCATGATGGTCTTGGTTTGCCCAACTGTCAGTTTCACCCGGCTTGAACGGTAGCGGCTTCCCAGAGTGTTGCGGAGTCGGGCATTAGCCTGGGCTACGGTAAGACCACTTACGTTTACTGGTCCATAACCCTCGATAGTTACTTCTCCATCAGGAGAAACTGTGCTCTGAATGGTTTTCTGTGAAGCTCCATAGATGTCAATGATGACTGCATCACCTGGTCCCAGACGATAGTTCTGTGGGGTAGCGATGTTCATATTCGGTTCGAAACTCAATTCCTTGTTGTTGAAGATGTCACGACCGAAAACCTTCTTGCGGTTCTTTTCCTTTTCAGCAAGAAGGCGCTTGAGCATCAGGGTAGAATCAGGGATGATGAAATCCATCTCATTCTGAAAATCCATGAATTCCGCATCATTTTCATCGTAAGAACGCTTGAAATTTTCATCCTCTTTTGCCTTTATGCGATAATTGCTGTAGTTTTCTGCCTTTTTGTTGACATTATAGTAATCTTCTCTCCTTTTTCCGTTGTTCGTACGAAGGCGTGTTGCGTCCTTGCCGGCAATCTCTTCAGAGGCTCCGGTAATACCGCCTTGTTTCATCTGTCGTTCATACTTATTTCGAACGCGTCGGATTTGCGAAATGTCAACGCCTTGCTGCATCAGCTTGGTTACGATTTGGGCATTGGATGTTCCGCGCTCATGTTCCTTTACAACATATTTCATCACCTGATCATCAGTCATAGACGATGATTGGGCGTGTATTGTATTTGCAGAAAAAGCTAGCAAAAGTGCCAGGATGATATATTTCTTCATTCTCAATTTATTATCAGTGTTTATGATTCTCCTTTGATTAGGATTATGCCAGTTGGGTCATGTGATAACCCAGGTCCTTCAGCTCCATGGCAATACCCATGAGATACATTTGGTGAAGGGCTGCAATAAAGCCTCTGAAAGCTTCCTCGGTTCCTGGCTGCAGATTCTGATGAATCAGCAGGTGGAAGGTGCGGGCAGCGCATTCGGCTACGATGGCAGACAGTTCCTTGTGCTTTGCTTCATCAAGGAGGAGAACTTTCTCGCAGATATAGTCGTCCATGTGGTCGAAGTCGATACGGTCTCTGAGATATTTGTAGTGGTCTTCTACCTTGCCGTAGAGTTCCCAATCTTCATCCCAATACTTCGCCAGAGCCATTCCTACGAACATGATCCAGCCCAGGCTGACGGTAGGATATTTGTTAAACTCCCGCAGTGCATCCGGAAGATAGCTTTCTCCAACCTTTGCCCAAAGTTGTTCCAAGTCAGGAGCTTCTGGCAGATGCTGGTCTACAAGGTCTTTACTAGTAAGATATTGATAAAGATCATTCTTGATGATTTCTTCTACATTTATTTTATTATTTTCCATTGTCGTTTCTATTTTTCTTGCAAAGATACATTATTTTTATGAAATAAGCAACTATTTATTTCATTTTTTAGGATAGGGTGGTTATATTGCTTCGATTGTGCATAATATTATTAAAAAAGCCTTGGTTGCAAAAATGCAACCAAGGCCCGTATGTTTAGAACTTAAAGTTTTTTTTGATAATACTAGATCTGCTCGCTCCAGTCCTCCTGGCTCTTACGAACGTAAGTCTGGTAACGGAGCTTAGCCATCTTCTCTGCCTGAGAGAAGAGCTCATCAGCCTCCTTAGGGAATGCCTTCTGTACAGAGAGGTAACGAACCTCACCGAGCAGGAAGTCGCGGAAGTTCTCCCAGTTAGGAGCCTTAGAGTCGAGTGTGAATGGGTTCTTACCCTCTTCAGCCAACAGTGGGTTGTAACGCCACAAGTGCCAGTAACCGCACTCAACAGCCAACTCTTCCTCGTGCTGTGAACGACCCATGCCGCCCTTACGCTTCAAACCGTGGTTGATACATGGTGCGTAAGCGATGATGAGTGATGGACCTGGATAAGCCTCAGCCTCGCGGATAGCCTTCAATGTCTGAGCATTGTCAGCACCCATAGCTACCTGAGCTACGTAGATGTAACCGTATGTAGTCTGCATCAAACCGAGATCCTTCTTGCGGATACGCTTACCCTGAGCAGCGAACTGTGCGATAGCACCGAGTGGAGTAGACTTAGAAGACTGACCACCAGTGTTAGAGTAAACCTCAGTATCGAGTACCAGGATGTTAACATCCTCACCAGAAGCCAATACGTGGTCGAGACCACCGTAACCGATATCATAAGAAGCACCATCACCACCGATGATCCACTGTGAACGCTTAACGAGGTAGTGATCCAAAGTCTTGAGCTCCTTGCAGATAGGGCAACCCTTCTCAGCGCCGGCAGCGATGAGAGGCTTCAACTCTGCAGCAGCCTCCTTAGAACCCTCAGAATCGTTCATGTTAGCAACCCACTTGTCAGCAGCTGCTACGAACTCAGCAGGAACATGCTCCTGAGCCTTAGCCTCCTCGAGCAAGTGAGCGATGCGCTCCTTCATCTTCTTGTTACCCATTACCATACCGAGACCGAACTCGCAGAAGTCCTCGAACAATGAGTTGTCGAATGCAGGACCCTGACCCTTAGCGTTCTTTGTATATGGAGTAGATGGGATAGAAGCTGAGTAGATAGAAGAACAACCAGTAGCGTTAGCAATCATCTGACGGTCACCGAAGAGCTGAGAAATCAACTTAACGTATGGAGTCTCACCACAACCAGAGCAAGCACCAGAGAACTCGAACAATGGCTGAGCGAACTGAGAGTTCTTAGGGCTCTGCTTGATGTCAACGAGATCCTGCTTAGAAGCTACCTTGTGTACGAGGTACTCCCAGTTAGCTGCTTCCTTGACCATATCCTCTGCGTCTACGTTGAATGGAACCATTGTCAACGCCTTCTCACCCTTCTTACCTGGGCAGACGTCAGCACAGTTACCACAACCAAGACAGTCTAGTACTGAAATCTCGATGCGGAAGTGCATTCCAGCCAAAGCCTTAGGTGCCTTAACATCCTGAGTTGCGAGACCCTCGATGCCTGCGAGCTCCTCGTCGGTCAATACGAATGGACGGATAGCTGCGTGAGGACAAACGAATGAACACTTGTTACACTGGATACAGTTCTCTACGTTCCATACTGGTACGAATGCCTCAACACCACGCTTCTCGAATGCTGCAGTACCGTTCTGCCATGTACCGTCAACTGTGTTGTGCTTAACGAAGTCAGAAACCTTCAAGAGGTCACCTGCCTGGCCGTTGATAGGACGAACGAGCTCCTTAACGAATGCTGGAGCGTTATCCTCCTTAGCCTCATCGTCAGCGAGGTTAGCCCAAGCTGGATCTACTGTCAACTGCTTGTACTCACCACCACGGTCAACAGCGCCGAAGTTCTTGTCAACAACGTCCTGACCCTTCTTAGAGTAAGACTTAACGATGAATGCCTTCATCTGCTCTACAGCGAGATCCAAAGGAATAACCTCTGTGATACGGAAGAATGCAGACTGGAGGATGGTGTTGGTACGGTTACCGAGACCAATCTCCTGAGCAATCTTAGTTGCGTTGATATAGTAAACAGTGATGT
>OLSD01000315.1_pt1 | contig 52110 bp, 44 predicted proteins | sample 1672211 | NCBI WGS metagenome assembly OLSD01 (sample SAMEA3136659, study PRJEB25190) | human gut metagenome | reverse complement strand
TCCACCATAGCCCTACTGTTTTTCAAATTGGTTCTTACAACCATTTTAGTTGCATATTTTTCAAGTTTAAATCTTGGGGTAAAATCCTTATTACGAAAAACAGTCAATGTGGTATCATAATCATGTTCATCCAATGGTAACAATGAAAGGTCTAATTCTTTATCAAATTGTCCTTGAATAAGATTATGTTTAAGAAAATGCTTATTATCTTGTATTGTTCGTAGTCTATATCCTTCTTCTTCATAAACAGGACTATGCTTCATGAAATCTTCTTTGATTTTCTTTTTGACAGTATCAATGCCGGAAAATTCTACTTCACCATTTTCATCAACAGTCATTTTAATTCCAGATGTATCATATTTATCCGCTTCCTTTAATACTCGGTATGATTTATCTCGCATTTCAATAACTGCTTGTGTTTGTTTTTCCTCAAGCATATCAGCAAATACACCGCCCGGCTTTACTTGTTGATTAATCTCTGTTCCGCCTAAAGCATCTTTTGGGCCATTCATAACGGCATCAGCCCCCGCCATCCCATGAAAAAGCGAGTGCCAAGCAATAAGAAAATTCCTTTTTAATCTTTTTATAAATCCCATTATGCCAATTTATTAAGCCTTTCTTCAATTTCATTTATTATTTGATTATGTATCGTATTCATATGTTCAAATTTTTCATATTCATGAGAATAAGAATTAAGCATTCCGCTATAATCCCTAATCATATTCTCATATTTTCGGCATACAATACAAGCAGCCTTTTCATAATTAACAAGGTCTTGAATCGAAAGATGTATTAATTTAATAGTTTCATTATCTTTTACCATAATTCTTTTTTTCTTTTAAAATAATTTTTAATACAATAAAAGTCAATTGTTCCTACTATTTATTATAAAATCATGTGATTATGGCTAAATTTAATATAAAAGAAGATAGACTTCAACAAATTATAAGTGAAAGTGTTGTTGAAGTTATTAAGGAAAACACAGAAAATGAAGATTTAGCAGGCTTTTTAGGAAAAATGTATCAAAAAGGAAGAAATTACGCCTCAGATTTTAAAAAGAAATTTAATGCCGCACGAAATGTAGAACGTTATAAGCATAGAGATTTTGACCCATATGCTGAATATGGAGAAGAAATGGCTAACAACGCCCGTAATTATGGTGCAAGGCAATATGCGACTGATATGTATAATAAAACCGTTGATAGAAATCAAAACGCCCGTCAATGGACAACTGATAAAAGTACTGGAAATCAGCAACAGAATACCCAACAGCAACCATTATCAACAACTCCGCAACAACAAGGACCAATGCCAAATCCCGATGTTGCTCCGCAGCAAAATCAACAACAAGCACAACAGCCAAATTTTCAGCAAGCAAATCTTAATCCATCAAGGAATAACACATATACACAACAAACACAAAATTCCGCAAAGGCTTTGGCACAAAAGAATGCCCAATTTCTTACACAAAAAGGATTTAAATTTGTTAATGGACAATGGATATATACAAAAGACGGTTCTAATTGGCCGGCATTAAGAAGCCAATACCCAGATATTGTTCAAGCAGCAAAATCATACGCTTTTGCCACAAGAAAATTACAAGAGGCAAGAAAAGCAAAATTAAATAAAATCATTTCAGAAACAGTTACCAAATATATCAAAGATAAAAAAAGGAGACTTTCTTAAGCCTCCTTTTCTTTTTTCTCATCGGTTGAGCCAAAACCTCCCGTTCCTCGTTCAGTATCCATATTGATTTCATCAACAAATTCAAATTCGGCAGGAATCGTCATTCCTATTTTAATCTGTCCAATTTTGTCACCAACCTTATATCGTGGCATATTTGGAAATACATGATAAAATACAGCCTTTGCCTCACCTCTATAAAAATAATCAAGAGTTCCATAAGCATTAGATAGAACCATTCCCGTTTTCCATACTGATGAACGGCATCTGAAATCTATGCTTAAATTCAGAACTTCAGATGTTCTACTTGATGTCCATTTATTCGCCCCTCTTGCAACAACATAATAACTGTCATCAAATTCATAAGCCAACCCCAATCCATATTCCCACACATTTGGAGCAACTTCTTTTTCAGAAACCGCCCATACATCATAACAAAAATCTCCCGGCTTTCCTTGTGTCGGAAGTTTTGCATTTTCATTTAATTTCTTTAGTTTAATCTTAACACTCATTATTTTTCAACATTTTTTGCTTTATTATATCTTTCTCTTTCAATCGCATATGCGAGTTCATTTGCCTGTTTAATAATAATGGCAAGTATTGATTTGAAAGGGTTTTTCGTATTATCTTCATCTCCATCAAGAATCTTGATAGCCTCATATTCAGTAGGAGTTAATTTAACCCCATTATTCAATGCCTCCAATGCGCTCCTTTCACCAGATTTAAGATTCCCTTCAAGTTTAGCAAATTCAAAAAATCTGCCACCTCTGATTTTCCAATCTTCTGTACATGGAGCATACATATATCTTTTAGACAAATGCATGATACAACAAACTTTCAACAATGAATTTTTATCAACTTGAAATGTTCCCGAAATCATCTTTGTCATACGTTCCGCAATTCCCATCAACATGTTGATATGCATCAAAAGAGCCCCCTTATAGGCAGTTCCGGCATCCTCAGATATTCCACACGGAGAAGAAAGAAGTTCATCATGAAGTTTATCCATGTCATAATAATTGTTTAAACCAAGATTGGTGAAGATTGTCGCAAATTGTGCCCATGCCTCATTTGCTTGTGTTTCCGCTAATACTAACATAAATTTAAGTTTTAATTGTTTGAAAATTTTCTTACTTAAAGATACAAAAAAATATTCAATAAGGCAAAATCCATTAAAACAAAAACCCCCGCATCACTGCGGAGGAAAAAGAAAAAATATGAAAAAATGGTTAGTATAACTAATTAGTTATGAGTTTAATATTGTTAATTGCGTTTGTAATATTACGTGTGTTGCTAATACTTTGTGTAGTATCTCCGGAAATTGAATTTTGGATAGATTCAAGTTCTTTAACAACATTTGCAAGTCTGCTGTCAATAGTTTGACTGTTATCTTTCATCTGCTCTTGAGTCTCATCACTTTCCCTCTGAACCATGTCATAGAAATTCTCAGTCACTCCTGTCTTGTTTGAATGGAAAATACCTTTAATTGAATTAATTAATTTATCAAATACGGTTTCTCTATTCTTTCTATTAAGGTCAGCATCAACTTTCTGTTGTTCAGTTTGTGCAGAAATAATAGCCTCAAGTCTATCGGTTTGGTCGTGGATAGCAGCCTCATTGGTTCTTGAAAATAAATCTATATGATGAGTTATCTGAAAAGTATTACTGATAAAGCCAACATCTGACTTGTATCCATATGTATCCTTATCTTTAATATCCATGTTGTTTTTTTTAGTTTTTCATAAATAGTATAAACAATCGAAAAAACCTCTTGGAGTAAATCCAAGAGGCAAAACTAAAAAACATTATGACACGTTACTTTTGAATTATGGATTGATACCATTCAGCACGAGTTTTTGTCACATTTCTGATATCATATTTATCTTTCACGGAATTATAAAGATTGTCTTGTAATTTAGTTATCAATTCCGGATTATCAATTAGTTTCTTGATAACCTTAGCCCAATCTTTAGGTCGTTTTGACGGCTCAATAAGGACGCAGTTTCCCTCATCATTAATAATTCCACCCTTTTCAAACATATTCTTGCTTCCAATTGTATATGGTCCGAAATTAGTTGCTATGATTGCTGTATGAGTAAATCCTGCCTCAATAAATTTCAATTCTGATTTAACTTCATTAAACGGATTCGGGTCAAGCGGGGCAAGAAGAATATCTACATTTCGGTAATGTGTTGCATAATTATCAACATCTTTTGTCCATTCTCTTCTATAAGGCTCATTTTCCACTAATGGCCATTGAACACCTTTCAAAAACTTATGTAAAAAATCTTTATATGCAGGTGAACAAATTTTATAATCGTCAGTACAGGTTTTTTCATAAGAATACCATACAGATTCTGTTGGCTTAATCGGACGCTGACCGACCATAACACCTTGCTGATTAACAATATTCACTGTCCCCCTAAGGTCATAGCCACAAAGAACAATTTGAATCTTATCAAGAATACCCATTCCTCCAAGCATGTTTGAGAATCCTTTAAGTTGCTCCATATCCTTTTCATGAGCGGAACCCATAACAAAACCAATACGGATTCTTTTGGATTCGTTCTTGATTGGAAGATATTGTTCTTCTTCCGGGTCTATTGCATTTGGATACACAAAAACATTTTTATTATATTTTCGTATCTTGTTTGCGAAAATTTCCGTGGTCGTGGTTACATAATCAAATCTTTTGATGTTCTCAATCATTTTCTCCGGAACTTTCATTGATTTGTTTGTAAGATAAAGAGGGTGCTGCGGACCAACGTCCCAATTATCATCAATATCCATTATGGTTGTGATTTTATGCTCCTTGCAATAATCAAGAAATTTCCAAAAAGTCTCCATATCATTATAGAGTCCCTTATGAATATGAATTATATCATATTTGTCAAAAGAAGCCAAATCAGCCCAATTCGGAGAATAATTTATCTCAACATTAAACTTATCCCCATAAAGTTTGTCCAATTGTATATGAGGATTAAGAGAACGGTGCAATCCGCACCCGAATTTGTCGCTTGGCACTACAAGCACATTATATTTTCTATCCATTATCTTCAAAATATTTAACAATTATGAAAGCAAGTCCTTTGCATCAAGATTATTATCATTGGCATATTTAATCGTTGCATCTTCCGCCATCTTCCCCAATGTGGTTTTCAAGCAATAATCTTTTGTAGCATAATCTTCATCAGTAGAATCACGAAAATTTCTTACAATATTATTGATAGCAGTATAATTTGATAAATAATCAGATTTAGAAGCATACAATCTCGTAGATAAGCCTAAAGAATTTGCATCCTTAGCATCTCTAACGTCACTACCCATATAGATAAAAGACCAATTATATTTGTCTTCTTGTTCCTTTATCATTTCTTTAACTCGTTCGGATTTATATTCAGTTGAAGCGTTTTCGCCGCCATCGGTCATAATTACAATAAGATTCTTTTCTGGACGTTCATCTTCGCTCATTTCCGCAAGACGCTTTCCTACCTTGTCTATAGCGGTTCCCACACCATCAAATAATGCAGTACAGCCACCCGGACAATAAACATTATCAATATATTCAACATTGTTTATATCCTTCAACAAATAAACCTCTTTCACCTTATCAGCAAATTTATAATAAGATACTGCACAAGTACCATTTGTATTTTCTCGTTGCTCATCAACAACCTTTTTGAATCCGCCAATAACATCATTCACGGCGTTATACATACTTCCAGATTCATCAATCACAAAAACAATATGCACAAAGTTTTCTTTCATAATTCTTTTTTTACACAGAAAATAAGTAATAAAATTGTTAAAGTAAACTATTTATCTATGAAAAATTGTAGGATATGGCAAAAAAAACTCTCATATTGACAAAAAGGCAATTAGATGAAATTTGTGGCGGAGATTCTTCATATTTGGATGGTCTTGGCTCAAAGCCTGATGTGCCCAATAATTTTAGTAATGAAATAAGCGCCAGCGGAAGTATGGATGATGAATATCCAAATCCGACAACAACCGATGATATGAGAGATACCATGACTAATGATTGGAGAGGAAATGCAAAACTTGCCGGAATGGGTCCGATAACAGTTCATGAAATGACCAAAAAAGAATGGAATAATGTTTATCTTGACGAAGAGCGAGAACATGGAAATAAACGGTTAAAAGCCCGTCAATTTGGTGCTCAGAATGGTGAGGCAGGAAAATCTTACGGAGCGACAAAAACCGCACTTTCAAGACTTAATACAGCCCAAAAAACCATTCAAACAGGAGCCACACCAGAAATTAAGCAAAAGGCAATGAACACCGTCAATCGAATGAAAAACAATTGGAATGGAATTGATTTAGCCGCAAACCAATACAATACCGCAAAAATGGCAGATAAGTCCATGCAGCAAAATAAAATTGGTCCAAAAATCACTTCCGCCCCTAAAGAAACAGGTAACGGTAAAGGGCATACCCCTCAAAATGGAATTATAACAAGATAAAAATCAAAAGATTATGCAAACTTGTCTTGAAAAGAAAGGTATAGAAGCAAGGCATGAAGCCCTTGTCAGAAATGATTATACACAAAATGATGAGTATTCAGTACTTCATCCAGATGCAATAAGTGATGGTGACCCGCTCGGTAAAGGAACCGGTGGTGGTCATACTCATTGGACTCCTGATTGTAATAAGCCATCAGCAATAGATTATCGTAATTTTGACACCATCAATGGCGGTGGTCTTTATGATATTGAAGGACGTAACGGGGTAGGCGGAAGAAATTTCCTTAAGAATATATCCCTTTATAATGAAAACTATGAATACGGTCCAAATCTTGTTGACACCTCGCTTAACGTAGCGGACGGACAAATTAGATTGTAATTGAAAAATGCCAAAAGAAACAGTAAATAAACAGCAGATGCTTAATGAAATAAGCCAATCTCATGACCAACGTATAATTGATGCAATTAACAAGGTCGTGAGGGTTCGTATGACTTATAATGACCGTCAAGACAATTTTGTGCTAAATTATGAAAAGACAAAACTTGTCGGTCCCGATAAAGGTAAAAACGAACGTTATATTTTACCAGTTGCTTATGGATTAACCAAATCTGGCAAAAGGGCAATCCGAGCATTTGAAACAGCAGGTTCCACAAGACGTGGTGTACCTCATTGGAAACTGTTTCTTCTTGATAATATTGTTAGTTGGGCCAACGGGCATAAAAGTTTTAAAAACTATGCGCAGCAATTAATTAATATGGGGCTTAATACACAAGGTGATAAAGGAATGACAACCTTATTTGCTATAACCCCAATTGCTGACAGCAACGTACAGGTTGCAAAAGATACAAATCCTATTGATTCCAACCCAATTTCAAAATCAGAGGTTTCCCCTACCCAATCTTTGCAGCAGCCTCAAACAACTGATAGGCAAAATTATGTTTCGGCTCAATCACAAAGAATTCCTACTATTGACAAAACACAATCAAACAATTATTTTAAGAATAAGGTTGAATCTCCTGATACAACACCAATAACAAAACAAGATGTTGCTACTGAGCCAGAGGTTAATAACAAAACCCAATCACAGCAGCCAACAAATGCAGAACAAGAGCCATCAATACAAAACGCTCCGGAAACAAAACCTGTAACCAAAGATGAAGTTGATAATCAGGAAAATAAATTGACATCAACGTTCAAGGATTTAACTGATAGAATGAATAACCTTTATAAGGACAATGACGAAAAAGAAATAGATTAAAATGGCAATATCAAAAGACAGATTGGCAGCGATTATAAGTGGCAAAGCAGCAAAGTTATGTTCATCTGAAAGCCAAAAGCAAATCAAGGCATTAGGAACTTCTATGTCAAACAGACTTGATGAAGCAACAATGCAAGGAGATGATATGGCAGCTCAATATGAAGCAATGTTAGGCTATAACAGTGATGAAAACTCAGATTCAAGAGATATAAGTTTCACATCAGATGACGTGCAATTGAGCAATCTTCCCGAACATATCAAAAAATCAATGCTTGAACATAACATTGACCGTAGTGGTCTTGGAGGAACCTCGGTTCTTGACAGTATGGGAATCAAACCTAAAAAAAATGTTAAGGTAGCCCAAAGAACCCCTATCACAGAACAGCAGCAAATGCCTCAGCAATATGCAATGCCATCAGTACAAAATAATGTTGATTATAGCATAATAAGAGCGGTAATAAATGAATGCCTTAAAGAATATTTCGGCAAGCAACCATTAAATGAAGGAATCAGCGCACTTGAAACGGTTGCATTAAAAGGAAAAACAATCTCCTTGGTTGATAACAAAGGAAATATTTATCAAGGGAATCTGAAATTAGTCGGAAATACAAACGATAAGAAACAATAAAAAAAGGAAGGTCTTTAAAAACCTTCCTTTATTTTTTTCCAAAATGCTTTTTCCACCAACTCTTCCATGAAGGAAGGCATTCTTCAACTAAAATCGTACCCATTGCTCCAAAAAGGAGACCAATAATAAAAGTACAAACAAAATCAACTGCCATAGTCACAAGTATTTAATTCATCATTATTAACCAATGCATTAAGCCTACGCTCTTTTGCATCGAATATATCATAAATAGTTGCGATTGTGATGTCAGGATAATCTTTTGATACAAAATTTCCCGTTAACGGGTCAATATCAACAAGGTTTGTTACAGCCGATGGCAATATTCCTTCTTCAAAATTATCAAAATCTTCTGAATTCATCTTTCCGACCAATTCTTCAAATTTTTCCCTTACTTGTTGAATACCCAGTTCCTTTTCCCTTTCTTTTCGTTCATCATAATCTTTGGAAATTTTATCCCAATCCATATTACATTCATCAAGGAAAGGAATCTTCCATTCCGGATGCCTTTTCCAAAAGGCTATTTCCCTATCATCCATGGTCATCAATTGTTCAAAAGTATCTTGGTCTCCCGGCTTGTTTGGAAATCCGCTACACAACTCACATTCTTCAGCAGTGAAATATTGACGGTCATCAGGATTCGTAATAAGGATTTTATTTCGGATATTTGGATGAAAGCAAACCAAAAGCGGAGTTATACGTTTATTAAATGTTTCTATATATTTTGGAACATTATATTCCTCACCTTCTTTACAAAAAATATCGCTTTCAGAATCAATGATTTCCCTCGGCACAAGATGGCAATTAAGAACAATCTCTTGTTCTATTGAAATTTCAGGATGATGTTTCTTAACGTATTCATTTAATGAAAGTTTATGCTCTTTTGGGGCAAGTTTCCCATCAATGTTGTTTGCTTTATATTCTTTTTCAAGAACAGTTTTCATATCCTTTTTATCATTGAACATCCCATCGGTTCCATAATAATGCGTTACCGTTTTCAAATCAGCATGAGATTTTGATGTTCCATCGTTAATATAATAAATTGTCTCACCCATATGAACATCAAGATTGTTCCTTATGGCAAGTTCCATCCATGCTTGCCTTGATTTAGGACGTCCAGCCTTGGTGATAGCCTGACAATCCATCATATAATCCTTAATACTTTTCTTGATTTTTCCTTTGGAGGCAATTTGTTTAAGAGGAATCTGATAATTGTATATTTTTTCAATATATGAATAATATTCCTCTATAAATTCTTGTCCCTTTTGACGTTCAAGAAGTCTCACCCCTTTTTCAAGAAATTTGGCAATGTATTCAGGCATCTTTTTCGATTTAATAGTATTGCCGACCATTTTCACATCATTTGGAAAATCTTCCTCAGGAAAATAATCCGCATAATTTTTTCTACTAAAGTTAATTGTTGCTGCAACGATTTCATCAATGCCAAGCCCCATTTTATTTTTAGCATTAGGCGTATAATGTTTATCACACATGAATAAATCATTGAATTCAGCAACATCAGCTTTAAAACCGGTATAAGATTGTCCTTTTTTAGTTTCACGAGATAATCCCGGGCTAATATAAGGATTTTCTTCATTGTAACGATATTTCTTTGGTAATTGGAAGTTGAAGCCATCTGTATTTGAGACAATGTTATGCCCTAAGGCATTAACTACTGTACCGTCTAAAGAAATATCATAAACATATTCGTCTATTTTTCCTTTATTTTTTATTTTAACCATATAACTAATTTATAAGATTTTCTTTATTTTTCCAAATAAATTTCAAATTGCCACAATCATATACTCTATAATAACCGTTTCTTTTGCAAAATTCTTTTTCTGTCATATCTTTAGGGCATCCATATTTTTCAACTAAAATATTTTTTCTTAAAGAAAATCTATTTATACGTTTTAGCCCATTATAAGGAATATAAAAATAATTTTGAGGAGTAACTTTATCTAATTCAAATCCTAATTTAGTATAAAGATTACCTTTAGACCATCTTCTATCTGCATAAGAAATAATTTCTTTAGGATTATATTTTTTTATAAAATAAGATAACAATTTAGATGCCCCTCCTATTACATTAATTCCTATTTTATTACAAAAACGTAACATTTCATATGCTCCATTTTGAGATTTATTTCCAAGATTTTTCCTCAAATTACCAAATGTCATTACAGATATTAATTGATTATTATAAAATAAGCCTAAATTATATTTAGAAATGCAGTTTCCTTGTAAATGATTATTATCAAGAAATAATGAAGATTCTTTGTAAGAAATTTCCTTAATTTCACATTTTCTTGCAAAAATTCTATCATTTTTTCTTAAAAATCCACTTATTCGTGATTTACATATTTCTTTTTTGTTATTCCACTCATCTTCATATATTGTAATTAAAAAAATTCCCTTTTCTTGGCACAAATTAAATTTTTCTAAAATGTCTTTTTTATTTCTAAATTTATCAGAGTGCCATAATAATCCATTATACTCTATTCCAATTTTTAAAGAAGGGATGTAAATATCTAATTCTTTGCCATTCAATAATGTTCTATCATGCTTTATAATAGTATCATTGTAAATTTGAGATATAAATTCATAAATTTCATTTTCGCCTTTAGAAATAATATTTCCACATTTAGGGCATCCATGTCCATTAATTAACCCATCAGGTCTTGTTACAAAAATTCCATGCTCTTTGCCATTTTTTCCTATTTTATGACAATATATTTCTGTTTTTGTTTTATTGTTAATATAATCTCCTACTATTTCATATTGTCCATTATATAATTTATTAAGGTCATTTTGAAAATCTTCTTTTGTCTTACGAAAATTTTTAAAATCACCTATTCTATTTTGTGCTTTTATTTTACCACATTCAGGACAACCTTGCCCTCTCAAATGATTATTTGCACATTGTTCAAATTCTCCATGTTCCGGACAAATAATAATAACTTTACTTCTTTTGTTTATATAATTAACTTTTGAATAATCATATTTATCCCCATGAATCTCTTTTGCCTTTTGAATAAAAGTTTCAGTTGTTCTTTTTTTTAATCCTGCACATAAAGGGCAACCATTACCATTCAAATGAGAATTTGGTACTTGCCAAAACTCTCCATGCTCCGGACATATTATACAAACTTTTGTATGATTATTTACATATTCAACCTTTGAATAATCATATTTATCTCCATGTTTCTCCCTTGCTTTAAGTATGAATTTTTCTTTAGTCATAATCATTCCTCCAAATATAACATAAGCATCCACAATCATAAATTCTATACCATTTTTGTTTTAAGCAAAATTCTCTTTCACTCATATCTTTCGGACACCCATATTTCTCCACCAATATGCTTTTTCTAAGATTAAAACGATATATTCTTTTTCTTCCGACAATGTAATAATAATTTGGTTTTGATTCATTATATTTCATAAATCCTAAAACATCATACAAATGTCCTTCTGACCATCTTTTATCTGCATATGAAACAATTTCCTTTGGATTATATTTTTTGATAAAATAAGAAAACAATTTGCTTGCTCCTCCAATAACATTGATGTTTATTTTATTTGCGAACCGCAATAGTTCCATCTTATCTTCATTGTGACCGACAAAATGTCTTGATTTTCCAAAAGTCATAACCGAAATCAATTCATTATTAAAAAATAGTCCCAATCTATATTTGGAAACACAATATCCTTGCAAATGGTTTTCATTAAGAAAAGATTTTGCATCATTTGTTGAAATTTCCTTTATTTCACATTTTCTTGCATATATCTTATGCTCTGTCTTTCCAAATATATTTGAAAGCATTGATTTGATTATTTCTGATTTTTCCAGCCATTCATCTTCAAAAATATGGAACAATCTTATCCCTTTTGAATTACATTCATCTGTTTTCCTTAAATGATAGTTTTTATCTTTGGCAATTTCTGAATGCCAATATAAACCGTTATATTCTATAGCAAAGTTTTCGGAAGGAACATATATATCAAGTTCATAATTTCCATCCAATATACCCTTACATCTTCTTTGTACTTTATCTTCACCAATTAAATTGCAAAGATATTGATATATTTCATATTCACCTTTAGATTCAACCACCCCACATTTAGGGCATCCCTGCCGTAAATCCAAATGATTTGTTCCCAACTGTTCAAATTCTCCATGAATAGGGCATATAATCCTTAACTTATTGGATATTGATGAATAACTTTCGGGAATATAAGTATATTTCTCGTTATGAACAGCATTTGCCCTATTTTCAAATTCTTCAAAAGAAAGTACTCTTTCCCTATCACATTTTTCTCTTCCGCAGATAGGGCAACCTTGCTTTGCTTTTATATGATTATTGAATGCTTGATAAAAAACACCATGTTCCGGGCAAATAATCGGATATTTTATTCTATCATTTTTATATTCCGTTATCAATGAATAATCATATTTTCCATTATGAATTTCAGATGCAATTTTCTTGACTTCTTCAAGATTTCTTCTCTTCTTTGATGAAGATTTTATATATCTGCACTTAGGACAACGTTCTCCGGCTAAAAAATGCCCGGGTGATATTTCAAATTCACCATGCTCGTTACCATTTTCATCTTTATGATGACAATAAATTTTTATCTTTGTCTTATTATTCGCATAATGAACATCCTCAAATGATAACCCCTCTATATTAGGTAAAGTTTCAATCTTTCTCAAAAACTCTTCATTTGTATATCTTTTTTTACCTATACATTCCGGACATCCTTGTTTGGCATAAAGATGCTTTTCGATAGTTTTATAAAAAACGCCATGTTCCGGGCATATTATTGCAACCTTATCTTTATTGGATTTAAACTGAACCATGGAATAATCGTATTTCCATCCATGGATTTCCCTTGCCTTTTTAATAAATTCTTCTTTGGTCATATGCTAACTTTATTTATAAATATCAAAAGAACCAAAAAACGAATTAATCTTTTAGCAAAATACACATTCTGATATATTGAAGTCCAGCCAAACAAGTTTTGGTATAAATCATTTGTTCCATTTGATTCCTCATAAAAGTATCATAAAATATTTTCATAATATTTTTGTCAGAATTCAAAATTTCCATAGGAATTCTATCAATTAAGCCATATGCCACTTTTTCAGCAATTTCTTCGATTTCATTGTCACTAAGGTTTGGAATAATGCAATCACCTTCAATATCATTCTTATAATATTCCAATTTTGTATTTTCATTAATCTCAGACGGCTTAATTTTATTTTTATCCGAATCAAAAAGTGAATGGTCCTCAGTTACTTCTACCAAAGTTTTGTCATCAACAACTTCATAAATGTCCTTATCTGTTTTATGACGATAAATATATGATGGCTCAACCCATCCACTACGGCATAAAACTTTATAAGATTTTGGAGAATAATCATATTCCCGTCCAAATTCATCTATCTGAATTTGTTTTTCATCAATAAGTTCTGAGATTGGCACAATATTAATTAATCCGCTATAATTATATTTCACAAACAATGGTGTATCACCCAAAAAAGAGTCACCCACAATTGGAGAATAATTATAATCTTCCCCCAAGCCATTCACAGTACCCATTGTAGAAAAATAATAAATCATAAGGCGCAAACATTGTCTACCAGTACAAGTGGTTCTTTCAGCACAATCAATACTTCCAAAAGGAAATACATTCGGTGCTCCGTAAGAACCAAAGAAACTATTTCCAAGTATCTTTAGGGGCAACTGTTTTTTATCGTTAGCTGCCGCTTCAGTTTTTGCCTTCATCATTTTTTTATTCAATTCTTTTCCTTCCTCTTTTGTTGAATATTCATGATTTTTAAGCATCTCTTTATATTTATCCGCAGCCTCGCCCGCTTCTTTCTTTAATTTTTTATATTTTTCTCGCTGAGTAAGAACATGTTCCAAGAAAAATAACATTGTATGCATAAGGTCTTTCGCATCAGATATGCCCCAAGTAAGGATAATTGATGGATAAAGTGAATTATAGTCAAATTTGGCAACATCAGGAACAAATCCTACCTTGAGTAGTCTTGAAAGTCCTCCGGTAAAAGTTTTATTTTCTCCAAAAGGAGGAATAGCCAAATTATTCTCATAACTCCAAGCAAGCATCAATGATTTCCATTGTCCTGCGGTTCCCATTGTACAACATTTTTGGAATGGCACGGGAAGCATCTTACAAATCAAGAAATTTGACGTATTATAACGTTGTTCCACTTTATCGCATTCCCAAAGGTCATCGAGAAGATAACGTTGAACAACATATCGTCCTGTTACAAGAGAGTATCCTTCAAGAATTTCATTTTTGGTATATAACTTAAATGTATCCCCCTCTTTTCCTTTTCTTAATCTATTTTCTTCATTTGTTTTATTAATGCTTTCGAGATAAGCATTATAAAGTTCTTCAGCAGTTACATCAGGATTATATTTACAATGGGTTCCACCTGAAACAGAACGAATATCATAATCATAATCTATTTGTCTTTGAAAATAATTCAAGTCTTTCAAAGGGTCAGCCTTAATAATATTTGGAATATAATTCGGGTCATAGATATACCAATCCCCGTCCGTTTGATTAAAAGCATAATGAGCCTCATTATCATTCCATATCTCAGAAATCCTATCACCCGGCACATATACACGGTCCGGTTTCACAATCTTTGAATATTTTGTAACATATTTCAAATTTGAAAACAACATGTTTGAATCCAATGCCTGCGCTCTACGAACGGCATGCAATGAATCGGTAACTATTGTTTGTGGAATAATTGTCTGATGAAAAGTTTCAATCTCTCCACCAAGTTTCAAAATGGTTTCCCTATAATTTTTGACAATTCCAACTCCGTCAAAGTATTTTTTTGACATTTCTTCAAATGATGTTCCAAGACGCTCACAGGCCCCTATTAGTATATTAAAGTCAAAGGCTTCTCCATTATAAGCAGTAATAATATCTGGACGAAATGTATATATTATTTTAAGAAACCTTTCAATGTTTTCAAGTTCAGAGGCATTTTTTTCTTCCTCTGAATTCCCTTCCGTAGAATAAACCTTTTCAAAGGTCATTTCTTCCCCATGATATTTAACCGGACGATTAAATCTGATACCAAATTGTTCTATTCTGTCTTTTTTGGTATCAAGTCCCGTGGTCTCCAAGTCAAATATCATTCTGAGACAATCATCATAATCCTCATACCCCTTAAACATTCTTTTACCCGTGGCAATCATATATTGTTCAATAGGTGTCACCACAAGATATTGCTTGTCATTTTTCTTTGACGTTGGCTGAGTGGTATAAGATGGCACAACTTCTTTTTCATTTTTCTTTTTACTCGGATATACGGGGTTGCCTACCCTTTTGAAAAATTCCAAAAATTTTGAATAACTCAATGGTTTTGTTGCCTTAAAGATATAAGTATATCCATCAAGTATTTCTTGAACCACTTCACCCTCAGTATTTGTTGTGTCAAGTTGCTCGCAACGAATTCCATATTGGGCACACAGTTGATTATATTTATCTCTTCCGATTTCTCCAATTTTTAGGCAAGCATTTCGGGTAGCCCACAAAAAAGGATAAAATGAATCTACAGAAATACATTTTCTATCTGATTCATCCCTATATATAACTTTAATAAAATCATCTTGATAATTATATTCAAAATTAACAATACGTTCCTGCGGATTTCGCCCATCAAGAAATGTAGATACAACCTCAGGTGTAATTGTTTTCTTAACAAAAGTTCTTGCCATAAAAAATATATTTGTTATAAAAATACAAAAAATCCGACCCAAAAACAAATGATTATTTCAAACTATTTATACCAAAAGATTTATATTTAGTAATGAACGAAGCATATTATACAAAATATAATACTGGTGGATACAAAAAATCCGGTCCATCAAAAAGATATTTGAATTTTTCTGTAAGCAGAAAAAATGTTCAATCAACCGATGCCAACGGAACACAATCTAATGCAACATTATTGGAAATCTCATTTATGAATTTGGATAAAAATGATTTTTCAACAATAAAGCAAAATTGTATTCCATCAGCAAGATTTTGGATGCAGGATAATATGTATCATACCCCATGTATGACATTTTCAATACCGGAGGCTAAATTTGCTAAATGGGTTCGTTTAATGATGCCTAAAATAAAAACAATATTGGAGGCTTCAACCACATCTCAATACCCTAATATTGATAATTTGGAAAATGACCTTATGGATGCAATTCATAATTCAGTAAATCCACAAGTCATTGAGCGGGCACAGGTATCCCTTAAAGCATTAGAAGAGGCTATTTACAATGCGATTCAAAACAATAAATGGGACGAAGCTATGGTTCTTTATAAAAAGGCAATCAACCTTATTGCCCGTGTATATGGTCACCAACTTGCCCCAAATAATGTTAAAGCAATATATGCTCAAGCAGAAGCAGCCGGCATCAAACCAACTGATAAAGGAGCGGCAACCGACTCATATTGGCCGGATGGTACAGAAAAATTCTGGCCTACGTTTGTTCGTTCAGCATCAACTTGGAGAAAATGGGGAAGAACAATCAAAGATGAGCCTAAAATGCAATATTATATAAGCAGTAGTTACACCAAACGTGAGACCAAAAAAGGACTTCAGCAAAAAGCATCTGCAATGGGTCTTAATGCATCTGACCTTTCCCTTCAGCAAAATGATACATTGGGAGTAAATAAAACATTGGCAGGATTAAGAGGAGCCGCTTATGATATTTCTGATACAGAAGGAACAACGAATTTCTTTGATGAACTTGGATTGCTCAACAATCTTGACGGAACATTGACTGATAAGGCAAAAATTGACAGTGAGCAATGGATGCAAAAAATGCAAGATATTAAAAATCAGCAAAACGTTCAATTAAATGCTCAAGACCAAAAAAAGCAAGACCTTACATCAGAAGAGGGACAAGCCAAAATATTTTATAATGCATTGGTAGATTTATGCAGCCGTTCAAAAATGGAAAAAGGATGGGATAATCTTGGCATTAAATTGCCACAACAAATTCAAGGAGACCCGATTATCACTTATTTGAATGCTGTATATAATATTGCAAAGGCAAAAATCAATATGGTATGGAAAAACCCTACCAACACTGAAAAAATTGCACAAATGGTTACCGCAGCGGTTGCCTTATGTACAGTCGGTAAATCTAAATTACCACAAATGGGATATGATTTCAGTAATGTATCACATGTGTTTGGTAGTTATGAGGAATGTAAATCAACTGTTTTAGGCGTATCTGACAGTATAATATCAGCCCTTTCCTATGAAACTGATAAACAATTCCAAAATGATACACCGCTTAATGAAATAAAATTTTTGATAAAGTTTGGAAGCCTTATGGAAAGAATGAGCAATCTTAGAACAGAAGGATATAAATACGAATTGAATGAAGGAATGATTCGCCGTCCGTCAGATGATGCAATAATGTCATTCTTGGGGCAATTTGGATTGAATTTTAATGAAGAAAACCCATCAGAAAATAATCCAAATAACAACATGGAGTAATGATTCAGGAATATACCCAAACAACATTTGATGATTTCCGTAAAAATTTGAAAAATACAATTAAATTATACCATTGCACAACAAAAGAAGGTGCTGAAGGTATAATAAAAAACGGTACATCCATAGAATATACCGGAAAGAATTCCAATTTTTATGGGCAGGGCTTCTATACAACTTATGATTTGAATAGTACTTTGGACAATCAAAAAGGAAATATATATGGAAAATATCTTATAGAATTTGCACTTATTGGCGGATTTAAAAATTTCATAATATTTGACAAAGCCATGAATGACAGATATAATGGAGGAAAACCCGTTAAAGAACAAATAAAAGAATTATGCCCACCAGAAATAGTTACTAAACTCAAAAATTATGGATATTTTAGACTTGTTGACCAAACATATGGTAAAACATGGCGTTCAGCACCTATGGCAAGAGCATTTTTCGTTGCATTAAGAGGTAATCCATTAAATAAAGACAATATGGCTCCATGGCAACAAAGTAACTTATGGGGAGGCTTATCAGATGAATCAGAATTAGCAAAAACCAAAATTCGTGGATATGTATTTTGGGGAGGAAACGATGGAAAAGTGTGTGTTGTTAGAGATTTTTCTTCTTTAATTCCTATCAAAATATGGGACCCTACAAAGGGGAAGGACCCCCGAAATGTCAGAGATTCAGGATGGATAGGAGTATTAGAGCAATCAACATACAGCAATATAACAAGTAACGGAACTTCCGGAATAGAAATTAGAGGAATATACCCGGAAACACCATTGAATGAAAAAGTTATATGTGGATATATGTTGGTTAAGGGCAAACCTGCCGGAAAATATAATTATGTTAATATGAGTACGAAAAAAGAATTACTTCCAGTTCCAGCTGATTATGCTACCGCTTTTGACCCTACAACAGAAACAGCCAAATTCACAATAGGAGATTCGGATTACGAATATTCAGCCAAGAACAATGTTTTTATTGAAGATGGATGTTTTACATATTCTCCCGAAGAATTTGCGGCAGAACTCAAAGAAAACGGCTTGCTTCAAGAATCTTTTAATAAAATGATAACATTAATGAAAAAAATAATGTAGAAATGGAAAAGAAATTTGTTGATTTTATATGCTCAATGCATGGCTATCTTATCAGAACAAAGGAAATACATTGGAATACCGATAATAATGCCGAGCATCTTTTATGCGATGAAATATTGGATTGCATAGCAGACTGTGAGGATAGATTTACCGAAGGCATTATGGGTTTGAAAGGAGAACATTTCAAAATAGGAGATTTGAAACCAATGTTACCAAGAAATGAGTCTTTGATACCAATGCTGAAAGAACTTGAAGGAGAAGTCCTTGATATAGAAAGTGACCTTTCTGAAAAGAAATATAACGGACTAATAAATGTTCTTGATGAACTTCTTGAGAATATTAACAAATTCAAATACAGAGCAAGTCAGAAATAAATATCTATCTATCTATCTATCTATCTATCTATCTATCTATCTATGCATTCAATAAAATCACTTATAAGAGAGGCAAAAGAGATTAATTCTTTAATTAACGCTTTTGCTAAAAAGAATCCAAATATTAATCCAAAAGACTTGGAACAATTATTCACGGCTGACCCGACTACGGTTCAGAACAGCCGTGGCGTTTTTGCTGGTAAGTATTGTGTATGGATTGGTAATCAATATGTTAATGGTAAACTAAAAGTTGGGGACATTCCGGAGTTAAAGAAGGCCTTGAATACTTACAATATTAACAAGTCACAGATAACGACACCTATAAATGAGATAGGCTCATTATCGAATTTAATCACCATCATTTCAGATTACACAGATGATTTCAAAGCCACCAGACAATTGTCCAAAGGGGAACAAACACTGGAGAAGGTATATGAGGATGCGGACTGGGTGGTGTACATACCGCATACATATAAGGCAAGCAGGAAAATCGGAGGTGACACTTCTTGGTGTACGGCGAGTTCAGACAGCAGTTATTTCAATATGTACACAAAAGATGGCCCGTTATACGTAAATATAAGGAAGTCAGATGGAAAAAAATTCCAATTTCATTTCCCATCAAGGCAGTTCATGGATATAAATGATGAAGAAGTATCAATAAGAGAGCTGGGTTTAAGTGAAGGCTTAGTAAAATTTTATGAAACCGTATATCCAAATTTTAATCTTTATATGAAATATGATTTTGTTGGTAATTTTTATAATGGTTATGCCACGGTTGAATTAAATGGTAAATGGAACTTAGTAGATACCCAAGGAAAATTGTTTTCTCCGAACCAATGGTTTGATGATATTGGTGATTTTTATGATGGATATGTCAGAATTAAATTAAATAATAAATATAATTTCATAGATGTCCAAGGAAAATTGGTATCCCCGAACCAATGGTTTGATTATGTTGTTGACGATTTTTCTAATGGTTATGCCACGGTTGAATTAAATGGTAAATGGAATTTAATAAATACCCAAGGAAATTTGGTATCCCCGAACCAATGGTTTGATGGTGTTGGTAGATTTACTAATGGTTATGCCAGCGTTATATTAAACAATAAATATAATTTCATAGATGTCCAAGGAAATCTGGTATCTCCGAAACTGTGGTTTGATTATATTGTTGGTAATTTTTCTAAGGGTTATGCCATAGTTGAATTAAATAATAAATGTAATTACATTGATACCCAAGGAAAATTGTTTTCTCCGAACCAATGGTTTGATTGGATTGGTGATTTTCATGATGGATATGCCAGAATTAAATTAAACAATAAATGGAATTACATTGATACCCGAGGAAAGTTGGTATCTCCGAACCAATGGTTTGATGTTGTTGACTATTTTTCTAATGGTTATGCCAGCGTTAAATTAAACGGTAAATGGTACAAGATTGACACCAAAGGGAACATTGAAGTAATGGTGAATGAGCATACAGTGGTCATTACTAAATCTGACATCAAGAACATGGTAATGGAATGTGTATGCCGTATTATTTCAGAAAAAATTAAAAAAATATAACCAAAAGCCTCGGCTATTGCTGAGGCTTTTCTATTTTAGAAATTAGTTTTCAAATTTCCAGGATTGAGAATCCAACAATGATTCAACCTTATCTTTTGAAAAGCCAAATTTAAGTGTCATCCTTCCGTTTTCAGGATATTCTTCAAGATTTTCAATATCAATCCAAGCAAGAGCCAATATTCCGTAGGTTGCATATTCCATTGAATAACAAGATGTCTCTTCCAATGTTTTTAACGGCAATGTTGTTATAACCCTTTTTATTTCTGAATAAGTACTTTCTTCAGGAGTCAAGTCACCATTTGATGATGGCGTGTCAATATCCCAATCAGGACCCCAAACATATTCTGGTGTTTCACTGAAGAAAAAATCATATTCATAAGTGCCATTTGTGTTTTTGCAAATCGGTTTCACATATACTAAAACGGGTTCCATAAATTAAAAATTTTCGTCATCATCATTATCTTCATCCATTGAATCAATCAAGTCATCAATGGCTGAATCATCACCTTTTTCAACCTCTTTTAATTCAAATAATTCACAGCCTATTGCTTTGAGAAGTTTATCAACATGTTCAAAATCATCTCCAAAATTCAGAAAAAAGGGCTTGTTATCATATTCAATTGTATCATTATCTATTTCACAAAAGCAAAGTGGAATTATTCCATCAATACAATCTTGCATGGAAAAACAATAATTTTTTTTGGCAAGAACAAGCTCTCTTGGGAAAACAGCCTTTCCTGACCGTGACAAAGAGTTCTTATCCGGCATGAGATTGGGGACTATAGCAGATGGGGCAACGTTAAAAAAGTCACCCCATATAGTCTCCTTATCCACAGTGAAATCAAACCGATAAATGTATTTGCCATCAACCGTCCGTCCGATTTCATCCACAAAGCCTAAATATTCTTCCATTACTGATTTTCTTTTTCTACAGGTTGCAATTTCATATCTATGCTATCTGATATAAAATGAAGCACTAAATTTTGGCATTCTTTATTTTCAACAGATGACAAAAATATTCCATTATGGGAAACAACTCTTTGACATCCATTTTCTTCTTCAACAAACTCAAGATTAAATTTCTTATATATTGATAATTCTCCAATTAAATTTCCATCTAAATCTTTTAACAAAATTCTTTCAGTCATTTTTCATTTTCTTTTTTTATAACTTGATTTATTATTAATTCTTTTTTTAAAATAATATTCCATATTTTTTCATACTGAGTACCTTTAAACATTTGATAATATATGTCAACATCTTTTGTTTGTCCTATTCTGTAAATTCTATCCTCCATTTGTCTACAGTCACTTGGTACAAATGACATATTATTAAAAATCAAAGTATGAGACACGATTAATGTTAACCCAACTGACGCTGCTTGAATATTACCTATAAAAACCATAACATTTGGGTCTTCCATAAATGCCTTTTGTGCAGCATCTTTTTGCTTGGCATTCATTTTTCCATTATAAATAACGCATCTTTCTCCGTAATATTCTCGAAACATTTCAAGTTCTTCATCATAACAGGTTGCGATTATAACTTTTTCGCCTTTTGAAATGAATTCATCAGCCAATTTTATTGTGTTTGGAACCATTTGGTTTGAACAATAACGTCTATATATTGCACCTTCCAAAAGGTCTTTGTTTATTTCTTTGGTAGGGTCAGCCTCCAATTGAGCCGCCTCATATTCATCCCATAATTTTGAATATTCCATCATTTGCTCCATTGTGAAGTCATAGAATATTTCATGCACTCTCTTTTGAGGTAGATTAACTGCAATATCTTCTTTTGTTCGGCGCAGATAAATATGAGATATTTTCAATTTTAATTCATCAAGGTTTGTTCCATCTTTTGTTACAGTAATCATTCTTGCATGGGAACGTATATAATCTTTTAATTGAGATTTTTGCTCATCAGTAAGGTCATACCAACTTGCCTTATGGACATTGGATAAGAATTTATTTGTCCATTTTTCTTTTTCTCCTTTGGCCGGAATATGAATAGCTCCGCAAAAACGGTCCATATAATATTGCCAATCATCGGTTATAGGGTCATTTAACAATTGAAGAAGACAATACAAATTTTGAGGGTTATTTGTAATCGGGGTTCCAGTAGCAAGATAAATGCTATTTGGATTTCCCCTTTTGAATAAATCTTTAATAACTTTATAGCGTATTGATGTATTGTTTGATAATTTATGCGCCTCATCAACAATTATCAATGATTTATGGTTGGTTATATATTGAAGCATTGGACTGTTTTTAAATGCCTTTTCAATATTTTCCTTGCTTCTGGAAATCGGTATTTGATAAAATTCATCAAGAATATCATAATTAATAATAACAAATTTATTATCAATCCATTTACCTTTTTCCATGGCTTCTTTTTTTAGGTCCTCAGTTGATAATCCAGATTTACCTTCACCATAACCTAAATGCTTTTCAAGTTCAGATTTAGTTTTACCATTAAAACTTTCAATAATCGTTATGTCCTTTTCCGGAACATACCACATCAATTCTTTTTTCCAATTGGTTTTGAGAGAAGCCGGACAGATTATTAGGATTGAATCAAAATTTCCTTCCAAGGCTGCAATTGTCAGTTCCATAGATTTACCAACACCCATATCATCAGCAAGGATACATTTTTTTCTTGCCAACAAAAATTGAACCGCTTCTTTTTGATGTGCCTTTATCTTTCTGTTCGGGTCTTTGAGGGATGCCAGCATGTCATATCTATCAAAATCAACTTGAACTGTATGATAATCATCTATCAAGAAATTACCCATCAATGCTTTTTTTGGAATAAACATTTCCATCGGATTCATATTGACTCGGTATTTAACCATACAATGATAAGTTCCTCTTGTTTCTCCAAGAAATATAAGAATTTGAAGTTTCCTAGGAGAAAATTCTATTTGATATTTGTCTTTCAAAGAATCTCCAAACCAATCAGTTATATTAAGAGTTTTTCCAATAGATTTAGGTTCTTGAAATTGATTTGTAATTATATATTCAATAGCATATTCTGTAAGAAGAGATGTTTTTTGAAGGTCAATAACATCTCTTTTCATACGAAGTATATATGGATTCAATCCGGTATAATTTCTTAAAATATCAATTGTTTCATTTCGTGTTTTAATAGTATTAAACATTAACAAACAATATTGTTATCAAGATTAATATACAAATTTTTCTTTAAAAAAGCAATACCAGTTACTGTTAAAATAAATTATCTATTACAGAAAAAATTATTTTTTTATATAAAAAGATTAATTTTTAGTAAAAATAAAATTTATTATCCAGTAATAATATTTTTTCTAGAATTCTAGAATATTATTATATATAAATTTTTATTATTATATAATATATTATATTATAATTATTAATTAATAATATTACACACGCATACGCACGTGCGCACGCATGCGAGAGAAAAGCCATCATTTTTGCTATTTATAGAGAAAGTTCAATAAAATGTCATTAAAAGTTAATAATACCAAGATTGATAGAAAGATACCGATTGAAAGGAACACCAAATTTTTTGGTGGAGAGGATTTTGACCTTGAGATGCACTTTGCCAAGGAATATCTTGAGCAGGATGCAAACCAGACTGTAATTCTATATCGTGTAGATATTGATAAAACTAAAGTCAATGACATTTACAAAGAAGCTGAAAAAGATGCAATAAGATTTTATCCTCCAATTGAATTACCGGTAATTTATGAGATTCAAGAGGCTGAAACAAAGGCTTATAATAACAAACTTCAAAAAGGAATGTATGCCCAAACCGGAAAATTAGTATTCAGTGTTCTTTTAACAACGTTGGAAGAGAATAATTGTGATATTTCAAGGGGAGATTATATAGGCGTTCAGATAGACCCAAAACATAGAGAATATTTTGTAGTTACTGATGATGGAAGAGTTGCTTCAACAGCAAATAAATTTACTTTATACGGAAAAGTTGCTTATGCTCGAACAATCCAATGCGCATCAGTTGATATAAATGAATTTAATGGTTAATAAATCAATGTTTTACAATGAGCAGAGTTTATAAAAATATATTGAAGTTAAGACCCGGTGCATATGGACCGGAAAGACGGATGAATTTGGCTAAAGAAGTTCTTAAAGATTCTACTCCGTTACCAAAACCGTTGGAATACAAAGACATTGATGAAGAGTTTAAAAGATGGGTGGATGAAGACCTTGCTATTTCATTTGAGGGCAGTAAATTGCCGACAATAGCATTGTTTTCCAATCAACGTTTTTCAGAATATATGCAGTCATGGCAAAATGTTGATGATAAGAAAAATCTTTTATTGAATTTTAAGACAATAACAAGAGAAAACAATCCAAAGGGAGGAACAATTGTTGGTAATACAAGGAATATCCCCGGAGAGAGAACAGTATTGATGAGACGGGTTGAGGCTTACGATAAAGCGAACCGTAAATATTATATTGATTATCGGGTTAAACAACCAATATCTGTGGATTTTATCTATACAGTGAGTATCGTAACCAACAAATATGAACTTATCAACGAATTCAACTTGATGATGAATGATAAATTTAAGTCAATAGATTGTTATATAAGACCGAAAGGGCATTATATTCCAATGAAAATCAATGATATATCAGATGAATCAGAATATAGTATTGATAACAGACAATTTTATTCTCAATCTTATTCAATAACAGTGATGGGATATATTATGCCAGAAGATAGTTTCATTGTTGAGGAACGTCCAGAATTGAAGTTTCTTGGATATGAAGGGGATAAAGAAAAAAGTGCTTATGCTGATATAGAAGAGATGCCTTGCAGTTATACTGAAGATTCTCCATATGCTTATGTCCCAATCAATTTGATTATCCATTTTGAAGATTGCCAAGATTCTTATAAGTTCGTAATAGATACGAATTTTCATGCAAAAAACATTGTTCTTGATAATGTCAGATATTTCAAGATTTATGTCAATGATACGGAAACGGTTCTTGATGAGAAATTTGAAGTGAAGAAAGATGATGAAATAAAGATAAAGGGGCTTACAAGATATAAAAATTTCGAGCCATCTGAAATTAAGATTGAAGGTTATAATTATACCAAGACCTACAAGAAAAATGACAGTACGGAAATAACTGATATTATCGTCAATTAAAAGATTTTTAGTTAAGTGGTTAAATGTTTTTTGGAACATTTATGCTATTTATGATAAAATAAGTTTGAATAAACGTTTATTAGATATGATTAGCGATGCAAGAGGTGGTCACGTTTCACCTGGTATCTATACAGAGGAAAAGGATGTTACATATTCAGTAAAAAGTCTTGGCATAACAAGCCTCGGACTTGCTGGTGAGACGCTTTATGGCCCGGCATTTGAGCCAATATCAGTTGAGAATTGGTCAGATTATGTTGATTATTTCGGAGGATGTTCCACAGAGAAGTTCAAGGGAACAGGCTTGCCGAAGTATGAACTTCCATATATTGCAAGAAGTTATCTTGAGGAATCAAAGAGACTTACAGTTGTTAGAGTGCTTGGACTTTCTGGTTATCATGCAGGACCTGCTTATGTTATTTCAACGGGGGAGAATGCTGCTCCAGTTGTTGTTTTGAGAAGTAAGATGCTTTATGGACAAAATTCAGAAACTATCTGTCAAGAGGCAGAAGATAATCCGGTAGCAGTTGTTAAATCTATTGAGGTTAAAGATTATATATCAAAAGTATATGATTCTGTTTGTGTAGCCACTGGTAGTTCAGAAAGCACAGAAGTTAAAAATGCAGGAAAGTTTACTATTGTTGTTGAATGTAATGAAAATTCAGGTGGATTTAATTCAGCATATACTTATAGCGTATCATTGAATCCTTCTGATAGTGATTACATTTACAATGTTCTTAGCAATGACCCATCAACGGGAACAACACCGGTTTATATTGAGGCAGTTTATGAGGCATCTTGGGATAAGAAATCAAAGATGCAAAAGGGAAAGATTAATGGCGAAAATGATATGAGTGTTGAGCATTCCAAATTTTATGCTCTTTCTAATCCGACAATTAAAGATAAGGTTTTGGTAGAAGGCACTGAAGGCACATCAGCAGAGACAATTGATACGGCAAAAAGTACATATGAGTATGATGCTAAGGAGATTTCTGAAGGCCAAATGCTTGGAGGTACATTAATAACGGTCAATGTTTCAGATTTTATTAAAATTGATGATAGAGGCTATGGTAAATATTCTACTTTAGGTAATGATAAAATTTATCTTAAAATGGTTAAATCAGAAAGTTATGCTGCTTATGATGATTTTCTTGAGGAATATCGTCCTGCTCAAACGCCATGGGTTGTTTCTGATGCTTCAATTAATGGTGAAAGTGGTGAAGTTGTGGCTACTATGCATAAGTTGTTCAAATTCATAACAATTTCTGATGGAGATGCATCTAATTTCCAAGTAAAAGTCTCAATACAGAATATTCGTCCGGATGAAGGTACATTTGATGTTGTTGTTCGTGATTTTAATGACACTGATGCCGGACAGTTGGTTCTTGAGAAATTCTCTAAATGTAATCTTGTAGAAGGCGATTCTAATTACATTGCTTATAAGATTGGTACATCAGATGGCGGATATGCTTCTAAGTCTAAGTATATTACGGTTGAGATGGCTGATGGAGAGGATTTATCAAAATCAATACCTGCCGGATTCCTTGGCTATCCAATGCCTAAGTATGGAAACAATCGTGAAGGCTTTGTATTCAAATATAATAATACATTCAATACAGGAATTAAACCTAAGAGACAATTCTTTGGAGTATCTGATATTGTTGGTATTGATGAGGATATTTTCAAATATAAGGGACGTTTGTTCTATACCAATGGTGATTCAGACCCAGATATGATTTGTAATGGATTCCATATGGATTCTGCTCTTAATAAAGCAATTAATGGCGGTTCTGTATATGTTGATGGAATACCGTACAAAAATTGGACAACAGTATCTGAAGAAAAAGTAGGTTCAGAAAAATATGCTCCAAGACTTTTGAATATTCCGTATATTGATGAGACAATTTATAAGGATGTAAATCTCCGTAAATTCACGATGTGTTTCTATGGTGGATTCGATGGATGGGATGTAAACCGTGATTCTCGTACAAACACCGATAAGTTCAAGGCAAGTAAATATAATGTTGATGGTTCAACCGTATTTTCTCATGTAAGTGAGAATGGACTTAATACATTGCTTAATCTTCCTTCAACTGCTATTACTACAGATTATTATGCTTATCTTGCAGGATATAGGAAATTTGCCAATCCAGAGGATGTTGATATTAATTTGTTTGCTACTCCTGGTATCAACTGGTTTGATAACATGTTACTTACAGAGGATGCTATTGATGTTATAGAAGATACGGAAGATGGACGTGGCGGAGATGCCCTTTATATTATGAATGCTCCTACAGGGGATTATGACCCGTCAGAACTTGCTTCAATGTTTAAGTATACTGAGATTAATTCATCATATGCTTGTACATATGCTCCGTGGATTATGTATCTTGATTCAAGCAACAAACGTTATCTTAAACTTCCGGTAACGAAGGACGTTGTTAGAAATATGGCTGCAACAGACAATAATTCATATCCATGGTTTGCACCTGCGGGTATTGAGCGTGGTGATGTGAAGTGTGTGAAGGCTGATTATAAGACAACACTTTCACAGGAAGATGATTTGTATGAGGCTTGCATCAATCCGGTTAAGACATTTGCACAGGATGGAGTTAAGATTTGGGGTAATAAAACCGCTTATGATGCTGAAACACCGCTTAATAGAATCAATGTCCGCAGACTTATGATTCGTGTCAAGAAACTTGTCAAGAATGCTGCTTTGAAACTTGTTTTTGAACAGTATGATGATACTCTTGAGCAGCAGTTCAGAGGAATCGTTGACCCGATTTTGGCAGAGGTTAAGTCAAATAGAGGTATTTATGATTATCGAATTTTGACTGAGGTAACTGCCGAAACGAGAGACCAGCACATTCTTCCTGCAAAAATCTTAATCAAGCCTACACCTGCTTTGGAATTCATCAGTTTATCATTTGTGGTATATCCTGAAAGCGTTCAATTTGATGAAAATTAATTGAAATTAAAATAATTATCTTATAAAGAAAGTGGAATTATGTAAAAATAGTTCCACTTTTTTATTGTTTAAAAGGCTATTTATAGTAAAACATTTAGAACAAAATGATGAGTTTTTTTAAGAGTTTGATTTTAAGCATAGGAATAAGTGTTATGGTGTTTGGATGTGGTGGCTCAAAGCACAGTACAAATACTGTTTATGGTGAAAGAATGATGAATTCTTATGTGATGGAAAATGTTACCCAAAGGCAAGTTGATTCAATTTGTGTGGCTGATAGTTTACCGAATTTTAATAAATGGGTTGGCTCAATATATGTTGATTTTGAGACAAGACAGACGGTTGTTAAGAGGATTTATATGAAAAGCAAAGAGCCAAAACAGATTCTTTATGTGATAGTTGGTGAGGAAGAGCCATATAAGGTTGAAAGAAGAATAACTGAATAATTAGATTTAATTTTATGGCAGAAAGAAATTTTGGATATATACCATCAGTTATGGATGGAACGGAACATGTATTTGCCGCAAGGAATGTGGGTGATTTACCTGAAGAATATAGTTTCAGGCCATATATGGCACCGATTATAGACCAGGGATATTTGTCTATTTGTGTTCCTTGCTCAGTTTCGGCTTATCTTAATTGGAAGGAGAATCTTAAGGACGGAAATGCTGAAGATAACAAGATTGCTTTGATGGATATATATAACAGCAAAACTACAGAAGGTGATGGAATGACATTTAAGGATGCGTTGCATTATTTAAGGCATAATGGCGTTGAATCAAAAGATGGAAATCTTTCAATTAAATCATATGGATTGGTGAGAAGTGTTGTAGGATTGCAATATGCATTGATTTTAAACGGACCATGTGTAGGTGCATTGAGAGTATATTCTGACTGTCCGAATTTTTGGGATAGCAATACAGGAACATTTTTAGGATGTCATGCAATATCAATTGTCGGTTATGATGAGAAAGGCTTTATAATAAGAAATTCTTGGGGAGAAAATTGGGGAGACAAGGGATATACCCATATGGATTATGATGATTTTCCGAATTTTCTTGAACTTTGGACAATAATGGAATAAAAAATTGAATCTGCTATTGGAAAATAGTAGATTTTTTTGTATTTTCATGAAAAATTTTTCAGAATGATAGTTGTAACAGGTGCGGATGGACAATTAGGGCAATGTTTAAGAAAAGAATATGAAAAATATGCTTTAGATGAGCCTATTTTGTTTTTGAATAAAAATGAGATGGATATAACTGATGTTACTTCCATACGAGATGTAATGACAGATAAAGTTTTGCAGAAATATTCAGATAGGGATGAAAAAACAATCATTATAAATTGTGCCGCTTATACTAAAGTCAATGATGCAGAAAATAATGTTGAAAGAACGTTTGATATTAATGTTCAGGGAGTAAAAAATCTCAAGGATTGGTGTGACAGAAACAATGGCTTTCTTATTCAAATTTCAACTGATTATGTATTTGATAGAAAAGACAAAAATGTTCCATATTTAGAGAATTCTGAATTGCCGTTCCAAACATGTAATACCTATGGGAATTCAAAATTGATGGCTGAAAGATGGCTCCGAAGTACTATTCCAAATTATTTGATTATCAGGACATCTTGGCTATATTCTGAATATGGAAACAATTTTTTCAAGACAATTTTGAATAAGATTAGGAACAATGAAAGTGTGGATGTTGTTGATGACCAAATTGGAACACCTACGTATGCTCCGGACCTTGCGGATTTTATTTATTGGTTGATAGCCAATGGAAATTATGAGAAGATAGGCAATATAATTCATTTTACTAATCTTGGAACAGCATCTTGGTATGATTTTGCAAAATCTATAGAGATAGGTTTGTATGGAGAGGATATAGGTATTGTAAAACCTTGCAACAGTTCGTCATTAAGTGTGTTGAGACCGCATTATAGTGTTTTGAGTAAGGAAAAATTATTGTCTTTAGGCTATGGCAATTTGACACATTGGCTTTGCCCGATAGTTTCAACTATTGGAAAGGTTATATTGATGGAACATATTGAAAATAAATATAATAAAAAAGAAAAAACCGAGGAATAAACCTCGGTTTCTTTATTATATATTATTATGTTGTTGCTGTTGGTGAATTTGCTGTTGTTGTGCAAGACCATTACCTTCTTTTTGGTCGTTATATGCCTTATCACATATCTGCCATATACGCTTCGATATGTCATATATCGGATTTTCAGGGTCTTCAGCAAGTTTTGCCATAATTTGAAGAGCTCTTTTACGGGTGTCATTAATGAAATTTTCAACATTTAATGGATTTGCTTCAGAATTATGACCTTGTTCAATAGGTTCATCATGAATAGGTTCGTCACCATCCATTTCCATATCATCATCTTCTCTTGGCATTCCGTTGAAATTAAGAGACTCATTTATTGTTTTCGGCATTCTTGAAGATAATTTCTTTGCCTCTGCGATTATAGTATTTGTATTCTTTTTCATGACAAATTTTCAATTTTCTTATTTATAAATAGTTTATTTTCTTGATTTTATTGACTTAATTTTAAGATATGCTTATTTTTAGATAAAAGTCAATATTGATGGGAAAAGTTTATCTTTTAGGGGATTGGGCAAAGGAGGGATATTATAAAATTGGTGTTACAAAAGGTGATGTTGAGAAACGTATCAAGAAGTTACAGACCGGCAATGGAGGGGAGATATATTTGATTAGTTACTTTGAGACAGATTTTCCGTTTGAACTTGAAAAGATGCTGCACAACCGTTATCAGCATACTGAAACTCATAATGAATGGTTTGAGATGACTAACGAGGAAGTTGGAGGTTTTCAAAAGGCTTGTGAGGAATTTCAAGAAAGTTTGGATGCGTTGAGGGAAAATTATTTTTTCAAGAAAAAACATAAGAAATGATACTTATGATAAAAAGACATTTAAGAAATGCCACAACCGATTAAAAAGTCTGGAACGTATCAGAAACCTCGTTCCAAGACCGTAAAGAAAAGGCGTAAGCCAACTGTTAGTGAGATGATAAAGAGGAATATTGCAAGAAGCAAGAAACCTCATCCCAAATATGGAACTTCAAAACTTGAGGATAAATTCGCAAAAGAATTTTTGGATAAGTTGAGGGTTAAATATGAAAGGCAGTTCTTGGCAAAGGATATAAAGAGATATTATGATTTTTATTTACCGGATATTAGAGTGTTGGTCGAGGTGGATGGGTCGTATTTTCACGGATTTGGCAAAATTTATGAGGAAATGTCACCTATGCAAAAAAGAAACCATAGGGTTGATGAAATCAAAAACCAATGGGCTGCTGAACATGGAATACCATTAATCAGAATATGGGAACATGACATAAATGATAATCCCGGAAAGGTTATGGAAATGCTTAAAAAGGAACTTGGAATTTATACAGATAAAATGATAAAGGAGAATAATAAGAAAAAAAGACATTAAAAACATATGGCTGAAAATAATATGGATGAAGTGATGGTTGAGAAGGCTTTGAAGGGCTTGAAGGCATCATATGACATGTATGAGACAACAAAGAAAGAAACAAAGAATAAGATGAAGGATGCTTTGAATCCGGACGGGACCAAAAAGTATTCTAATGATGATATAAAAAATCAGATTACATTGATTGAAAATGCACAGGAAGATGTTGTTTCACAATATACAGCACTTGGCGGCAATCTTGAGGATTTGAAAAAGAAAACAAAATCAAATATAAGGAAAATAACGGATTTTTCATCACCATCAGTAGTTTCAAAAGCAGTCATGGAAAAAATGGCGGAAGATATAGGGACATCAAAGAAAAAAGAGATTGATGATGCAATAAGCAGTGCCGCAAAGACTATGGAAAAATCATATATTCCGTCAAAAGGAGATTATGACCCTACAGAGCAATTTGATGTAATTCCGCTTCCATCAAAGGGGGAGGGATATAAGGATAAGATAGCAAAGATGTCAGTGGCATTTCTTACTGCTTATGATGAGAATATGATTGTTTCCCCGAACCTTTATAAGGATAATCATATTCTTGACTATATTTTGCAGGAAAAGGTTTTGAGTAAGGAGATTGACCCTCTTGACCTTCTTGAGGGAGATAGAGACGCTATAATTCTTTTCCTTAGGGCAAGTGGCTATGGTAACGAATATCCAATTACGGCGACTGATGAGGCTACCGGTAAAGAATTTGACACGGTTGTTGATTTGTCAAAATTGGAATATAAAGACTTTAGACTGAAAGGGGATTCTAATGGATGGTTTTCATTTACTCTTCCGGTAAGCAAGAAAGAGGTGAAATTCCGTTTTCCTACACATAGGGATACATTGACTCTTGAGCAGATGAACAAATTTGAGGAATTGAATACAAGAAAGAAAACCATCAGCGACTATGTTTCAACTTTGGATACTTTTGTAGAGGCAGATAAGGATACTTCAAAAGAGGATAAGATTAAGGTCAGACAAGCAATCCGAACAATTGAATCTTGGGGTGATAAGATGGATGAGGATAATGCTATGTTATTCACTCATAATTTGACAAACAGATTGAATTTGCTTATTATGGCGGTTGATGGCATAACAGATAGGGATTATATCTCAGATTTTATCAAGAGAATGAATGTTCGGGATTCTTCAGCCTTGAGAAAATATATGACAGCGAATGAACCGGGTATTGATTACAATATTGAGGTAGAGCGTCCGGAGAGTCTTGGAGGTGGCTCGTTCAAAACCTTTCTGCAACTTGACCAGTTTTTATTTCTCAATATCGCCGATTGAGTATTACAATAATCTTAAGGAAGAGGAATGGGGTTGCTTCAAGCATGTGGGAATGCCACGGGAGATGTATATGAAGATGCCTATTCAGGAACGCAGATTCTTTATCCATAAGCATAATGTGGAACAGGATATGATAAACAGAGAAATTGAAGGCAATAGCGGAAGCAATACAAGGACCTATGAGGGTGAATCAATTAATAGTTTCGCAAAATTGGAACAGAATAATGTTAAAAGAGGATAGAAAAATCCTCTTTTTTCTTTTTAAGAAACTATTATCTAAATATTTATAATTGAATAATTAGAAGATTTAATTTTTAGAAGATATGGCAGAAGATAAAGTATTAAAAGAATTATTGGATGAATTAAGAGGGTTTAGACAAGATTTATCAGATAAGATTAGTACTTGGTCTAATAATGATAATATGTCTTCTAAAAATATTGTGAAATCTTATGAAGCAGAACGAGAAAAATTTCTTGAGCCTTATGGTGGATTAGATGGACTTCAAGAAAGATATAGAAAAGCAAAAGAAGAATTAGAGAAAAAGAAAAAAGAAGCTGAACAACATCATTGGAAACCTGGTACTAAAGAATATAACGACCACATTAAAGATGCAACTAAAGAGGTTTTAGAATGTGGGAAAGCATTAAATCAAGTCGGTAAGGCTGATGAAAAAATTAAAGAATTTAAAGGCGTTAAAGGTTTAGCACATGATGCTGATAGGGCAGTAAAGCCGGTTAAAAACTTGATAGATGGACTTGAGGGGATGTATAGGGTTCTTGAAAAATTTAATGACCCTTGGGCAAAGGCTTCTCATGCAGCATCACAATATGCAAAATCAGTTGGTTTGGCAAAGAAGGGTATGGATGCCCTTCGCAAGAGTACAATTGATAATATGGTTAAAAGCCATATAGGTATCAATTATAATGTATCAACTGATGAACTTCTTAAATTACAAGAGAATTATACAAAAGCCGTAGGACGAAATGTAAGATTGAGTAACGCAGACCAGGAAAATATGGCAGCAATGAGAGCCATTATAGGTGAAGGGAAGACAACTGAATTTGCATCTCAATTTGAAAACTTTGGATTAAGCATGTCATCTACCGCAGAGCATATGGGTAAGATGTTCGCTGATGCTTCTAAAGCGGGAATTTCTTTTGAAAAATACTCCGATAATGTAAAACAAAACATATCAATAGCACAAAATTATACTTTCAAGGACGGGCTTAAAGGACTTGAAAGCATGGCTAAAAAAGCAACTGCAATAAAGATGGATATGCAGATGGTTGCTAATTTAGCACAAAAAGTAAGTACGGTTGAAGGGGCTATTGATGTTGGAGCAAAACTTCAAGTACTTGGAGGGCCTTTTGCACAAGCAGCTGACCCGTTGGGAATGCTTAATGAAGGACTTAATGATATTGAGGGGCTTCAAGACCGTGTGACAAGAATGATAGGACAATTAGGGTCCTTTGATAAGTCAACAGGCGAGGTAAAAGTATCAGCATTTAATAAAAGACGTGTTGCAGCAGCAGCTGAGGCCATGGGTATGGATTATGGAAAACTTATGGAATCCGTTAATGCTAATGCAAGGCGTGGTGAAGTTGAAAAGCAATTAAGTGCATCTGCTTCAGCAAGCAAACTTGATGATAATATGAAAGAACTCATCAAGAATAATGCTGAATTCAAGGAGGGAAAGGCTGGAGTATCAATAAACGGAGAATGGAAATCAATTGATGAACTTGGCAATGGTGATTATGAAGCATTGGTAGCAGAGACTCAAGACCAAGCGGCTGATGTTAAGGATATTGCTAAGAATCTTCGTAGCTTGGTTGATAAAAGACAAGGAGTTATAAAACAAAGAGATGCTAATCAAGCACAACTTTCGGAAAAACTTAAGATAGGTGAACTTGAAGGGAAATTAATAGATGTTATTGGACAATCTAATTTCTTATTGAAAACATGGATTACTATTGCTTTAGCAAATAATATAATAAACGGTATAAGAGGGTTAGCTCAGACAGTTGATGGTGCTAAAGATATTTTTAATTTTGGTAAAAGCATATTCAGTAGAGGAAAGAATTTATTCCGAAAAGGCGGTAAAACTGCATTTAATGTAATAAGACGAAAAGGGCGTGGGGGATTAACAAGAGGATGGCAAAATATTGTTGGTAGAACAATGCAGCCATCTGCCAATATGGCAACTAATGCTGCAAGCAATGTAGCGTCAAGAGCTGCTACGGGCACTGCAACAAGGACTGCTGCCAATGCTGCCACAAGAGGGGCTGCGAATGCCGGGGCAAAGGCATCAGCCAATGTTATGGGACGTGGTATATCAAGAGCCGGAACAAGGGGTGCTATTAAATTTCTTGGTAAAGGCGGAGCAAAGATGATAGGAAAGGCAGCAGGCCCATTAGCGGGTGTTGTTGGCGGAGCATTTACAGCATTTGATGAATTTGGAAAAGAAAACAATCATTCTACGGGAAGAAAAGTAGGGGCAACAGTAGGTTCTACAATTGGAGGAATTGCAGGTGCTGCTGCTCTTTCATGGATTCCGGTGATTGGACCAATAATAGGAGGTGCTGTAGGAAGTTGGTTAGGAAAGACTATAGGAAGCGGTTTTGCAAATGATAAACGCCGTGCTAAATTTAAAGATAAGTATGGACTTGGTGAATCATTGAAAGGCGATTATAGCGTTAAGGAAATTAAGGAAATCAATAAGGCAAGAGTTACTGGAAAGATTTCCAAAAAACTTATGGATAAATTGGCTGACCGTGGTGATACTGAAATGTTCAAGCAGATTATTGAGGTGCAGAAAGCCAATAAAAAGGAAAATGCGGAAAATAATGGGGCAAGAAAAGGGAGAATTTCCAAAAATATTAGAACAGCTTATTTTAACATTGGGACATCTTATTTTGAGGGAGAATTATTCAAGAAAGGAAGTGAAAAGTCAATATCAATAAGCAGAGGCTTTAGAGAAAATGGCAAAAGTGGTGGATGGGAAGCCGTCAAAGAACGGTCATCATCAAACTCAAGCAATAATGCTGTAACCGAAACGCAAAATAGTGGCAAAAAAGATTTTAATGTTAATATTAACGGAACATTGAAATTGACAAGTGATAATGGGCAATCTGTTGATATTATAGGAGAATTAAGGAAAAATCCACAACTTTTGAGGAGTCTTGCAGATATGATTTCTAAGGAAATCAGCACAATTGATAAAGGTACTTATGTATCACAAAAGACTGGCCGATAACGTTGATTGTTAAAGGTAAAAAATATATTTTATAAATAAGGATATTTGTCATGGGATTTTATAGATATACAAATAATTTATCCATAGGAAACGGAAGTATATGGAATCTTGCCAATTATATTGTCAATAGGACATGTAGTGGCGGATTGCTTCAGCGTACAATAGAAAGTGGAATCCGTGCCGCTAATATATTTGATAATTATAGCAGTGGTTATGGTAGCCGTACTGGACGTTATGGATATACAGGCACATCTTCGGAGGGTGGAGATATTCCATCTACTAATTTTTATTTTTATGAGGGGAATGGAATTAGTAAATCAAGAGTCATTGGAGATTTTCTTGGAGATGCTTATGGAGTGGAGGAAAAGAGTAATTCCAATCTGAAATTTATGACCGTGGATGATTTCACGGATTTTCAAACCTATTTGAGAGATAATAATCTTGAAAGAATAGATAGTTATTCTTTTAACCATGATAAATACGGTGCGGAAAATTTTATTGCCGAGGATTATTTAGGAAATGTAACAGATTATCAAGAATATGGCGATATTCCGTTGCCAATGGAACGAGGTGAAGAATATAGTATTCCGACTAAGGTTTCTGTTCCAAGAGTTCATAAAACACTTGAGGAATATGGAAAGACATTGAGAGATATTTTGCTTGATAGGCAAAAATATGTCAAAAAGTCCATTGGAATGGAGGATGAATATCTTGCCTATCAAGGGGAAGGTGTGGGAATAGACATGGCTGACCGTGTTACAGCGAAAGGCATCATTGCATCAAACCCTATGGATGGGGAAGATAAACGACAGTTTAACAAACTGAAAGGGCTTGTTGACAGTGCTGTTGAAAGAAGAGAATTCCTTTCAAAAATGATGCTTCCCACAAGCAATATTATTTCAAGATATGCTGTTGTTGATTCAAAACATCCGATAGATAGTGAAGGATTGTTTGAGAATTATAGTGTTCCGAATGGCGAGGTTGTGGATTTGTCAAAAATTGTAAGGGCTGAAAACGGGCTTTTGGAATTTACTAAATCTTATAGGGAAAAATATGTTTCACAATTACCGGGCATAAAATATCCTTTTGATACGGTTCTTAAGAAAATGACTGTATGGACAAGGGAAAATTCATATGGCGTTGAGACCAATAATCGTGGCGAGGAATATTATTCGGTGAATGGAACAAATAATTATTCGGGTTCATCAATATCATCAGCGTTTAAGGGTGGAAATAATTCTGTCTATAATCCAAGTACGGGAAAAAGGACATATTCATATTATCAAGAAACTGAGAATGGTGCCGCTCCATTGTCAGTAAATACCAATATTACTGATAATTCCGCAGTTCATATTGGCGGTTATGATAATGCGTCAAGGCTATTGAAAAAGACAAACCAATTGTTTAAAGAAGCAAAAGTCAATACATTAATCAATAGATTTCATACGGTTGCGGTTGATGGTGATGATGAATTGGTCACTGCATATGATAAGAATTTTGGGATGTCCAGAGGGCGTAATTTGCTCAAAAAGGAATATGAGGGGAAAACAGCAGGAGATGCTACGAGCGGTTATGATAATCCTTATTGTAGGGTATGGACTGCTCATCATCAATATGCCACATTAAAAGACCGTATAAGGCCATTTTATAGTGATAATGGGGCAATTGATATTGAAAAAACACAGGAAAAATATGGAGAGTTGCGTCCGTATAAGGGCAATACGAGATTAAGTAGGAATTCAGTGTTGCAAAGTAATGGATTTGTTCGTATAACTCCGACAAACAACAATGGAAAGGTAGATGAGATTAAGAATTATATGTTTTCAATTGAAAATTTGGCATGGAGAGACATTGTTGAATTATCAGGAAATAATGATGCTTTGTCTCCGGAACAAATAGGTCCTAATAGGGGAAGAATAATGTGGTTTCCTCCATATAATTTGAAATTTACGGAGAATGTCAATGTTGGATGGAATTCCAATCAGTTTATAGGACGTGGCGAAAACATATATACTTATACAAATACGGAAAGAAGCGGCACTTTGAGCTTTACCATTTTGATAGACCACCCGTCAATAATCAATAAATGGAGAGGCACAAGTGAAATGGTTGTTGACAAGGAGGCAAGGGAAAAGGATTTGCTTCGATTCTTTGCTGGTTGTGATAATCTTTCAGAAGATGTGGTTGCAGGCGGTGCTGTTACGGTTGATAAGCATAAAATCCAAACAGAGACCATAGACCCCCAACCTACACAGAAATCAAAGGATATTGCTTATGTTATTTTCTTTTCTAATGATTTTTCGTCAAAGGATTATTTGAACGATTTAAGTAAATCTTATGTAATAGAAGAAAATGGTGAGCAAAAGGTTATTACTGCTTTGGAAATGGCAATTAGGGAGTTGCAAAAGTATGAAACAAGCCATGATGGTTCATATTCGGGTAGAGATGACTCGTTTAAAGATGAATATATTGGAGAAAATAATATTGAGAATTTAAATCAATATGGGCTTAATTCGGGAGAATGTAATTGTGAGGAAAAGATAAAACAAACATTATTTGGCTCAGTAGATGAAAATCTTGAAATTAGATATTTTGATGGGGCAAATGGGCTATGGAATATAGATGAGCAGATAACCGGGGATAAAATTTTCGGTTTGCCATCAGATAGTTGTTCAATATCAAGCATTGATGTCAAAGGATTTGCTTCAAGTCATGGAACAGAAGTTAATAACAAAAAATTGTGTGATAGACGTAGAAATGTAATTGAAACGATTCTTAAACATAAGTGCCCGGAATTAGCAAATGTAACATTTAATGAATTGGATGGTAAAATAATTACCGTAAATGATATAGATGGGAATAAAAATGTTAATACATTTGACGCAAAATTGGCAAGAGCCGCATATGCAATTATTCACGTTGTGTGGAATGAAGAAAATACACCTACGGCTGACCCATCTGCTGACAGTTCAATTTATACAGTAAATTACTGCGATGCAAGAACAATGTTTATGGGTAATGAGGCGGGAGAATCTGAAGGCTATTCAAGACAAGCAGCAAGGGCATTGGCATATGCAAAACAATTAGCCAATAGTGGAACTGCCTCAGATACAAGAGAGGTAACTGTAACATCAACGGATTATACGGGACAATATACTTATGATAACGAATATTTATATTTTTCAAAGATTGCTGATGAGGGAAAATTGGTTTATCAGAATATAATTGATAAGATTAGATATTTTGACCCGGCATATCATTCAATAACACCGGAGGGATTTAACGCAAGATTGACGTTCTTGCATCAATGCACAAGGCAGGGTCCAACAAATGCAGTTAGCAATGGAAATGTTACATCAGGTTCTACGGATTATTTGAAATATGCAGGAAATCTTTCGTTTGGGCGTGCTCCTTATTGCATTTTGCGAATAGGTGATTTTTATAACACTAAGATTTGCATAGACAGTATGTCAATAGATTATGATAATGGAGGCGGTTTGCAATGGGATATGAATCAAGAAGGTATTGGAGTTCAACCGATGATGGCAAATGTTAATTTGAATTTCAAATTCATTGGAGGGCAGGATATTGAAAAGCCGATTGAAAGACTTCAAAATGCTGTTACTGCTAATTATTATGCAAATGCTTCAATTTATAGCAGACATGCAGATAATAGTGAAGGTTATTATGATGCGATAGGGACAAAGGTTAAAAATAGAAGCACCGGAAAATATGAAACAAAATATTGGATTGAAAAAGAACAGTAGGACATGGAATCATATGATAGATATGCACAGTTTAGGACTGGTGATGGTTTTGAAATAGTGCCTTTTGGGGAGGTTCCTCGTAAAGGCACAGACCGTTATGAGATATATAAAAAGGGACAGACAAGACTGGACCAATTATCATATCAGTATTATAATAGTGCGGATTATGCTTGGCTTATAATGCAAGCAAATCCTCAATATGGGTCATTGGAATTCAATATTCCGGATGGAAGTGAGATAAGAATTCCTTATCCATTGAATAATTCATTGAAGGATTATCAAAAATTCATTGATGATTATAGGAAATATTATGGCTAATGGCAAGAAAATTAGATATAGATAAGGGAAGAATCAGATATGTTGAGCCTACAAATTTATTTAATAAGGCATATTCTGATGGCACTCCCATAAATGGTACATATTCTGATGCCATAAATTTTCCATATGAGAATTATAGTATGGCGGTTGATTTGTCAATTAAATTGACGAATAGGTATTCTTGTGGATATGGGGAAGTGACCAATGAATATGAAGAGGTTGGTTATTCAACATCAAATGGAACATTGTCATTTTTTGGCGGAACAAAATTGGTGGATGTTGATGAAAAAGGTTATTTGACTACTAATTTTACTGATATCAGCATGGTTGACCCCAAAAGTAATACTTCTGAGACTTTGGGAATTGAATCAATTAATATTACATATAATAGTTGGCAATATCCTCAAGTTGTTATCAAATTTATTGATGTGCGTGGTGCAACCGTTATGCAACCTGCTGAACAACATTATTATAATGAAAAGGACCAAGGTAAAAGTTCAGCAATATATAAGGCATTATTTTCATTTCCATATCCGCTTTTTACTTTGAAAGTTAAAGGTTTTTATGGAAAGGGTGTAACTTATAAATTGGCGGTAAGGAAAACTTCTTTGGAGTTGGATGCTGCAAGTGGGAACTTTAATATTACAGCAGAATTTATTGGCTATATGTTTGGCGTATATGCGGATATGCCAATGACTTTTCTTGCAATATCTCCATATACTGAAACAGGACGTGCTTATTGGGATAAGCAGGTTAAATCAGGTGTATTTACATTTAAAGATTCCAGTGGAAAGAATGATAGCGGACCAATGTTAAAAATACCGGAATTAAGGCTTAGACTTGCACAAGCTGCTAATAGTGAGGAAGCGATTTCAGCCGCTGCTGAAAATCAGCAAACCCAAAACAATTATGATAATAGATTGGATGCCATAGCAAGGATACAAGAATCTTATCCGTTTAAGGATTGGCTTGAAAACGCATCTGATGATTACATTTATAGTTTTGGGCAAGATAAAGATACATATTCGGGCTTTTCTTCAACAATATCAGGTTTCGTTACAACCATATCGGGATATGATGTGACTTATGGAACCAATTATATGTCAAATTATAGTATCCTTGAGGATTATGGAAAGGGTAAAAAGAAAATGGATTCTATACATTATGTTAAAGGAGATGCAACTCACCCTTATATACCGGAGGATAAATGGCTTGGACGTGATGGAAAAAAGAAATTTGATGAATATATAGGAGACGGGACGGAAACTGAGCGTAAGGTTAATAAATATATTGATAAAAATAGAGGTAGTGATACCAAAATTAATGATTTTTATATTTTTGTCTTACCTAAATCAAAAGGGGCAAAAACATTTGCACAGTTATTTGAGGAGTTAGCAGAGGAAGCGAAAAAGATTAATACGGCCAAAAATGAGGAAGATAAAAAATATCAAGAATTACAGGCATCATTGATAGAAAAAGCCATTGGTTTCAGACCATCTATTAGGAATATCTATAATCTTGCCTTTGCCCATATGGATACTTTTATTCATACGTTTTATGACCGAATGAAAATGATAAAAGACCAATTGGATGGGCATGATGACAGAAAGAAACGTTCAAAAATCTTTTATGGGGTAGGAATGAGCGATGATGATACGGATACAGAGAGACAATATGCAAGAAATGCTGATGGAACTGTGGATAGAGGCACAGTTATATCAAAAAGGTCAGCATATTTACCACCGTGGACGGCTTTTTATGAGGAAATAAGAGATGGAAGCGTTTCAAAAAAAGTTTTAAGATGGCCGGGAGAATTGGTGAATGCGGACGCTAACCTTATTGAGATTGGCTATGTGAAAGAATTGTTGGCTGCCGCTAAATTTTATGCGGATGTGGCTGAGGGTGTTGAAGAGGAGATTGAAAAAATGTCGGGTGGAACAACAAGCCCGTCATTTGGCGGCTCGCATACATCAGAAGGGGTAAATCCGGGACCGACTCCAAATGTAGGGGCATTTATACCATTGACAACATATGATTTTGTAAATAAAGATACTGCGGGAAATCCTTATTATGATGTTAAATCAAAGGTTATTCGTGGTGGAGAGTCAATCTATGGGTCAGTATTGGGGGCTTTTGCATTGAGGGCTTTTTATTATTTGTGCTGTAATGATACTGATGGCAGAAAAGAGGCCCGTTCGTTTGGTATATTGGAGGCAATTAATTTTTATAAGGCAGTAGGAGACAATGTTTCAATGGACTTTTTGAAATTCATTAAACAATATGCTGATGGAAAATCAGATAATTCTGATTCCAATGCCTTTTTAAAGGCTATTACAAGCAATGAGAGTAATAGTACTACGAGAGCATGGCAATTTGATGCCCCTAATACAAATAATTCATTGTTTAAAAAGTGTTCTAATGGGGATTTGGAGTATAATTTATATAAAACAAGTTCAAGCGGCTATACTTACTATCCGATAGGATTGCGAAGTTTTGAGACAATGAAAGGGGAGTTTGTTGAAGGAGATGAAAAATTATATGAATCTCCGGATTATATTACATCAACAAAATATAGTTTTGCATATAAAGATGGCAAGAAAAATACTTTCTTTATGTTTGATAGGGATTGTATAAAGAACATATATGCCTCAGTTGAAGCGGAAATAACGAAGTCTGAAGAGTATCTCAAACAAAACAAAGAAGGCTACGGAGACCGTAAACTTGCTGAATTCGGTAAAACCAAAAATAAGAATAGAACCCTTCGTAATTATGAAAACAATATAGCAACTAAGTTTGATGAGCGTTGCTATAAAAGAAACGCCATTTGTGATAAAGAGGAAAAATCTTTCAGTAACGGAAGAATTAAAAAACTTTTGACTGAAGACACTTTTAGTTCGCAGGAAGAATTTTATATTAGATTTCCGTCAATGGTTGATGAACGAAAGAAAGATAGTTTGTTTGACGATAGTATATATCAAGCGCAAACAGATATAAAGTCTAAAGCATTTCTTTTTTTGCAGTCAGTTCCGATTATTGGGAAAAATGGAGGAATTGAGGAAGAAAATGAGAATGGAATATCATTGTATGCAAGATTGCTTAGGGAGGGCTCATATTATTGGCGTTATGATTTAATGACTGATGAGGGAAGAGACCCGATAAACATACCTGATAAGTATGTTGCGCCGAAAGCAGATGAAACATTTTGTGGTGTAAAAGGCGGAGAAGATAAATTTGAGACAATTAGAATGAATTTGAAAATAGAATTCCTTCATGATTATGTTAAATGGAAAGCACCAAGTCACACGACCCCTTCAAGACGTAAGACATTGAAAGAATTGTTTATCAAATGGGCTGAAAGTAATGATGATTTGACCGGATTTGCAGCAAATGAAAAACGATTGCTGAATATAAACCTTTATAAGAAAAAAAATATTAATTTAGGTTTTGATATTGAAAATTTGATAGCCAAGGAAGATATACAAACCGAAGATGCAATGGAAGGGCGTAGATTGCAGAAGTTTTTGAGACGCTTGTTTTTTACGGTAACCACAACTTTTGATTATTATAATGGAATAATTGGAGAAAGTGCGTTCCATTGCGACACCTCATCATTGAAAAATGCTTTTGATGGTTTTATTGATGAACTTCATTTAATTTATGGGGACATTGCAAAGGATGCCAAGAAAAACGAGCAGAATGTTGCGAAAAAAATAAATGCTGCTGAGGCTACTGACCCATTTAAGAATAAAGATTTGAGATTGACTACTTATATGACACTTAAATCGTTATATGATAAGTGGTTATGTGCTCCTATAAATGGCATTGAGACATGGAAGCTGAATTCGGAAAGCGGGCATAGTGATTTTGATAATTTTGTATATGCGGATACTTTTTATCATGATATTGGATATAAATTGACTGTCAATATTTCAAAAGTTTCAAATTGGTTGAGCAGTTGCTTGCCTACTGAAAATCTTGAGACTACCGAAGGCGTATTGCAATATACAGGAAGAACAATTTTTGAATTTTTGTCAGAGGTTGCACAAGATTCGGGAGGAATGTTGTTGGCGTTGCCTCAAAAATTCGGAATAGCCACGGCTGAAGACGTTGCGGGAATGTTTACACCATATTCAATAAACAGTGATTGGAATCAAGATGACTCATCATTCATATTTATGTACACATATAAGCCATCTGAACATTTGGGCGATACAGATGGGGCTGATTATGATATGAATGGGTGGTCAAGAAACGGAGATAGTTTCAATGTTACGGATGATGAGATAATAGGGAAGTTATTTTCGGATAATGGATATACAATACCGTCATTTGGGGTGACTTATGCAAAGCAAAATCAAGCAATATTCAAAAATATAACATTGAACACAGAGGATGCCGGTGTTACGGAGGCTGGATTGGCTGCCACATTTAATATAGCATCAAAGGCATCTGAGGGACCAAGGGAATCAACAATATACGGACAGGATTTGTATAGGGTTTATTCACAATATGCCTATCAATGTGGGGTTGAATGTATGGGGAATATGGAGATTATGCCGTTGATGTATTTTCAATTGAACAATGTTCCGTTATGGAAAGGAACTTATATGATAAAGAAAGTTTCTCATAATATAACGGTTGGAAATATCAGTACTCAATTTGAAGGTGTTAGAGTTAATAAATATGCTATTCCGATGACTGATTGTACGGTGATTACCGATAACGATGGAGGTGGAACACCAGTAGCGGGGGACGGAACAAGAGTTAATGCGGATAATTCAAATAATAATGAAAACAATGATATAAATAATATGGCAGACGTTAATGTTAAGGGTAATATTAATAAAGAGATATATCCAAATGATACAATAGATTTTGATGAAAATAATGTGACACCACAAAAACCTGTGATTTGTTTGACCCCTGGTCATGGACCACATACACAAAAAGTTCCGGAATGGACTTGGGCACATAAAATGATAAAGGATTATCTTGTTCCTGAGTTACAATCTCTGAAATATAAAGATGGAACACCATTTAATGTTCAAAGATGTAATAAAGAAGGTGCACATACAGGAGGTGGTTATAGTATGAGGGAAACTGCACGAATGATAGAAAAATTCGGGTCACAAAGTGTTGTTTCGGTTGCTTGCCATTGGAATGGTGGTGGCGGCAATTATCATGGTGTATATTTGAATAAGTTATCTAATGGCTCTCGCCAAGATTCAATACAATTTGCACAATATTTAAAAGAAGCATTTGATGAAGCTTGTGAAAGAGGGAAAAACGGAGAATTTTCTTGTCCGGAAGGAATGACGAACGGTATGTCAAGAGTTACACATCTTTCAGAAGCAAATACAGATGGCGGGCCTCAACAGAATTGTGCTTGCGTTCTTACCGAAAATTGGTTTGCTGATTATCCTAAAGGTTGCGCATGGGGTGGAAGCCATTATGCAGATATGGAAAACGGCAAATATAAGACCGGACGTGGATGGCTTATGTCAGAAGAGGGTTGCAAAGTGGTCGCTCATTATCATGCACTCGGAATTAAGCGATATATTGATTCTTTGTGGAAAGATTAATTGTTAAATTGCATATTTTTTTGTATTTTCAAATTACTTTTGGAAGAAAACATGAAATACATAGCAAATATATTAACAAATAAATCATTTAGCGATAAAGAGTTATATAATGTCGTTAAAACTAAAGATGAATTAATTGAAGGTATTCCCACTCTTATTGTAGGGCGGGAATACATTAAAACTTTTTGCCCGAATGTGGATTTGATGGATTGGGAAATAAAGTGGCATTCGCTATATTGGACATATGGAAATAGGGAAAAACGTAATAGATATGAAAAAAATATTGTTGAGTTCCGTAAAATAGCGATGGAAGAATTTATAAAATCAGTGAAATATGAATTCATCAATATTATGATATGTTCCAAAGAGGAAAAGAAACAATTTTTGAACACAATTAACGAATTGGCGGAAATTCCTATATATCTTAAAAATGATATGGTGTATATATATGATGGAAATAATAAAAAAGTATATGGAATATCATTAAGGGGGATTAAATATATCGGGAAAGACCCTAAAAATTTTCTTTCAATGCTTCATAAATGCAAAAGGGCCAAGTTTATTGAAATAGGTGATGAATTATCTTGGGAAACCAAGAATTCATTGAGAAACAATCAATATATAATACCTTATTTATATTCCTAAATGATTGAAAATATATTTTTTACATTGAAAAGACTATTTATAGTAAAATAGAATAGGGATGGCTTTACAGTTTGTTAATAAAAGATTTCCCAAAAGGCCTAATTTTAACATTGTTAGGGAAGAGAAGACAGAGATGGCGGAGGAAGTTGTAAAAGCACCGAAACCAGAAAAGAATAAGAGTGTAAAAAACAGTAAAAAGATGAAATCTGTTGATAAGATAGAGGCTGCCGAGATGGCTATTGAGGCTATGGAGCCTAAAGTTAAAGTTGTTAAGAAAGACCGTGGGCTTATAGAGCGTGTGGAATCTTCAAAAATAATTTTGACGGAGGATAATCGTCAAATGCTTAACGACTAATTGTGAAATGGAACTTAATGAGGTTAAGAAAAGATTCAAACGTTGTATTTTAGAATATACCAATGCTGCGGGCTCATTTGACCTTTCAGAAGACGGTGAGGATGATGCATCTGCTATGGGTGGTGCCGCTCCTGCTGATGGTGGTGGAAATGCTCCTATGGGCGGAGCCCCTATGAATGGTAACGGTGATATGGACGGAGGAATGCCAACGGACGGTGGAGACCCTAATGCAATGGGCGGAGCTGCTCCGGCACAAGCCCCTAATGGTTTTGCGCCACAAGGAGTAGACCCTAATGCGGGTATGGACGGAATGGGTAGCGGAGCTGCTGCTGACGGCTCTATGCCTATGGATGGCGGGGACCCTAATGCAATGGGTGCAACAACAGAAGAACCCGGTGATGAAGTTATAGACGTTGATGAACTTGTTAAGGCTCAAGATGAAGCACAGCATAAGATTGATTCAATGTCAAGCAAGTTTGATAAACTTATGGGTGCCATAGATGTTCTTATTCAACAAAATAAGGATAGAGAGGCACAAGAGGCAGCCGCAAGGGAAAAATTTGAAAGTGAGATGGAAAAAAGAAATCCTACCCCGCTTCAGAGAATGACCATGCGTTCAACAAAGTCAATGCCTTATACAATGACACCAAGCGAGTATGCAAATAATTATATGCCGGATAATTATAGCCCGGACGATGATAATAATGGTGCTGATGACCCGCAATATCAAATAACGAAAAGTGACATTGATAATATTTCTGACTATAATGCGATTGCAAAGGAACTTGATGTGGAACATCAGGGATTGCAAGACCTTTTAGACTTTTAAAATTATGGACTGTTGAAAAACAGTCCATTTTTGTGAAAATTTGTTTTGAAAAATCAAAAATTTCTTATATCTTTATATAGAGAATTTTTCTAATAATAAAATTTAAAAAAAATCAATTTAAATCATGGGTAACATTGTTGAATTACCTAACATTACTTTTGCTTCCGTACAAAAGGAAGAATCTAAAAATTTTAAGAAAGAGTCAAATTTTGATGTAAAAAATTATCTCAATGTTCGTCTTGAACCAAATGAGGTTGAAAAAACTATAGCAATTAGATTGCTTCCTATGGATTTGGAAACGGGAAATCCGTTTGTGTTTATTCATACACATAATGTGGAGGTTCCAAAGGCTATGGTTAAGAATGGGCAGAAGCCTTATAAGTCATATATTTGTCTTAGAACAAAAGGTATTGACCATGAGAAATATGGGACAAGGTGCCCGCTTTGCGAAATCAATCAAAGGGCTTATAAAGAGGCAATGGAAGAGACCGACCCAATCAAGGCGAAAGAACTGAAAGAACTTTCATTGAAATACAAGACTTATGAAACGGTGATTTGCCGTTGTATTGAGCGTGGAAAAGAAAATGAAGGTGTTAAGTTCTGGAAATTCAATATCAGAAAGGATAAGGCGGACCCTTATAATCAGATTATCAAATTGATGAATTTACGCAAGGAATCCGCTGAACGTAAAGGAAAGATTGATAATATTCTTGACCTTTATGAGGGAAGAGACCTTAATCTCACAATAAGAAGAAGTGAAGGTGAAGGAGTTCCGGCTCCACCGACAATTGTTGATGATAGTGACAGAAGCCCTATTACAAATGATATGGAGCAGTTGAAGGCTTGGATTTATGATGCAAAGAAATGGCAGGATGTATTTACATGCAAGCCTTATGAATATCTTGAACTTATTGGGGAAAAGAAGGTTCCATTCTTTGATAATGAAAAATCATTGTGGGTTGAGGATACTCGTAGCGAAACCTATCAGGAAAATGTCTCAAAGGCAAATGATGCTATAGCAAACGCACAAGCCAAAATTGCCGAGATGACAGTTAATGAAAAGGCAGAGCCAAAGCCAATTGATGCGAATTTTATTGGCACTATGACTGTAAATGATGATGATTTGCCATTCTAAAAATAATGCGCCCGCCCAAAACACGGGCGCAATATTATCTTTTGTAAATTAATGCACAAAGTTATATTTCGTTATGGCACTATGGCCAGCGGAAAGAGCCTTCATCTTTTGGCAACGGCCCATAATTTTCAGGAACACGGAATCCCTTTTGTAATATTAAAAAGTGAAATAGATACAAGAGATGGAATAGGTGTTATTCACTCAAGGGCAATTGGAGATAGAGAATGTGTGAGTATACTACCAACAGATAACATTTACAATCTGATTCTTGATTATTTGGAAGGAATTTATAATATGAATGGAAACAGATTGAAATGGATTCTTGTTGATGAAGCACAATTTCTTACGGCGGAACAGGTTGATGAACTTGCAGCAGTTGCTGATAATTTTGGAGTGAATGTTATTTGTTACGGATTGAGAACTGATTTCAAGACACATTTGTTTCCGGGCTCACAACGATTGTTTGAGATAGCGGATAGTGTAGAAGAGGTTAAATCAAGTTGTTATTGCGGCAATAAAACAATATTCAACGCAAGGATTAACCAAAACCGAGAAATTGTTACGGATGGAGAACAGGTTGAGATTGGAGGAGATGATAAATATACATCATTTTGTCGAAAATGCTATTTCGAGAAAATTAATCATCCGCTTTATAAAAAGAATGATGTTGAAAAATAATTTGATAAATTTAAAAATTTTATGGCACAGCCACTTAAAAAAGCACCGATAAAAAAGAAAGCAACAATTGATGCCCTTAAAGAGAAAATGGGTTTTGGGGTTTCAGTAGAAAAAGGGAAAGTACAAGGAGCAAGCAATGCGGACAAACCTATGGATTGGATTGTAATGCCTAAAGCATTTCAAGATGCAGTAAAAATTCCTGGTTTTCCACAAGGTTATGTATCAACTATTTGTGGATTTTCGAATACGGGAAAGAGTACATTGGTTAATCATGCAATAGTTGCAGCGCAAAGGCAGGGGATTATTCCGGTGATTTATGATACAGAGAATAATTTTGATTTCCAATATGCAATAGATATGGGAATGGAGGCAACACCTGTTTATGGTGATGTTGATACGGAAGTAGTTAATCCCGAAAATGGCGAAGTATCTATTGTAACGGAAAGAAAAATCATAGAATATACAGGGCAGTTTTTTTATTTCAATAATTCAATTCTTGTTGACCATTATGGAGATATAGATTATTCCACAGGAAAAAGAGGTGGAAAGAAAAGGACAAAGGCTGTTATTGAGGATATGGTTTATTCTATGAATGAATTTTTGGAATATCAATCAAATGGAGATTTGGAGCAGGGAATTTTATTTATTTGGGATTCTGTAGGTAGTATTGGGGGATTGAAATCTTATAATAGTAAGGTTGGAAATAATATGTTTGATGCTGGAACGATTTCAGCGGCTTTTCAAGATATTATGGATAATGCTATACCTTCGTCAAGAAAAATTTCATCACCATATACAAACAGTATGATTTTGGTTAATAAAGTATGGCTTGATGGCACAACTAATCCTATGGCTCCGCCAAGTCTTGAAATGAAAGGTGGCCGGTCTATAATGTATCGCTCTCGCCTTGTTGTGTTGCTTGGGGGACAGTTGAAAGCTTCTATTAAAAGATTGTCAGCGGTTTCAAAAGGATTGACTTATAATTATGGAATTTTAACTAAAATAAAAGTTCTTAAGAATCAATTGCCTGCACCTTTTAATGTTACATATGAAGGTGAATTAATTTGTACTGATGTTGGAATAATTGGAACAAGTAAAGAAGAACAAGATGATTTTAGAAAGAATCATGTAAGTGATATTCTTAAGAAACTTAACGAAATTGCTGAAAATAATGGCAAGGATATCAAGGCAGATGCCGAGGCTCTTAATTTCGTTGAAGAGGATGAAGATATTTCCGTAGAATAAAAAAAGAAAGCAAGGTTAATCCCTTGCTTTTTTTATTTATTTCCTATATATTTAATAGGATATGTAATCCGAGTAAAAGGGAATAATATATGGATTTTATAAACGATGCGAAAAATATTCATGGCAATAAATATGACTATTCTAAGGTTGATTATAAAAATAAGGCAACTAAAGTTTGTATTATTTGCTCAAAGCATGGAGAGTTTTGGCAAACTCCCAAAAATCATTTAAACGGCGCAAATTGCCCAAAATGTGCTAATGAATTAAGAGGTAAGAACAGACGGATGACAAAAGAAGAATTCATTCGTAGGGCAAGAGAAGTTCATGGATGGAAATATGACTATTCCAAAGTGGAATATGTTAATTACGAAAAGAAAGTTTGTATAATATGTTCAAAACACGGCGAATTTTGGCAAACACCACACAGCCATTTGGATGGACAATGTTGCCCAAAATGTAGTGGAAGATATATGACCAAGGAATATTTTATTGAGAAATCAAATAAAATTCATGACAATAAATATGATTATTCAAAGGTTGAATATAATGGCGTTCATAAAAAGGTGTGTATAATTTGCCCGAAACATGGGGAGTTTTGGCAGTCGCCGCATTGTCATTTGGATGGCTTTGGTTGTAGAATATGTAGTAATACTTTTATGAATAGTGATTTATTTACAGAAAAAGCAAGGGAGAAACATGGAGATAAATATGATTATTCAAAGGTTGAATATGTAA
>OLSD01000313.1_pt1 | contig 52416 bp, 38 predicted proteins | sample 1672211 | NCBI WGS metagenome assembly OLSD01 (sample SAMEA3136659, study PRJEB25190) | human gut metagenome | reverse complement strand
ATCGACCGCTGCGCCATGATGCTCTGCGGCACCGACTCCATCCGGGATGTGATCCTGTTCCCGACAATGAAACCTTTGGACAAGGACAGAGGCGAAAAGGCCGAGACCAAGGCGGAAGAAAAGCCCGTTGAAGCGGCTCCTGTCGTAGAGGAAAAGATCGACTTTTCCAACGTCGTGATCGAGCCACTGTTCCAGGATCAGGTCGATTTTGAGACCTTCTCCAAGTCCGATTTCCGCGCAGTGAAGGTTCTCGAATGCGAGGCAGTACCCAAGTCCAAGAAGCTTCTAAAGTTCACTTTGGATGACGGTTCTGACGAGAAAAGGACGATTTTGAGCGGTATTCACGCATATTATGAGCCGGAAGAGCTGGTCGGAAAGACCTGCATCGCCATCACGAATCTGCCTCCCAGAGCGATGATGGGCATCGAATCCTGCGGTATGCTGATCAGTGCCGTTCACCATGAGGGCGAGGAAGAAAAACTTCATCTTCTGATGGTTGATCCCCACATCCCGGCGGGTGCTAAGCTGTACTGATTTGACGGTCTAAAAAAGCCAAGATCACCAATTTAGTCTCCAAAAATCACCTTTCGTTCTCCAAATCGGAAGCGAAAAAAGTGTAAATCGTCGCAGATTGCTTTACAATTCCATATCGTATCATAAGACTCACTATCGAAAGGTAGTGGGTCTTTTTTTGTTTTGTGCCCGCCGAGTAAAACCGGCGGGCTGTTTTTGTTTGTGGGGAGTCACCACTAGCCCAGCACGAAAAAAATTTTTTGAATTTATGAAAAATAAATGTCGTTTTGGAGCCTCGAAGGTTGCGGTAGGGGGGTGAGAGGAGAAATTCCTACTCACCGCTACTTGACAACTGAATACACATTCATCAGATACGTTCCTGAGCGGGGGCGAAAGTCCCAGCCGAATGAAGGTGCGCCAAGACCCTCCTGCCCATCCGGGTTATAACGGAAAGCAAGGTGGCGAGCGTTTCCGAACCATTCTGAAATATCCGATTGCTACGGATATGGCCATGAAACGCTACAGGGTTAATGATACTTCTCTACGGAGCTGGCGGAGGACCCGGCAGGGGTGAGATTCCCATGGACTTGTTTCGCAAGCAAGCGTCTGATGTATTCCCATGTGCGTGGGGCGTCGAGGACAAATAACGCACAGGTACATAGCGGTACAGAAATGGATCGCTGTGAATCCCAAGAAAGGAGGAAAACGCATGGAAAACTGTAAAGTGATCGCTATCACGAACCAGAAAGGCGGCGTCGGCAAAACGACTACTACAGTTAATCTCGGCGTGGGCCTTGCAAACACCGGAAATAAGGTCTTACTGATTGACGCTGACCCGCAAGGTAGCCTCACGGTGAGCCTCGGTGTAAAGAACCCCGACGAGTTGGATGTGTCGCTATCCACGCTCATGCAATCGGTCATAGAAGATGAACAGCCTCCCGGCAACGCGATCATCGCCCACAATGAAGACGTTGATCTGCTTCCTTCTAATATTGAACTGTCCGGTATGGAAACGGGCTTGTTCAATGTTATGAGCCGTGAGTATGTTCTGAAATCCTGTATCGAGGGTATGAGAAAGAACTACGACTATATTCTTATCGACTGTATGCCTTCTCTGGGAATGATGACGGTCAATGCGCTTGCTGCGGCAGACAGTGTGATTATTCCGTCCCAGCCGAACTTCCTGTCGACCAAAGGTCTTAACTTGCTTCTGCGCTCGATTGCGAAAATCAAGCGGCAGATCAATCCGAGACTGAGGATCGACGGCATTCTGCTGACAATGGTAGATAACCGCACGAACAATGCCAAGTCGATTATCACATCGCTCCGTTCTTCAGTAGGAGAAAACATCCGCGTGTTCGAGTCTGAAATTCCCTTTTCGGTAAGAGCAGCGGAGTGCAGTCTTTCCGGAGAAAGCATCTTCTCCCACGACAAGAACGGAAAAGTGGCAGCAGCGTATGAGGCACTCACGAAGGAGGTGACAGAGATTGAAGAACGTGCAAAAAATCGACCTGGGCCTGACTGGATACGATGAGTTGTTCGCAAATGACGAGGAACGCAAGGTAAACAAGCTCCCTCGCATTTTCGATATTCCCATCTCGGAGATCGACGATTTCCCCGACCATCCCTTCAAGGTGAAAATTGATGAGGATATGGACCAGCTTGTTCAGAGTATCAAAGAGCGCGGGATCATCACTCCTGTCACGCTTCGCCCGAAGGAAGACGGACGTTACGAGATCGTATCAGGCCATCGTCGGAAAAAGGCTTGTGAGATCGCAGGACTGGACACCGTAAAGGCAGAGGTCCGCGAGATGAGCCGCGACGAGGCCATTATCTTGATGGTTGAATCCAACCTACAGCGTTCCACCATCCTCCCGAGCGAAAAGGCATTTTCGTACAAGATGCGTCTTGAGGCCATGAAAAGGCAGGCAGGCAGACCGGCTCAAGATAATTATTCCCCAGTGGGGAACAATTCTTTGGGCACGAAATCATCCGAGATTATGGCGGACGAAGTGGGAGAAAGCAGAAATACTATTTTCCGCTATATCCGTCTCACGGAGCTTATCCCGCCGCTTCTCGACCTTGTTGACGAGGGACGTATCGCGTTCAGACCGGCAGTTGAATTGTCCTACCTAAAAAAGGAGGAGCAGGAAGACTTGCTGGAGGAAATCTCCTATGCGGACGCGACGCCATCCCTTGCCCAGGCAATCAAGATGAAGAGATTCTCCCAGGAAGGCAAGCTCTCCAATGAGGTCATTGAGTCCATCATGAGTGAAGAGAAGCCAAACCAAAAGGAGAAGATCCGCATTAAGTATGAAGATGCGAGACGGTTCATTCCTGACAGCGTTCCGTACAACAAAACCGGTGAGTATATTATGAAAGCGCTTGAGTATTATCACCGGGTACAGGAACGTCAGAAAGACCGAGGTGAAGCAAGATGACCCTTACGCCAAGGGAGTAGTGTACCCTTTGGGAGAAGCTTTGCCGTTTCCCCCTCTCACACTCTCCCCCTGTTTCACCAGCTTACCAGCTCAAAGGAAGAAGAGTGAGGAGATAGGCGTACCTTTGCCTTACAAAACGGATGACCGTACAATGATGGTGAGAATAATCAAGGAGGCGATCCTATGAGGAAGTCACTTATCATCACGGTTGTCATAGCCCTGCTGTGTTTATGCGGATGTGAGGCCGTTGTAACGGTTCCGGAGAGTCCTGAACCGACTAAAGCAAGCGAGATGCTGCTGACAACGACTGCCGCAGAAGAAAGCACAGATAAGCTGGAAGCAACCACCACATCAAGCGTTGAAATAGATGTACCTGAAAAGAACGAAGAAGAAGTTGGAACCCCGACAGAAGATGTTGTCTCTGTGGACAACGAAGCTGGCCCAGCAGAGAATAATGACCCGGTAAGCTCAGAAAGCACGGTCCCTTCTTTTGAGGAAGTAAAAGCGGATAAGCCTTCGGAGCAAGCCGAGACTCAACTGCCAGCACCGAGCGAGCCACCCAGGGAAACGGAACAGTCCAAGCCTAAAGAACAGCCGGTTGCTACTGAACCCGACGAAGCACCGGCAGAAGTTCCGGCACCTACGGAGCCGCCCGCAACAACTGAACCGCCTGCCCCTGCTGTGACGGAACAGCCAGTGGAGACACAGCCAAAGACCGCATACGATTATGAATTCGATATCAATGCGATCCGTGCTGACTGCATCGCCATCGGTCAGGGTATGGGCTACACGCTGAATACCTCGCTGTCTCCGCAGAACGCAACATGGTGGAATCCGATAACAGCATCGGAGTCCAATCAAGGAAGCGGGCTGCGGTCCAGGCTGGAACAGTATATCCGCTTTCACACCGTAGAAAACCTCGGCGCATATGGCCTCGATGAGATCACGGAGTTCAACATCTGCTGCGAATCAATCGGCGGCGGCTCTTACGCCATCTACTTTGTATTCGCGTAACATCACAACACAACAAGGACGAAGTCCTCTGCTGAAATAGCGGAGGGCTTTTTCTTTACACCAAAATGAAAGGATGAAAAAGAGATATGAATGCAATTTTCAAATCCAAGAGTACGAGACTGCTTTCGGCGTTTCTGGCCGTTCTGATGGTCGTTGCAATGCTGCCTGTGACAGCGTTTGCGTGGACAGCCGAGGAGGGCACGAAATGCACTTCCACGTATGGCGATCTGTATCTCGGCTCTGATGGAAACAACTACTACAGCAAGGCTGGCAACACGCTTTTTTACAACGATGATGGAAGCTTTTATGTTTCTTATCATAACGGCGGTGTCGCCAGATATAAGTACCTGATGATTGACAGTAACGGCACCTCTCATCATGTGTACTGTATTGAGTCCGGCGTGTCCTACAACTACAGCGACACCTACAACGGTTCAAGCGGAAAGAACAGCAAGTATTTTCAGAACCTGCCTATCACCGCACAGTACGGAATCATGATGGCGCTGATGTATGGCTGGCACGATGGTGCATCTTCTCCCATCTCAGGGACAAACATGGATGACTTCATCTACGCGACGCAGTGTATCATCTGGGAGTATCAGCAGCAGATCAGAACCAGCCCTACAAACCTCGCCTCGGCAAATGGCGTGGATGCTGACCTGTTCTATGCAACGCTGAAGGACCGTCCGGCTGAAAAGTGCTACAACTGGATTCTGGAGCAGATGTCCAAGCACTACGTTGTGCCGAGCTTTGCTTCCCGCAATCAGAGCAATGCTCAGACCTACACCATGAAGTACGATCAGGCGAATGACAACTACAGCATCACCCTGACCGACACCAACAACACCCTGGCTGATATCAACTTCTCTGCCAGCGGCATTACCGTTACCCGCAGCGGAAACCAGTACACCTTCACCAGCAAGAACATGATTTCCAATGCTGTGATGATCTCGGCGCAGAAGAAAACCAATCTCGGCATGGGCAAGATGCTCATTTGGGGCTGCCCCGGCAAGCAGACGATGGCCTCTGGCGCAGAAGACCCTGTGTACTTCTACCTCAAACTGAACACAGAGACCTATGGCGTTGGCCACATCGTGAAAACCAGCGAAGACGGCAAAGTCGAGGGTATTAAGTTCAATATCTCCGGCAATGGCGTCAATGAGACGGTTACGACCGGTAAGAACGGTACAGTCGATCTCGACCTGCTTCCCGGCACCTATACCGTTACTGAGCAGACCGATGATAAGTATGAAACGCAGTCTGCACAGACTGTCACCATCGTCAGCGGCAAGACCTCTACCGTCACGTTCAATAACACCCTGCGCCGTGGAGATCTGAAGGTCACGAAGACTTCTGAGGATGGCCTTGTCGAGGGTATGAAGTTCCATCTGTACGGCACCTCCTATTGCGGACTGCCTGTGGATGAGTATTCCGTAACTGATGCCAGCGGTATCGCGGTATTTGACGATGTGCTGATCGGAACCGGCTACACTCTGGAGGAGGTTGGCACTCCTGACCGCTATATTGTCCCCGACAATCAGACGGCAGCTATTGAATGGAACAAAGTTACCAATAAGAGCTTTGACAACGACCTGAAGCGCGGCGACCTCAAAGTCACTAAGACTGCGGAGGACGGGCTCAACGAAGGTCTGAAGTTCCACCTGTATGGCACCTCATACAGTGGCATTCCTGTAGATGAGTATGCCGTGACTGATGCCACCGGTGTTGCGACTTTCAGCAACATTTTGATTGGCACGGGTTACACGCTGGAAGAGGTAGACACTCCGATCCGCTATGTTGTCCCCGACAATCAGACAGCGGCTATCGAGTGGAACAAAGTGACAAACAAGAGCTTCGATAACGTGCTCAAGAAATGGAATCTGACCGTTACCAAGCAGGATGTGGAAACCGGTTCTGCCCAGGGTGACGCGAATCTGGCAGGCGCCAAGTACGGAATCTACAAGGGCGACGAGCTGATCGACACCTATGTCACTGACGCGGACGGCAAGTTCACCACTAAGTATTATATCTGCGGTAATGACTGGTCGATCAAGGAACTGGACAGCAGCGAGGGCTATCTCGTTACCCCCGGCAACGAGAAAATCGGCGTCGATCCCAAGAACTATACTGCTGAGTATAACAGCGAAGCCATGAAGCAGTACGAACAGGTTAAGAAAGGCAATATCGCCATCATCAAGCACACCGACGACGGCCAGACGCAGATCGAGACTCCCGAGGAAGGCGCAGAGTTCGCTGTCTATCTCAAGAGCGCAGGCTCCTATGACAACGCAAAAGACTCCGAGCGCGATTATCTGATCTGCGATGAGAACGGCTTTGCTCAGACGAAGGATCTGCCCTACGGCAGATACACCGTCCAGCAGATCAAGGGCTGGGAAGGCCGCGAGCTTCTGAAACCCTTTGACGTGTTCGTCAGCGAGAACGGCGAAACCTATCGTTACCTGATCAACAACGCCAACTTCTACTCCTATGTGAAGGTGGTCAAGATCGACAGCACCACCGGTAAGACCATTCCGGCTTCCGGCATCGGATTCCACATCTACGATCCTTCCGGCAATCAGATTCAGATGACCTTCACGTATCCGACTGTCACTACCATCGACACCTTCTACACGGACGGCGACGGTATGCTGATTACGCCCGAAAAGCTGGAGTACGGAAAGGGCTATTCGCTGGTCGAAGTATCGGCTCCCTATGGATACGTTCTCAACAGCGACCCTGTGTATTTCGACATCACCGAAGATAACTCCACCGAGGAAAACGCCGTAACTGTTGTGATTGTCGAGAAAGAAAACGCGCCTCAGATGGGCGTCATCAACGTGGAGAAGACCGGCGAGTATCTCGCCTCTGTCGTGGACACCAAGGACAGCAAGCGTTTGGTTTATGCTGTCGGCGGTCTGGCCGGTGCTGAGTACACTGTGACCGCAGCGGAGGATATCTACACGCTGGACGGCACTCTCAGATACAGCAAGGATGAGGTCGTGGCAACACTTGTTACTAAGGAAGACGGCAAGGCCGTAACCGAGCCTCTGTTCCTGGGCAGATACCATGTTGTTGAGACGAAAGCCCCTTATGGTATGATCCTCAATCCTACTGTTCAGACTGTGGAGCTGACCTACGCTGGCCAGGAGGTGGAGATCACCGAAACCTCCACCGGCTTCTACAACGAACGTCAGAAGGTCGAGATTGATCTGAATAAGGTCATGGAGCAGAACGAGGTCTTCGGCGTTGGAAGCAACGGCGAAATTACCTCTGTCAACTTCGGCCTGTTTGCCGCAGAGGAAATCGTTGCGGCTGACGGCAGCAGTATCCCCGCTGGCTGGGTGCTTGAAGTCGTTGAGTGCGACGAGAACGGCTATGCAGCCTTCAGCACCGACCTTCCCGTTGGTGCAAAAACCTATGTCAAGGAAATCAGCACCGATAAGCACTATGTCCTGTCCGATAAGGAGTACCCTGTCGTATTCGAGTACGCAGGCCAGAAAGTTGCTACTGTTCACATCACCGTGAACGACGGCAATGAAATCCCCAACGAGCTGATCTACGGCACGATTAAGGGTTATAAGGTCAACCGTGAAACCGGCGATAAGATCTCCGGCGCTCTGTTCGGACTCTTCCGTGCCGACGAAACCAGCTTCATCGAAGACAACGCGCTGCTGACTGCTGAATCCGGCGAGGATGGCGTCTTCACCTTTGAGAATGTGGTGTACGGCAGCTATACCGTGCGCGAGCTGCGCCCTGCGGCTGGCTATCTTGAAAACGAAACGGTCTATGCCGTGACAGTCGATAAGGATGGCAACGTGGTTGAGATCACCGTAGTGAACGATCTGATCCCCGAAATCGGTACGACTGCCACCATCGACGAGGAAAAGGAAGTCTGCGCCACTGAGGTCTTCACGCTGACCGATACGGTCGAATACAAGCACCTTGTCCCCGGCAAGGAGTACACCGTCAAGGGCATTCTCATGGATAAGGCCACCGGCGAACCGTTCCTCCAGAACGGAGAGCAGATCACTTCCGAGGTGACCTTTGTTCCCGAAGCTCCTTCCGGCAGTGTGGAGGTGCTGTTCACCTTCGACGCCAAGCTCATCAAAGCTGATACGAACATCGTCGTGTTCGAGAGCCTCTACAGCGACAGCAAAGAGCTGACTGTTCATGCGGACATTGAGGACGAGGATCAGACCGTGACCGTCATTGTCCCCGAGATCAAGACCGAGGCTTCTACCGACGGAAAGAAAGAAACGACCATCGGCGGCGAGATCACCATCGAGGATATCGTTTCCTATCACAACCTCACCCCCGGCAAGGAATACGTTGTCAAGGGAACGCTCATGAACAAGACCACCGGTAAGTCCGTGACGGTCAATGACGAGCCTGTGACTGCGGAAGCCACATTCACACCCGAAACCAGGGACGGCGAAGTCAAGGTGGCTTTCACCTTCAATTCCTATGTCATCACCGAAACGATCGATGTTGTTGTGTTCGAGAGCCTCTACCGTGAGGATGTTGAAATCGCAGTTCATGCCGACATCGAGGATGAAGGCCAGTCTGTGAAGGTATATGTCCCCGAGATCAAGACCACTGCCTCCATCGACGGCAAGAAGGAGATCACTACGGCTGGAAAGGTAACGGTTGAGGATGTGGTGTCCTATACCGACCTTATCCCCGGCACCGAGTACACCATCCGTGGCACTCTCATGAATAAGGCGACCGGCGAGGTCTTCACCGTGAACGGCGAGACAATCACCGCAGAAGTGAAGTTTACGCCTAAGGACAGAAATGGCGAGGTGAAAGTGAAGTTCGTCTTTGACGCTTCCGGTATCACCAAGAGCACGAGCCTGGTAGTCTTCGAGAGCCTGTATCGTGATGACGTGGAGATTACCACGCATAAGGACATTGAGGACAAGGATCAGACGGTGACGATCACGCCGCCTCCCGATATTCCCAAGACCGGAGATACCACGAATATCCCGCTGTGGGGTGCTCTTACCGGTATTTCTCTCCTGGGAGCTGGCGTAGTGGCGTTCTTCACCTTCAGAAAGAAAAAGGAGGAAAACGGACATGAACGCTAAGATGATTATCGGCATCTGCCTTGTGGTATTCATTGTCGCAGGGCTTATCGTTCTTCGCCTGAAGAACAGAAAGTAATGGACAAGGGCGGCACCCGTCCAAAGGTGCCGCCCGATTCCATAAGGAGGAAAGATTATGGATGAAAAAAGAATGGTCGGTGATTACACCGTCATTAACTCGATGTATATCGGGCACAAAGAGATCATCCTGGGCGAGAACCCGAAAGCAGTCAACGGAGAGAGATATGTCTGCTGCTATGCCGAGCGAGTGCTGTTCTATGAACAGTATCTTGAGGCACAAGTCAGTGATGATTTTGCCGAGATCGTAAAGCTCTACGGAGAACGCGTGACGCAGGCCGCAGACGAGATTATGAAAGAAACGGAAAAGGTAACGTCCGAGATCGGTATGAACGACGAAATTACCGCAAAGGACTGTAAGCCAATTTCTCATGATGACGCTATCGAAGATAAAGTCATCGTGATACGTGGGAACGTGCTTCGCCCGGAGTTCAGACACGCCTCTCACCAACTGATGCTTTGCACAGGAGGATTCGGCGCACAGAAAAACGCCAGAGGACGAACCTGCTACTGCATCTCCATCTATAGCGGAAAGCAGACGTCGTTTTATCGCGGTGATGTCCTTGGCGTCATGGATAAGCGTGCCTTGCCTGAGTGGGCCAAGATCGGACTTCAAAACGCCCTTGAAATAAGGCAAAACGAGAAAAGCCATCCCAATGAAAGAGGTGAAGCCAGATGATCGACTATGAAAAACGAGCCATGATAGAGGCCGAGGATAAATACACCTTCCGTCAGAGCTCTCAGATTTCTTCGCAAACCGGCTTGATCGGTTATCTTCGCGCTGATATGGATACTGACGGCAACGGCTTCTTCAGCTCGTGGAATGACTACCGAAAAGACCTCAAAACCGATGAGTTCAAGCAGGAGTTTGACGAGGTTATCAACTCTTTGCGTGAGGAAGGAGATATTCTTCACAACCGGAAGGACCTGGCTTATTACTGCTACACGAATCCGCAGAGCAAAATGCCCACCGAGCAGGACTATTACGGCGTCCGTGTCGATACAGACAAATACACCTATCTGCTGCGCCTGAACCCGAATAAGGGCGAATACAATCTCTATTGCTATTGCTACGTCAAGGACTGGCTCAATGGGCACATGAAGGACGCGGCAAAGGGTATCCGGTTCATTAACAGCCACTATAAGGAACTGTTCCGCATCCCCGATGGCGGCAAAATCAAGATCCACCTTGCCTGGAACGAAGACCAGGTGCGAACTTGCAGATATATCGACGACTATCACGTTGAGGTTGGCGACAACCTTTACCACATTTGCGAGTTTGCCGAGCGGATGGAGCAAAACGGACACACCTATGAGCCTGTTCGCACAGAGCTTCCGGAGCAATGCTATAGCATTCTTCCCGGTTCCGGAGAAATCATCGTAGTCAAGCGAAATGAAAAAGGCTACTACAATCCCCATATTCCCGCCTCCAGCAAGGAACAAGCGCGGGAAATTGTCGATGAGTACAACGGAAAGCTGGGCGTTACCAGAGCCCAAGAGGAAGCTATGAGAACCGGCTCCATGTTCGGCTTTCATGTTCCCGGCGCTGATCCGAAGAACTATGACAAGGACGGCAAGCCCCTGCCCCCGAAGGACAGAGGTGACGCCAGATGAGCGAGTTCTGTGTCTGCTGCGGAGCAGAGATACCGGAGGGCAGAATGATCTGCCCCATTTGTGAAAAGGATGGAGGTGAAGGAAGTGGAAGACAGACACATCATTTGGAGCAACGAAAATCTCGACTTGGACGACTGGCGCGAAGACTTGCAGGAGCAGTATCCCGACTGTTCCGAAGATGAGCTCTATCGCATCATGTGCGAAACAAACGCAGACTATCTCTCCGACGAGCGTGTGAACCTGAATATCCAGTTATCCCAACCGATCCTTGTAATTGCTGACCTTGGCCTTTGGAACGGACGGCGCATGGGATATAAGGAGATCCCAAGCGGCAATATTCGTGACTGCCTATCCGGAGGATACGATTACACCACCTGGTACGTGGACAAGAAGGGCGACTTCCGTTGTGATGACATTCACCATGATGGCACCAACCACTATCTCTACCGGGTTTACAAGGACGGAGTTTCCGAATATCAAAAGGACCGGCTAAAAGAGAAGCTATACGAGGGTACAGCTACAAGAGCCGATGTTACGAGAATCACGAGACGCCTCGGTGATGAGATCGGCAAGGTTTATGGCTGGGATTTCCCGACAAGGCAACCGGATCGAGGTGAAGCCAGATGAGAGTAAACGCTATGACTGAGCAATTTGAGGATGTAACAGTTCTGGGACATCCGATGATCTTCACCTGTTTGAGAGTGGATCGGGATACAGTCCCGGAGGGCTTATATGTGTACGAGGTCAGGCACGATGATGACCAGCAAGGCGACCCCGTACAGATCGGCAACTGGATCATGGTAAATCATTGGGGAACGATTATCTCCAATAAACCAATCCGACTGGAGCCAAGCCCGAACAGAAATAATGCCTACCGGGATATTGACCCAGAAGAGGACTGGAACTATGAAGGAACAGTCACGACGGTAAAGGAGTATATGGAGAAGCATCCTCCTGCGCTCCATAAGGAAAAAGAACAGGAACCTGTGAGATAGGAGAAAGCGATGGATAGAAAGAAAGCCATCTGCGAATATCTCCGCCAGAATCATATCGGCAAAGAAAAAGCCATCCACAGCAAGGAGCTTGAAAAGCTGTTCATGCTTGACGGAAGAAATATTCGCCGCAAGATCAGTGCTCTTAGACAGGATGGCTTTCCTATTTGCAGCGATGAGACGGGATATTACTACGCAGACAATCAGAAAGAAATCAACCACACAGTTTGCAGGCTCAACGAGCTTGTTACGAAGGTGTCCAACGCCAGAACCGGCTTGCTGTTCGCTTCGGTTCTCGGTGAAAAGGAACAGACCATAGAGGTCACAATCAAAGTAAAGTAAGGAGGTAATCCCATGCCGAGCAAATACCAAATCATTTCGGAGCTGGCATCCCAGACCGCAAGGGATATCACCTCCAAGGCAGAGCGATACACGGACTTTCTCGTTACCGCCGCCAACAACTATAAGTACAGCTTTAAGGAGCAACTGCTGATCCATGCCCAGAAGCCGGATGCGACGGCCTGCGCGGAAATCGAGACTTGGAACCGGCTCGGTCGTTGGGTGAACAAGGGGACAAGAGGCATTGCGCTCCTTGTCGATAGAGATACCCCATACAAGCTGCGCCATGTCTTTGACTACTCGGACACGAACAGCCGTGCCGGTCGAGTGGTCACACTTTGGCAAATGCGTCCGCAGTATGAAGAAGCCGTAAAAGAAAGCCTCCAGGATAGCTTCGGAGAGGTGGAGCTTACAGCAGACTTTCCGCATTTCCTTATGGAGATTGCAAAGAATGCTGTTGAGGATAACTTTTCAGATTACCTTTCAAATCTCCAGTCTGTCAAAGGTGACAGCTATTTGGAAGAGCTGGACGATCTCAATCTGGAAGTCTGGTTGAAGGACACTCTGCGAAGCAGCGTCGCGTATATGGCGCTGGTGAGAGCAGGCTATCAGCCGAGCCTCTACTTCACACGGGATGATTTCTCCCACATTTACGATTTCAATACGGTTCCCGTGATCTCTGTTCTCGGTGCGGCAACGAGCGATATTTCCGAGATGGTGATCCGAGAAATTGCAGAAACCGTAAAAGGACTGGAAAAAGAGGAAAAACAGAGTAATCGCACATTTGCGAGAGACCGATCCTCTGAGTATCATGAAAGCAGAAACAATAAAACCGAAAGGAGCTATGAAGATGGAACTGACCTATACGATGCAGGGAGATTACCTGATCCCAGACCTGACCGTTCCGGAGAGCCCGAAGATTGGGAAGTATGGAATGCTGCGTCGGACCTTCCTCCGAGAGCATCGAGACGGAATCTACACTGGGATGCTGCTGGAAGGAACGCTGAACAGACACTTGGAGGAAGTGGACGCTCAGGCCAACCGGATGATGGACAAGCTGACCGAGCAGATGAAGAAGCTCAACGGCGTGACCGAGCAGATGAAGGCCAAAGACCAGATGAAGTGGGTTCAGCTGATGAACTCGATCCGGAACTCGGCGGAGGAAGTGGTCCTGAGAGATCTGATCTACGCGTAAGTCTTCCCTCTGAGGAAGAACAACAGGAACTGATTGCAGAAGCGGAGGCTGAAACAACCTCCGCTTTTGTTATTTCTCAGGAAGATATTGACGCTGTTCTGACTCGTGGCAGCGGTATCCATGATGGAAAGTACCGTATCTATGAGCAGTACCTGAAGCAAGAAACCCATGAAGCAAATGTCTCGTTTCTGAAGGATGAGTACGGCATCGGCGGCGCTTATCCAGCCGTTTCCGGCAGGCAGCTTGATGAGAACCATGACGGAAAGGGCATCAAAATCAGTAGAGGCAGCATCATGCACCCTGATGCAGAAGTCCTTTTGAGCTGGAAAAAGATCGAGAAGCGTATCGGAGAACTGATTGCCACGGACCAGTATCTCAGTCAAGCTGAGAAAGAGCATTATCCTGCGTATCGTGCCGAAGCGGAAGCTCGTAGAGGACGATCAGCTATTTCTGAGGAGTTTCGCTCCATCGTTTATGACTACAACGACTATGTGACGCAGCTTGGAGAAGAGGATAAAAAGCTGAACCTTTATTATCTGTCAAGCTGCTGGGGTGCTTTTTCGGTCGGTGATAAGAGGATGTATGCGCGTACCTCTGACGGCGATTTCATCCTTCCGATGATGCGCGAAGCGATGAATACCATCATTGCTGACAACACGCATCTGACTGAACGCTGCGAAGCGATGCTTGCCTCGTTGAACAGCGATCTGGCGAGACCGCTGGAACCGTCTTATGACGAGCTGAACCCTCCGCCGGAGCCGGAAAAAGAGTATCGTTTCTCCCTTGGCGATACCGTCTATCTTGGAACGCATGAGTATGAAGTGCTTTCCTTCGACGAGAATGAAGTGGTCCTGTATGATACGCAGTTTCCTCTGTTCAATAAGACCATGACACGCGAGGAGTTTGAAGACCGGCTAAAAGAAAACCCTCTGAACGATCATCTTCTCCAAGTAGTGGAACAGACGCTACCCCATGATAATACTGAAACCAGGATAGCTTTGGACACCGATAGAGAAAAGGTCTATTGGATATACTTCAACCCCGATTCCACGGCTGGCGGTCAGTATGTCTCCGGCGAGCTGGATTTCAATGTATTCAAGGAGCTGATCGACCAGTATGACATCGAAAATCATCCGGAAAATGCAGAGCAGTTCACTGCGGATCTGGAAGAGATGTCAGATCAGTTTCTCGCAGATATCAACACACCTTTCTTTGCCGAGGCTGCGAACGAGTACGAAGGTACAAACGAATATGCGGGTTTTACGTCTGAAAACATCCTGCAAATTCATGAAGCTATCCTGTCTTATGAGACAGATCGGGATGCAGAGCGAGACTTGAATCGGCATGAGGCAGAGTTCGGTGCTGATGGTACGCGAGTTTTCTGCGACGATGAGGAAAGACAGAAACAGCCGGAGACGGGCCCTTTCATCGACCACTATTATGTTGTCGAAGACCTCTCCGCAGCGCCTTTATCGGTGACGGAATACCCTGATCGGGACGAAGCTCTGGAAGCATATTTCGCTCTGCCGGCAGATACCATGAAAGCCTTTGGTGTAGTCAATACTAAGGAACTACCCGGCAGTCTGGACTTCATTCAGTGCAGAGATGGCAAAGACACTCTGATTGAGGACTATGCCAAAACGGATGATGACTCATGGAGAAACCTTGAAATTGAAGGGCTCGTTGACCAGCTAAAAGAAAAGCTGGCCGAGCGCGACAAGCCGATTGCACCGCCTCCGCAGAAACAGCGCAGCGGCAAGGTGACGCCCCATGTACTGCTTCCCGAAATCAATACCGAATACAGAACCAACTTCAGAATCGAACGTGACGATATCGGCGTTGGTACACCGCTGGAACGGTTCCACCACAACAGGATGGCGATCCAACTTCTGAAAAAACTGGAGGATGAACACCGACTGGCAGATACCAATGAACAGCGTATCCTTGCGGATTACGTCGGCTGGGGCGGTCTGTCAGAATATTTCAAAGAGGACAACCCGCATTATCAGGAGCTGAAGGAGCTTCTGACAGAAGAAGAGTACGCTTCTGCCAGAGAGTCCGCGCTGACGGCGTTTTATACGCCTCCGGTCGTTATCAAGGCAGTCTACAGCGCACTTGAGAATATGCACTTCAGAACCGGCAACGTGTTGGAGCCTTCCTGCGGCATCGGCAACTTCATGGGGCTTGTCCCGGAGTCTATGGCAAGCGCGAAGTTCTATGGTGTTGAGCTGGACAGCATTTCCGGCAGGATCGCCCAACAGCTTTATCAGAACTCCAGCATTGCAGTGCAGGGCTTTGAAGACACCAACCTTCCGGATAGCTTCTTCGATGCGGCAGTCGGCAATGTTCCCTTCGGGCAGTTCAAGGTCCCTGACAAACGCTATGATAAGCATAACTTCCTGATCCATGATTACTTCTTTGCCCGCACCCTGGATAAGGTTCGCCCCGGCGGTGTGGTGGCATTCATCACATCAAAGGGAACGATGGACAAGGAAAACCCGGCAGTCCGTAAGTATATCGCCCAGAGAGCTGACCTGCTTGGGGCGATCCGACTGCCAAACAATACCTTCAAGGATGCAGCAGGCACGGAAGTCACATCGGATATCATCTTCCTGCAGAAGAGAGACCGTTTGATTGACATTGAGCCCGAGTGGGTTCACCTCGCAACAGATGAAAACGGCATCCGCATGAACTCATACTTTGTCAGCAACCCGGAAATGGTGCTTGGCGATATGCAGATGATCAGCGGCGCACACGGTCCAGAGTCAGCTTGCATTCCTTATGAGGACGCGGAGCTGGGAGATCTGCTGCAGGACGCTATTCAAAACATCCACGCTGAGATCACCGAGTTCGAGCTGGATGATCTCGAAGCTGAGGACGAAGACCTCTCTATTCCCGCAGACCCGTCCGTGCGAAACTTTAGCTATACGGTGGTAGAGGGCAAGCTCTACTTCCGAGAGAACAGCCGAATGAACCCTGTTGAGGTTTCCATGACGGCGGAAAACCGTATCAAGGGCATGATCGCCATCCGCGACTGTGTGAGGACGCTTATTGAGTATCAGACTGAGGACTACTCCGATGCTGAGATTCAGGCGGAGCAGGCCAGACTGAATGAACTCTATGATGATTTCAGCAAAAAGTATGGGCTGATCAACGCAAGGGCAAACAATTCTGCCTTCAGCTCCGACAGCTCCTACTGCCTGCTTTCTTCTTTGGAGGTGCTGGACGATGAGGGCAACTTCATCCGAAAGGCAGATATGTTCTCCAAACGGACAATCAAGCAGAAGGTTACGATCCTCTCAGTGGATACTGCATCGGAAGCGTATGCACTTTCACTTGCCGAAAAAGCCAAAATCGACATGCCCTATATGATGGAGCTGACCGGCAAGAGCGAGCAGGAACTGTTTGAGGACTTGAAGGGAGTTATCTTCCTGAATCCCATGCACACGAGCGACGATGACGGCAGGCCGAAGTATCTCCCAGCCGATGAATACCTTTCCGGCAATGTCCGCGAGAAGCTCGAATGGGCGCGGCGCAGCGCAGAGCTCTATCCGGAGGATTATTCCGAGAATGTGCGAGCGTTGGAGGCTGTACAGCCCGTTGACCTGACGGCAAGCGAGATCTCTGTCAGACTCGGTGCGACCTGGCTTCCTCCGGAGATTGCGGAGCAGTTCATGTTTGACCTGTTCGACACACCGCGATACTGCCAGTGGAACATCCATGTTCACTTCTCTCAGTATACGGGCGAATGGAACGTTGAGGGTAAATCCTACGACCGCACGAATGTCAAAGCGTACAACACCTATGGTACGAGCCGGATCAACGGCTATAAGATCATGGAAGAGACGCTGAACCTGAAGGACGTGCGGATCTTCGATTATATCGAGGATGAGAACGGCAAGAAAACGGCTGTGCTCAATAAGAAGGAAACAGCAATCGCGCAGGGCAAACAGGAGCTGATCAAGCAGGCTTTTGCCGACTGGATTTGGAAAGATCCTGAACGGCGCGAAAAGCTGACACGGCTCTACAATGAAAAGTTCAACAGCACACGCCCGCGTGAGTACGACGGCAGCCACATGAGCTTTGTGGGCATCAACCCCGAGATCACGCTCAGACCGCACCAAGTCAACGCCATCGCCCATATCCTCTACGGCGGCAATACACTGCTGGCGCACGTTGTGGGGGCTGGGAAGACGTTTGAAATGGTTGCTGCAGCGCAGGAGAGTAAACGGCTGGGGCTCTGTCAAAAGAGCCTGTTTGTTGTTCCGAATCACTTGACGGAACAGTGGGCGAGCGAATATCTCCAACTCTATCCCTCTGCGAACATCCTCGTGGCAACGAAGAAAGACTTCGAGACCAAGAACAGGAAGAAGTTTTGCGGCAGAATCGCAACCGGCGACTATGACGCGGTGATTATCGGGCACAGCCAGTTCGAGAAAATCCCCATGTCTATTGAGCGACAGAGGGCTATTCTGGAGCAACAGCTCGATGAGGTGCTGGAAGGCATAGCCGAGCTCAAAAGAAATCGAGGCGACAACTTCTCCATCAAGCAGTTGGAGCGCACAAAGAAGACGGTCAAGCAGAGGCTCGACAAGTTGAACGACCAGTCCAGGAAGGATGATGTCGTGACCTTTGAAGAGCTCGGCGTTGACCGTATTTTCATTGACGAGGCACACTACTACAAGAACCTCGCCGCGTTCACGAAAATGCGGAATGTGGGCGGTATCAGCCAGACCGAAGCCATGAAGTCAAGCGATTTGTATATGAAGTGTCGGTATCTGGACGAGTTGACCGGAGGCCGCGGCGTTGTGTTTGCGACAGGCACACCGATCTCCAACAGCATGGTTGAGATGTACACCATGCAGAAGTACCTCCAGTACAGCACCCTAAAAAGGAATGACCTGATCCACTTTGACGCCTGGGCTTCGACCTTTGGCGAGACAGTCACTGCGATTGAGCTCTCCCCGGAGGGCACCGGCTACCGGGCAAAAACAAGGTTTGCCAAGTTCTACAACCTCCCGGAACTCATGTCTATGTTCAAGGAAACGGCGGACATTCAGACTGCGGATATGCTGAATCTACCTGTGCCAGAGGCGCATTATCACAATATCGTTCTGAAACCGTCTGAGGCTCAGAAAAAGATGGTAGAAGGGCTTTCCGACCGCGCGGAGCGTGTCAGAAACAAGATGGTGGATTCCTCCACCGATAATATGCTTCTGATTACCAACGACGGTAGGAAGCTGGCGCTTGACCAACGATTGATGAATGATATGCTTCCAGACAGCGAAACCAGCAAAGTCTCAGCCTGCGCAGAAAATGTCTTCGATATTTGGCAACGTACCGCGGAGAGCAGATCCACACAGATGGTCTTCTGCGATCTGTCCACGCCGCACAACGACGGCAAGTTCAATGTGTATGATGATCTCCGAAAGAAGCTCATTGAGAAAGGAATCCCCGCTGAAGAGATCGCCTATATCCACACGGCAGAAACTGAAGCCAAGAAGAAGGAACTGTTTGGCAAGGTTCGGTCCGGACAGATCAGAGTGCTCCTTGGTTCCACACAGAAAATGGGTGCAGGCACGAATGTCCAGACTAAGCTGGTGGCGCTCCATCATTTGGATTGTCCCTGGCGTCCGTCTGATTTGCAGCAGCGGGAAGGCCGTATCATCCGTCAAGGCAACGAGAATCCGGAGGTGGATATCTACACCTATGTGACCGAGAACACCTTTGACAGCTACCTCTATCAGCTTGTGGAGGGTAAGCAGAAGTTCATTGGCCAGATCATGACCTCCAAGAGCCCTGTTCGCTCCGCAGAGGATATTGACGAGACCGCTTTGTCCTATGCTGAAATCAAAGCTTTGTGTGCCGGTAATCCGCACATCAAGGAAAAGATGGATCTGGACATTGATGTGTCCCGCTTGAAGCTTCTCAAGGCCAACCACCTGAGTCAGCGTTATGCGCTGGAAGACCAGATCATCAAGGAGTTCCCACAGAAGATCAAATCGCTGGAGCAGCGGATTGAGGGCTATAAGGCGGACATGGCGCAGCTTGCTCAAAACACGCTGCCAAATGAGGACGGCTTCTCTCCGATGATAATGGCAGGAGGAACGGTAACGGACAAGAAAGCAGCCGGTGAAGCCATCATCGGGTTCTGCAAGTCCATGACAAATCCGGACCCGATCCACATCGGTGAATATCGCGGCTTTGATATGGAGCTGTTCTTTGACAGCTTCAGCCGGGAGTACAAAATCACCTTGAAGCATGAGCTTCGGCATACGGTAACGCTGGGCACAGACATTTTCGGAAATATTCAGCGACTGGACAACGCCCTGAACAGCTTCCAAGAGAAGCTGACAGCCTGTGAAGCGCAGCTCGAAAACACGAAGGTCCAGCTCGAAAACGCAAAGCTTGAGGTTCAAAAGCCATTCCCCCAGGAAGAAGAGCTGAAGACTAAGACGGCGCGTCTAAATGAACTCAACGCTATGCTCAGCCTTGATAAGCGAGAAAATGAGATCGTTGACGGAGAGCGAGCCGAGGAAGAACCGAGCCGGTCGAGCGACGACAGAGAGCGATAAAAAACAATTTGCACATTTGTAATGTCGGGCATCTCTCGCTACAATGAAGTCAGAAAACAGATGGAGGTGCTTGAGATGTTCCGGCATAAAGCAGAAAAGCGAATCGTAGAGCTCAACTCCGAACAGCTTCGGCTTGCCAAACATGCGCTGCTTGAGTTCCGAAACAAGCTGATCTCGCAGGGCAAGCCCACGGAGGATGTAAACGAGCTGCTTCTGAAAATCATGAAATAATACCTTGATAGCCGCAGGGATAAAACCTTGCGGCTATCGCTTTACATAGCCGTCGATGCTTACCACATCGGCGGCTAAATCTTTATGAAGGAGGTTTTGCAAATGACCAATGAAGAGTTGAATACCGCACTGTATGAGAAGATGTTCGCTGAACAGCAGCGGTATCGTGAATGGCTGCTATCTCAGCCGCCTGATGAAATCCTCAATCACTGCTATGAGTTCACGGTGAGAGAGGATATCGTCCTGGCTCTGGAGTACCACGATCTGTCTGACAAGCAGTGCAAGGCGCTTTTGCAGTCGCGCAGCCCGCTTGCCGATGTGTTCAAGGACTTTGAGAAGCGAGAAACAGATCACATGGACAACATCCGTGACACCATAGAGTGCCGCGCCAATGCGATCATCCGCAGAGACTTTATGCGTCAGCAGCAGGAAGCGAGGTGATGCACGATGGGCTATATTGCGGCAGATGACATTCTAAAGGCCAGGGAGATGGATCTCATGACCTATCTCCGCAACTATGAGCCGCAGGAGCTTGTTCGTGTATCCGGCAACACCTACTGCACACGCGAACACGAGTCGCTCAGAATCAGCAACGGGAAATGGTACTGGTTTTCGCATGACGTTGGAGGGAGATCTGCGCTTGATTATCTGATAAAAGTCAAGGACTACTCCTTCATAGATGCTGTGAAAACCATCCTTGGAAACGCCGCAGTGAAAGAGCCGATCCCTTATCACCAGAAGGAGAAGGTCAACCGTGACCTTCTGATGCCGAAGCTGGACGATGACACCTCTCAAATAGAAAAGTATCTGTACAGCAGAGGTATCCATCCGGCTGTAACACTCTATTGCATTGAGAAAAAGCTTCTGTATCAGACGGCAGAGTATCACAATGCGCTTTTTGTAGGTTATGACAAGGAAGGCACTCCCAGATACGGAGCTCTTCGGGCTACAAGGAGTCCTTACAAGGGCGATTTAACAGGGAGCAATAAGCACTATTCCTTCTCCATGAACGAGAACCCGGCACCCGAACACATTCATGTCTTTGAGTCTGCGATTGATGCCATGAGTTACGCCACGATGCTGCTTCTGAATGGAAAGGATTGGAAAAAAGAAACGTTCCTTTCTTTGGCTGGTGTCTACAAGACAAAGCGGGAGAAAGTTGTGCCTGTTGCGCTGGAGCGTTATCTGAAGGACTACCCAAGCATAAAGACAGTCCATCTTCATCTTGACAACGACGGCATAGGACGCGGGGCTGTCGCCGGAATCGTATCCGGGCTCCAAGAGAAGTACACGGTGCTTGACGAGCCTCCCTTGCACGGGAAGGACGTCAATGATGAACTCAAAATCCGCGTCGGAATAATGAGAGAAAGAGAGGAAATTGAACGATAATGGATATTACGATTTATCAGATCAACATGGGTCGGGACCATAATCGTATCGCCTTTGAAGGGTTGGACTTGCTCAAACAGTATCAGGGTTCAGACAAGATCGACAGCCGCATCTATGACCGGGTGTTCGAGGGCGAGGTCGATTGTAAAGACCTTGAGGATGTGTACCGCAAGTTCAATCTGGAACACCCGGAGGGTTACAAGGGCCGGTCTTTGTCTGTGTCGGATGTTGTCGAGATCGTGGACGAGAACGGCGATTCGACCTTCCACTTCTGCGACTCCATCGGTTTCCAGCAGATCGACTTCGATCCCTACCTGACGGAGGAATACAAGGAAGACAAAATCAAAGTCGTTCTCTGCGAACCCGGCAAGGTGGCGCGAGTAGCCGAGATCAGCAACACGCTTGCTGACCTCCAGAAGACCGTCAAGGGCGATATCGAGCAGTTCTGTCCCTACGAGGAGGCCGTCGCCATCATCTGCAATGAGGAAGGCAAGTTCAACGGCATGATGCCCAACAGGGCTATTTACAGTGAGCCGCAGGAGGTTGAAATGTCCTATGGAGAACTGACGAGCAGGTTCCGCGAGGCCGAACGGAATGGGGGCGAGCATCTTACGGGATATATCGTCTTTACCGAAGACAGTTTCACTAAGCCATATCCGGAGGCTGCGCGGACCTACGCCGTGAGCAGCAACAATAAGGCGTTCCAGCCCAATATGGGCGGCTACTCCATCTACGCCAGCGCACTCGACGGTTCCGACCCGATGATCCGTCTGGAGGGCTATATGCAGAGCGAAAAGGGCGGCAAGGACGGATGGAAGATCGAGAGGTGCTATATGAAGAGCACCGAAAAGGAAATGATCGACGTCATCTTCGGCCCCTTCTTTATCTGCGATTGCAGCGGTGCCAACTACGGGTCTCTGAATCAGGAGCAGATCGACCGTTTCATGAAGCAGTTTGAAAACCCTGAGAGGCTCATTCGCATGAATGGAACGCTGATGTCTGTTCCTTATAAGCCGGAACCGGATCTTTCGAGGTGATGGAGGTGAGGGTATGAGAATCATCGACGATACCTTTATCATCGGGATTGACAGCGGCTACGGCAATATCAAGACCGCAAACTGCTGCTTTCCGGCAAGTGTTGCAGCATACGACATCGAGCCGGTCTTCAAGGATAACATGCTGGTGTATGGGAATCGTTTCTACCTGATCGGAGAAGGCCATAAAGAGTTCCTTGCAGACAAGACAAGGGACAATGACTACTATGTCCTGGCACTTGCCGCGATTGCAAGGGAGATGAACATCAAAAAGCTTACCTCCGGCAGGATCAGAATCGCCGCAGGGCTTCCCCTGACATGGGTAAGCGGCCAGCGTGATGACTTCAAGAACTACCTCCTGCAGAACCGGTCAGTTGAGTTCTCGTTCCGCAATACCAATTACTCTATTGAGGTAGTAGGCGTCGATGTGTTCCCGCAGGGCTTTGCTGCCGTGGCTGACAGGCTCTCCGATTTCAAGGGCGTGAATATGCTCTGTGACATCGGCAACGGCACAATGAACATCATGTTCATCAACGACAAAAAGCCGGTTCCTGGCAATATGTTCACGGAGAAGTTCGGAACTCACCAATGCCTTTTGGCTGCGCGAGAAAACGTGATGAGGGTTCACCATACTACCATCGATGACGCGATCATCAACCGCGTGTTTCGGTTCGGAACTGCGGACATCAACAAGAAGTATCTGAAAACAATCACAGATACGGCTACGGAGTATGTAGAGGGCATCTTCCAGAGACTCCGCGAACATGAGTACAACCCTGAGCTGATGAGGCTCTATGTTCTCGGCGGCGGAAGCTGCCTGATCCGAAACTTCGGCACCTTCGATAAAGAGCGTGTCACGATTAACGACGATATCTGCGCCACGGCAAAAGGCTATGAGTACCTTGCTGAGTTGAATTATCGGAAGGGCGGTCATCTATGAGCTATAAAAGATTCAGCTTGCGCTTTGATATGGACGACGCAGATGAGCGGAGAGCGTGGGAGTTACTGCACAGTGGAGACATTGCGGTAATTAACACGGAAGTTATCAAACGAATCAATGATGCCGAGCGATACAAGCATCTTGAATGGATACTCAGGAAGGTAGTTTCTGAAGAACTGAGATCAATGCCGTTGACATTATCCGTAGGAGGAACCCAGTCTCAGCGCGAGAATGAAGAGAATGAGAATAGTGTTCTGGATTTTCTAAACAGCTTCTGATGGCGCCAATATGGAGCCATTTTTTGATGCAAAAATCTGGGTGGAGCCAAAATGGAGCCACCCACTGAAAGAGGAGGTGAAACACCAATGGAAAAGAGAGCGTTGTCCTGGCAGGATTTTTTGGACTCCGGCTTTGACGGTCGAGACTACAGTTTCCCAGATTTTGAAGGGACTTTTGAGGCCGAGATGGTCTGCAAACGCTGGGACAAAAACAGTAAGCTCTTGGTTTATCTGGACTTTGATGATGGGAGAAAGATCATCACTTCCGCGTGGCAGGACTCCAACTACAAGGGCCTCGCGGATATTCCTTTTAATACCCGCGTCAGAGTTACTTTCCAGTATTCCAAGAAGGGCATTTCTTATCTTAGAAGTGCCGAAGTAATCTAAACCATGGGATCAGTGGCATTGTCTTAACAAGCAACGAATCTGTCCGTACAGATTCAGCTTGTCTGGGGCAATGCCCCTGAAACCCCAGAAAGAAAGGTGATGTTAAATTGAGAAAGAGAAATTGCAGAGTAGAAGTCTGCTTCACTAAGGATGAACTGTCTGCACTCTCGAAGAAAGCAAAGAAAGCAGGAATGTCTATCGGCGGCTTCATCCGGCACTCTGTTGCAAACAAAGAGGTTAAGGAAGCGCCGCCTGCTGATGTTCCTTACCTTATCCGTGCCATGCGTCAGGCCGGGTACAATCTGGATCAGACGTTGAAGAGATTCAATTCTACAAACGTCCCGGATATGCCCCAATTCAGAAAAGGACTGGAGGAACTTAGAACGGCGACGAAGCTGGTCTCCGACGCTTATACCTCCGGCACCGGTTAATGGCAGTCACTTCTATCTGGCCGATCAAAGGCAGAGTAGATAAGGTCATTAACTACGCCAGAAATCCCGAAAAGACGCATGACAAGAAAAGCCTCTTGAAGCTTCATGAAATCGAGGGCGTCATTGAATACGCCGCCGATGAGATGAAGACGGAGACCAGAGCTCTTGTGACCTGCCTTAATCTTTCAAGCGAAGAAAATGCGGCAAAGGAGTTCATGGAGGTGAAGCACCGGTACGGTAAAGAAGACGGCAGAGTCTGTTACCACGGCTACCAGTCCTTCAAGGCTGATGAGGTGGATGCGGATACCGCGCACAATATCGGTGTAGCTCTCGCCAGGGAGCTTTGGGGAGACCGCTTCCAGGTTGTGATTGCGACCCACTGTAACACGGGCCATTATCATAATCATTTCGTCATCAATTCCGTTTCGGATGTGGACGGCCTGAAGTTCTACAATTCACCGGAGGATTACAGACACATGAGAGAAGTATCAGATCGGCTGTGCCGTGAGGCGCGGATCTCTGTGATTGATCATCCTGACGGGAAAAAGAAGAATTATGGGGAGTGGGTTGCTGAAAAGAATGGAAAGCCAACAGTCAGAGACACGATCCGCGCGGATATTGACCGTGCAATTCTTGCCTCAACCACGGAAAAGGATTTCATCCGTGTAATGGAAGAAATGGGCTATAAGATTGTGACAAAGACAGAAACAGGCGCTCCGCGACAACATCCAATCGTTATTCCTCGTGGCAAAAAACACTTCCGTCTGGACGGGCTGGGAGAGTTCTATGAGCTCGAATCCATCAAGCAGCGCATTCAAAACAATATCAGAAAAAGAGTGCCTTTCCCGGAAGTGGTGGAAGACAAAAAAGCGCCTTACTATCAATACAAGGAAAAGGCGCAGAAAGCAACCGGACTATATGCCCTCTATCTTTACTACTGTTACGAACTTCATATCATCGTCCACAAGCCGGCATCTATCAAAAAGGTGTCGGTTTTTTTGCGCGAAGATGTGACGAAGCTCGATCAGTATATTGCTCAGGCTGATTTTCTTGGACGTACAGGTATCACGACTACGGAGGAGCTTTTATCGTACAAAGCCGATAAGGAAGCTCTGATAAAAACGCTGGACAATGAACGCAAGGGATTAAAGAACAAACAGAGGCAGTGTGCTCGTCGGAACGATGAGAGTGGCGCTGCGGAGATAAAAGCCCAGGTTGACGTTATTACCAGCGAAATGAGTGCCATACGCAAGGAAATCAAGCTTTGCGCCGCCATTGCCGAGCGGTCTGCAAGGGTTCAAGAGAACCTTGAGGATATCCGGCAGCAGGAATCTGAAAGAAAGGAGAAAACGACAGATGAGTTACTCGTCAGGAGAAGCGGCAGAACAAGTCGTGAGAATGACCCTGAACGGGGTTGAAGTTGCCGCAAAGATCAGCGGTAAAGCTGCGGAGCGGCTGGCTGTTCTTCTCTATGCGGTCCTGAAGGATCAGAAAAAGACGCGCGGCAAAACGAGGCTTACCAGTATGCTCAGGAGTGGAAAAGAACTCAAAGTGTTTTCCGTGAGCGACAATGAACTGGAAAAGTTCTGCCGGGAGGCCAAGAAGTACGGCGTCTTGTACTGTGTCCTCAAGGATAAGACAGACACAGACGGCCATACCGACGTGTTTGTCCGTGCCGAAGACGCAAGCAAAATCAACCGCATCTTTGAACGCTTTGGAATTGCCACGACTGATCTGGCTACCGCGAGGGGCGAAATCGTCAAGGCAAACGAGGAAAAGAACAGCGACCGTCCGGAGCCTGACCGTCATACCACGGAGAAGGATAAGGATGAAGCTTTCGTTGACGCCATGCTTGCGAAACAGCCCAACAAGGAGGAGGCTCAGACGCAAAACCCCACAGAAGGCCGGAATGCGAAGTCCCGTCAGTCCGAGCCTACCTCAAGGCCGCGCGAGAAAACCGACAGGGGTATCTCTGATTCTCCGGAACGGAGCCGGAAGTCTGTGCGAGAGACGATGAAGGAGATCCGGGAGGAACAGAGACAGAGGTCGGATTCCGCGCAGAGAAACAAAGACACCCCAACGAGGGGACCGGAGCACATCGCGGTGCCCAAGAAGAAAAAGGAAAAGGAGAGATAAATCATGGCAAACTATGATGACATTTTCAATGCAAGCCAGTCCGTGGAGACGGACGAAAAGAGCTATTCCTCTTTCGATAAGGAGGAATGGGCGGCGCAAAAGAAGCAGGAGCGCGAAGATGCTTTTGCTCTGATCGACACGACCGCCGAGCACATGGCCAACGACGGTGCTTTGTTCCAATCTTATCTGGATGTTCAGGCACATTTTGACCGCTACTCGGTCGGCAACGCCCTTCTCATCACAGCACAGAAGCCGGAGGCAACTCAGCTTGCGGACTCCAAAAGCTGGAGAGAGAACGGCGTGTATATCAAGAAGGGCGAAGTCGGAATCGTCCTTCTGGAACCCGGTGAGGAGTTCACCAAGGAGGACGGTTCGGTCGGCGTGAGCTACAACTCCAAAAAGGTGTTCGATATCAGCCAGACCAACGCCAAGCCCAAGGATCGCGGGAATGTGAGGCGTGACGACCGCCTTCTGCTCAAGGCCCTTATTCACAACGCTCCCTGTCCGATCAAGATCAGCCAGGAAATGCCGGAGGGTATCAATGCGGTCTATCGCCCGCAGGATAAGATGATCTTTGTTCGCGGTGGACTGGAGGCACCGGATCTGTTCCGTGGCCTCTCCCAGGAGCTTGCTCATGCCCATCTGGACAAGGGCGATTATAAGCGCAGCGACAACGCCTTCGTTGCCTACTGCGCCTCCTATGTGCTGTGCAGCCGCAACAACCTCCCGAAGGATATGTTCCGCTTTGACCGTCTGCCGGAGAACATGTCCACGATGGATGCCCGGTCCGTAAGAACCGAGCTTTCCAAAATCCGTGACGTTGCCAACGTGATCTCTGCGGATATGGCAAAGGTTCTGGACAAGAACCGTCAGCCGGTTGAACGCAGAGACGAGGCGAGATAAGGAGATGGCGACATGGCGGAGGAGAAAAAGGTCCTGACGCTGGACGAATTCGAGCAGCGTCTTATGGTAAGCGGCCTGATGGATTTCCGGAACGACCTTCTGAAGGACGATAAGCCTACGGAAGATATCAACGATCTGATTCTGAAGGTCATTGATGCCCCAACGAAAAAGGAAAAGCGGAGAGCTGAACGTGAGGAGAGATAAGCTTTCCAAGCAGAATGTGATCCTCTATTTTCTTGGCATAATCCCTGTTGTATGGCTTGGCCTGTTGATTGCTCCCTGCCTGGAAGATGGTCTGATCGGGCTGGTGCAGCAGTTCGGAACGATTATGCAAAACCCATTCAGAATAGAACTTTGCGAGGACAGTGTAAAAGCTGTCCTCATTTTGCTTCTGGCCTATGGAATTGCTATCGGCGTCTATCTTTCCTCAGAGCACAATTACAGGCGACGAGAAGAACATGGCTCAGCCAAATGGGGCACGGCTGGCTCAGTCAACAAGAAATATGCCAACAAGTATAAGACAGAGAACAAGATTCTCACGCAGAATGTCGCTATCGGGCTTGATGGTCGAAAGCACAGAAGAAACCTGAATGTACTGGTGTGTGGTGGTTCTGGTGCCGGTAAGACGAGGTTTTTCGCCAAGCCGAACATCATGAACGCAAATACGAGCTTCGTAGTGCTTGACCCGAAGGGAGAACTGCTCCGGGACACCGGGCACCTCCTGAAAGAGCACGGATACGACATTAAGGTTCTTGACCTCATTAATATGGAAAAGAGCCACTGCTACAACCCCTTTGTTTATCTGCAAAGCGACGACGATATTCAGCGTCTCACAACCAACCTGTTTAAGAACACAACGCCAAAGGGCAGCCAAACGCAGGATCCCTTCTGGGATCAGACGGCGGCTATGCTCTTGAAAGCTCTCGTTTGTTACCTTCACTACGAGGCTCCACCTGATGAACAGAACTTCCCGATGGTGATGGAAATGATCAGAGCTGGCGATGTGAAAGAGAACAACGAGGATTATCTTTCGGTCCTTGATGAGCTCTTTGAACGGTTGGAAGCGAAGAATCCGGAGCATATTGCGCTCAAATACTATCGGGCGTACCACTCCGGCAGCGCAAAGACATTGAAGTCGATCCAGATCTCCTTGGTGTCCAGACTGGAGAAGTTCAACCTGGATTCGCTTGCAGGCATTACGCAGACCGATGAAATGGATTTGGGCGAGATCGGAGAAAGGAAAACAGCGGTGTTTGCTGTAATCCCGGATAACGATTCCTCTTTCAATTTTATCGTCGGTATGCTGTACACGCAGCTATTCCAACAGCTCTACTATCAAGCCGATTCTGTCCACGGTGGCAGGCTTCCCGTTCATGTCCATTTCGTCATGGACGAGTTCGCCAATGTCGCCCTACCCGATGAGTTCGACAAACTGCTGTCTACCATGCGTTCGCGGGAGATTTCAGTTTCAATCATCATTCAGAATCTGGCGCAGCTCAAGGCCCTGTTTGAGAAGCAATGGGAAAGCATCGTCGGCAACTGCGACGAGTTTCTCTACCTCGGCGGTAATGAGCAGTCCACCCACGAGTATGTCTCCAAGCTGCTCGGTAAAGAGACCATCGACACGAACACTTACGGCAGATCTCGCGGAAGAAACGGAAGCTACTCTACAAACTACCAGCTCACAGGGCGTGAGCTTATGACACCTGACGAAGTGCGTATGCTGGACAATCAGTACGCACTTCTTTTTATACGCGGTGAGCGTCCCGTTCAGGATTTCAAGTACGACATTCTTCATCATCCCAATGTACGGGAAACCACCGATGGCGGAGCACCGGCGTTTACGCATGGTGAAGACACCAGAAGCATTGCGGCTATGTCTTTCGTGTTTGACAAAAACGTTGTCAAGCAGGCGCAGGGGATCAAGCCGGAACTACACGATTTTGAACTGCTCTCAGAAGAAGAGCTCCAAGAAATATTTGATAAAAAGGAGAAAGAAGAACATGAAAAACATCAATCGTAAGAACAACACTCAGAAGCCGGAGATTCCCGGCAAGGTCAAGAAGGGCTTCCGCTTCTATGCTGTAGCGGTCCTGTCCCTTGCACTGGTTATGGGCATGAGCGTTACCGCCTTCGCAGCCGGTGACCCGATCACGGTCGTCAACAACCTGTCCGATTTCATCTTCGGCCTGATCCGTGCGGTCGGCCTCATCCTTCTCGGTTGGGGTATCGTGCAGGTCGGTCTCAGCTTCCAGAGCCACGACCCGAGCCAGCGTTCCAACGGCTTCCTGACTCTGGCTGGCGGAGTCATCATCACCTTCGCAAAGGAAATCCTCAACCTGATCGTGGGCTGATCCGGTTTCCCGAAAAAGGGGCGGTCAGCAATGACCGCTCCGGATTGGAGGTGTAACGAATGTCGGATAACTGGATTGTACAGAATCTCGAAAATGCCCTTGAGGTATGGAACGATAAGTTGTCTGAGATCTGGCAACTGATCACACAGTCACCGCAGACATTCAAAGGTGGCTCTATTTGGTCAGTCATTACAAGTATCCACGGAGCTTTGCAAGCCATCGGCTACGCACTGCTGGTGCTTTTCTTTGTGGTGGGCGTTGTAAAGACGTGTGGATCGTTTGCTGACCTGAAAAAGCCTGAACACGCTGTAAAACTGTTTGTTCGATTTGCAATCGCAAAGGGACTAATCTCGTATGGCATGGAACTCATGCTTGCAATTCTTGAAATCATCCAAGGCGTGGTAAGCACAATCATGAACTCTGCCGGTTTCGGTACGCCGCAGGCGACCATTCTGCCGCAAGAAATTGTCACGGCGGTTGAAGACTGCGGCTTTTTTGAGTCCATTCCACTATGGGCGGTTACGCTTATCGGCGGGCTGTTCGTGTGGGTGCTCTCATTCGTGATGATCCTGAGCGTCTATGGACGATTCTTCAAAATGTATATGTACACGGCAATCGCACCGGTTCCGCTTTCCACCTTTGCCGGTGAGCCCACACAAAATATCGGCAAGAGCTTTCTAAAGAGCTATGCCTCCGTATGTATGGAGGGAGCGATCATCGTTCTTGCTTGTATCATCTTCTCTGTCTTCGCGTCGAGCCCGCCTGTTGTGGACACCAGCGCGACAGCGGCGTCTATGGTCTGGAGCTATATCGGTGAGTTGATCTTTAATATGCTGATCCTCGTCGGTGCTGTGAAGATGGCGGATCGCCTTGTCAAAGAAATGATGGGTATCTGAGGTGCGTCATGGCAAAAAGAATCATGAATAAGTGGCGCGGCTATACCGTAGAGGATTGCGATTGCAAGTATTGTCTCTATTACGGCGGCAGGAAGAACCGTGAAGTGAACTGCCTTGCAGATGAGTGTGTCTGCAAGGCGGAGCTTCAGGAAGCTGCCCGTCGGGAAAGAAATGAAAAGAAGGGAGAAATTGAAAATGGCACTTCAACTTTATAACGTGCATCTTGTCAACGGAGATGTTCTGCAGGTAGGAGAGGATTACGATCTGCGAGGTCCTCAAACCATCGTCAACCGTTTTTACAAGGCGGGAGACAACGACATTCTTGAGTTCAGAACCCCGTTCACTTCTATGTATGTTCCCCGCAAGAACATCCTGTTCGTCGCAACAGCAGATGTGCTGGATTAAGGAGGACGAAAATGGAAGTGAAAATCAATAGAGAGATTCGGAATTATACCGAGTCAATGTTCTTCGGACTGTCCTTCAGACAGTTCGTTTTTTCTTTGCTGGCTGTTGGTGTTGCTATCGTACTGTACTTTGCGCTCAAGCCTCATGTCGGAACGGAAACCGTTTCCTGGATGTGCATCCTCGGCGCGGCTCCTTTCGCCGCAATGGGATTTATCTCCTATAACGGGATGACGGCAGAGCAGTTTGTATGGGCGTGGCTGCGGTCAGAAATGATTGAGCCGAAGCAGATCAAGTTTGAGCCGGTGAATATCTACTACGAGGCGTTGAAGGACACCATCGATGCCAAGGAAAAGGAGGTCTACAAAGGCAATGATTAAAAGCATCAAAACAATCCTCTCTCAGGATAAAGAGAAGTTCGTTGTGCCGAAGAAGGTGCAGGACTTGATCCCGATCAAGTGCATTTGGCCTGATGGTATCTTTAAGGTCGGAAACAAGTTTTCCAAGACCTACAAGTTCAGCGACATCAACTATATGGTGGCAAGCCGAGAGGATAAGGAAAGCATGTTCCTGACCTACTCTGAGCTTCTGAACAGTCTGGATAGCGGTGCAACCACGAAGATCACGATCAACAACCACAGGCTGAACAAGGCAGATTTTGAGGACTCCATTCTTATGCCGATGAAGCGTGACGGATTGGATGGTTACCGCATGGAGTACAACAATATGCTCCTAGATAAGGCCACCGGAGCCAACGGCATCACGCAGGAAAAGTATGTGACCATCTCTGTGAGCAAGAAGGACATTGAGGAAGCGCGAGCATATTTCGCCAGAGTCGGTGCGGACCTGACAACCCATTTCACAGGGCTTGGCTCCAAGTGCGTTGCACTCAATGCGGTACAGAGACTGCGTATCCTTCACGACTTCTACCGCCCCGGCGATGAAACTTCCTTCGAGATGAACACCAATAAGAAGGCGCGGATGGGTCACGACTTCCGTGACTATATCTGTCCGGATAGCGTGGAGCGGAGCGCAGACCACATCAAGCTCGGAGAAAAGTTTGCAAGAGTTCTGTTCCTCAAAGACTACGCAAGCTATATCAAGGACAGTATGCTCTCCGAGCTTACTGAACTGAACCGGAATCTGATGCTGTCCATCGACGTGATCCCCATCCCTACGGATGAAGCGGTCCGTGAGGTCGAGAACAGGCTTTTGGGTGTTGAAACCAATATCACCAACTGGCAGCGCAAGCAGAATCAGAACAACAATTTCAGTGCCGTTGTTCCGTATGACATGGAGCTCCAGCGCAAAGAGTCCAAGGAGTTCCTGGACGATCTGACGACCAGAGACCAGCGCATGATGTTTGCCGTTGTGACGATGGTTATCACGGCAGATACCAAGGAGCAGCTCGACCTGGATACCGAGACAATCCTCTCTACTGCGAGAAAGCACATGTGCCAGATGGCCACGCTGAAGTTCCAGCAGACGGACGGACTGAACACGGTTCTTCCGATTGGCGTCAGAAAGATCAATACGTTCAGAACCCTTACCACTGAGAGTCTCGCGGTTCTGATGCCGTTCAAGGTGCAGGAAATCATGGATCAGGGTGGTATCTATTTCGGTGAGAACGCGATCTCTCACAACCTCATCATGTGCAACAAGGCAAACCTCTTGAACCAGTCGGCGTTTCTGCTGGGCGTTCCCGGCTCCGGCAAGAGCTTCTCTGCCAAGGAGCTAATTACCTTCCTCATGCTGAACACTGATGACGATATTCTCATCTGCGACCCTGAAGGCGAGTATGCGCCGCTGGTCGAGGCAATGGGAAATCTCGGCTCAGTTATCAGAGTTTCTGCCGGAGGCAGGGATCGGCTGAATGCCATGTATATGGTTGACGGCTACGGTGAAAACAACCCCATCGTGGTGAAGTCGGAGTTCATCATGTCGCTGATCGAGCAGATCGACAAGAAGGGCGTCGGCCCTCAGCACAAGTCCATTATTGACCGCTGCATTACCAATGTCTATCGCAATGCCGCAGAGGACGGGACCGTTCCGACGCTCTGTACGCTGCGTGATATGCTCCTGGAGCAGCCCGAACCGGAGGCAAAGCAGATCGCTTTGTCTCTTGAACTTTATACCACTGGATCGCTGGACATTTTCGGTAAGCAGAGCAATGTCGATCTGGACAAGCGCATTGTGGTGTTCGACATTCACGGTCTTGGCTCTCAGCTCAAGCCCACCGGCCTGCTGGTTATCACCGATACCATGCTGAACCGCGTGACGCTGAACTGGAAGAAGGGTAAGCGCACCCATGTCTTTATCGACGAGTTCCATGTGGTGTTTGAAAATGAGTTCTCGGCTCAGTTCTTCAACTCCGCATGGCGTCAGTTCCGTAAGCGTAATGCTTATCCGACTGCGATTACGCAGAACGTGGAGTACCTGCTTGACTCCGTTCAGGCCAGCACGATGCTCTCAAACTCTGAGTTTGTTATCATGCTGAACCAGGCAGCGTCCGACCGTGAGAAGCTCGCAAGGCTTCTCAACATTTCCAATGAGCAGATGAGCTATATCACCAACGCTGACGCAGGCTGCGGTCTGATTAAGTACGGTTCAGCGCTCGTTCCGTTCATCAATCAGTTCCCACATGATACGAAGCTCTATCAGCTTATGACCACGCGCCCCGGCGAGGGCGAATTTGCAAGAGGACAGGATTAACCCTGTCCTCAATCTTTTATGGAGGTAATTTGAAATGAAAATCAAAAAGATCATCGGTATCGCCGCTATTGTAGTCCTGTGCGGGATGGCGGTATTCTCTGGTGTCGTGTTTCACCACCAGTATCAGGACCAAAAGAACAGCGCACAGCAGTTTGAGGACTTGTCCAATATGATTGCTGATGTGGACAAGAGTGAACTCGACAAAGAGCCTGCCCCCGCGCCGGGTGAAGACGAGCCTGTAAGTGAGACACTCTCTGAGGAAGAACTGGCTGCGCGAGAAGCAGAGCTGGCGATGGAGAAGTACAGGGCTCTTTTCGATCAGAACAGCGATTTTGTGGGCTGGATCTCCATCGACGGCACGAACATCAACTACCCGGTCATGTGGACACCGAACAATCCTAACTACTATTTGAAGCACAGCTTTGAGAAGGAGTACAGCGATTACGGCGTTCCGTATATTGACGAGGACTGCGTGATGGGAGAAAGCAACAACTACGTCATCTACGGGCATCACATGAAGAACGAAACGATGTTCCACGATCTCTGCAATTATGCCAACAAGGACTTCTATGACGAGCATCCGATCATCAAGTTTGATACCCTGTTCGGCTTCGGAGAGTATCAGATCGTGGCGGTTTTCCGCTTTGATACGAACAACGACACCTTCCGGTACAATCAGTTCACAGATATGGATGAGGAGCACTTCAAGAACTTCATGAATAGTGTTCACCTCCGCCAGCTCTACGACACCGGTGTAGATGCCGAGTACGGAGATCATCTTATCACGCTTTCCACCTGTGAATACACCTACACCAATGGGCGCTTCGTGGTAGTTGCCAAGAAGGTTTAATCCTGTTCTTTGAGGAAGGAGGCGATAGCTATGAGCAGGATTAAGACGAGAGAAAGTGTGAAGGATATCAAGGTCATTGACAAAGCGGCTGTTGCCTCCGAGCGTATGAAGACGGCGCTGGTCAGGTCAAAGGATCAGTTTGAAAATCTGATGGACGATGGCCAGGTCACGCCGTCTGAATATGCGGAGGATAAGATCCGCTATGCTGCGGAAGATGTTGCAGATCGTTTCGGTCATGAGGTGTCATCCGAGACGAAAAAGGCTGTCAACAAAGGCAAAGAAGCATATCGGAAACATCGTGAGGAAAAGCGGATCGAGAAGAATGAGGAGCGGGTCAACCGCTATGAAGAGCGCTTTCGCAGGGAGGAACAGGCCCGGTCCGAGAGGACTTCTTCTCAGGAGTCTCATTCACATCAATCGACTACACGAGCCTCAAAGCCGCAAGGTCCTTCGCAGACGCGGAACGAGCCTGCATCCAAACGGCAAGCTGTCTCTAAAAAGCAAAACTCTATTCAACAGAGGAAGAATGTCCACCAGCAGAACACCGTCAGAGAGACAGCATCCACCGGCGGTGAAGTCCGGAAGAACGCTGTACGCGGAAAGCGAAATCAGACCATTAAAACAGCGGAGCGAACGGAACACACGATTAAGCAGTCAGCCCGGTCTGCCGGAAAGAGGACCGTTAAGACCGGAGCAAAAGGTACGGTTAAGTCTTCAGAAAAGGCAATTAAGACAGCGGAGAAGACTTCCAAAGCGGCCATTAAGACGGCTGAGAAAACGGCCAAGGCAACGCAAAAAGCAGCCCAAGCGACCGCCAAGGCCGCACAGAAGGCTGCTGAGATGGCAAGGCAGGCTGCGATTGCGGCATACAAAGCTGCGGTGGCGGCAGCGAAAGCAATCGCCGCCGCGATCAAAGCGATTGCTGCTGCGATCAAGGAACTGATTGCCGCCATTGCCGCCGGAGGCTGGGTGGCAGTCGTTGTGATTATCGTCATCTGCTTGATCGGCCTTATCGTGGCATCCTGTTTTGGAATCTTCTTCTCTTCTGAGGATACCGGCTCTACGCAGACCATGCAGCAGGTGGTCCAGGAGATCAACCTGGACTATCAGAACAAGCTTGACGATATCAAGAACTCCAACACCTACGACGAACTTGAAATGTCAGGCTCCCGTGCAGTCTGGCCGGAGGTCCTTTCCATCTATGCTGTGAAGACCACCAACGACCCGGATAACCCGCAGGAGGTGGCGTCTATGACCGATGAGAAGAAACAGCTTCTGACGGATATCTTCTGGGAAATGAATGAGATTTCCTATGAAACCGAGGAAAAGACAGAAACGGTCATAGTTGAAACTGATGATGGAGAAGGCAACATCATAGAAGAGGAAGTCGAAGAGACAACGGTTTATTTGTATATCACCGTAAGTCATAAGACCGTAGAAGAAATGATGGATCAGTACAGCTTCACCGAGGATCAAAAAGCCCAGGTTGCAGAGCTGCTTGAACAAGACAGCAGTATGTGGGCATCTGTTCTCTACGGCATCTACGGAGCTGACGATCAGATAGTTGCGGTTGCGCTGTCTCAGCTTGGCAATGTGGGCGGCGAACCCTACTGGAGCTGGTACGGTTTCGGCTCTCGCGTTGAGTGGTGCGCCTGTTTTGTATCGTGGTGCGCTGATCAGTGCGGCTATATCGAAACTGGCGTCATTCCCAAATACGCAGGCTGCGTCAACGGCGTCAATTGGTTCAAGGATCGTGGCCAGTGGGCAGATAACGATATCGAACCGGCACCCGGTATGATTATCTTCTTCGATTGGGACAACAAAGGCAGCTCCGGTCCGCAGGACGGCGAATCCGATCATACCGGTATCGTTGAACGGGTTGAGGACGGCATTGTCTACACGGTCGAAGGAAACTCCGGCGATAGCTGCCGTGAAAACCATTATGCTGTAGGCTACTATGAAATCCTAGGCTACGGGGTTCCCGCCTATTAAAATCATTTACTCCTGTATCAGGTTTAGATAGCCTGATACAGGAGTTTTTTCACTATCCCATAATGATGTCGGCTGTAAGCGACATCATTATGAATGTCAACATGAAAATCGTGTATACATATTGAAATCGAAGAAGGATCATGATATAATTTACTATGTCTTTTTATATCTGGCGTTCAGTTGGCCGGATTGATGCTATTTTATAGTGAACGGAGGCGCGCCATGAAAATCAGCTACGATAAACTCTGGAAACTAATGAAGAAAAACAAACTGATGAAAAATGAATTGGCAGCTGCTGCCGAGATCAGCGGGTATGCTATGAGCAAATTGTATAGAGATGAACCTGTATCCCTAGAAGTAATAATGCGTCTGTGTAAAGTCTTCCACTGTGACATTGGCGATATTGTTGAGATAATTGAAGAGGATTAAATAATGATTCAAGATAGTATTCATACCAGCCCATATAAGGGTTCAGGTCAAATTACGAGAGAACAATTTCTTTTTTATGAAATGAGAACAACAGCGAAATTGCTGATTGCTGGACATGATGAAAAAGACACTATAGATACTATCATACGGGACAATCTATTCCAGTACCCTACAGAAAAGTCTGTGAAGCAGATGGCCAAAGTTTGTGTTGAACGTTTGAAGTGCCTGCAATCAGATGAGCTGATAGGCGTTATTGCATCTGCGGATTCCGTTACCGCAAAACAGACATGTCTTTATGCTATGATGAAGAAATATCGTGTCGTAAGAGATTTTATGATAACCGTAATCGGAGAAAAGTATAAGCAGCGAGATTACTCCTTTGGTAGGGGAGATATTCGAGCCTTCTTTCTACGACTCCAAGAACAAGATGATTATGTAGCAACTTGGTCAGACAACACAGTAAGAAAAATGGAATCTGTTATATCACGTTTGCTGATCGAAAATGAATATATAGATGGCGGAAGATCAACGTCATTAAATCCTATGCTGATTACATCTGCATTGGAAAACGCAATTAGGTACAGTGGCGATTCAATTGCCTTGCCTGCCTTTAATTGCCTGGATTGAGGTGACAGTATGAGCAACTTGAAAGAAAGACTGGATCTTCTCAGAGAGGAAATCCAAAAAGATGATTTCCTTGATGGCAAGGGTCTCAGCAACGAAGTTAATATCCGCATCTTCTGTTACGATCCGGCAGAGGAAATGACGGTAACACACTTCCTTGAACAAATAAAAACAGACCAGTCTCTGAATTGCAGACTGATCGAGTGTAACTTGTATAAGACTTTTCTTTCCATTTGTGATGATCTTGATATCACGGATGCAATCCCTGAAATGGAGGAAGCTGACGGAGGTATCTTCCTTCTGGAGCAGCTTCACTCTGCGATTGGCGAAGGAGAGTTCATAGATAAGATCCAGTACGAGCCGCACAAGCGTGGTGACGTACTGATGCTGACCGGCGTGGGTGATGTGTTTCCCTTTATGCGAGTACATTCCCTGCTGGAAGCATTGCAGCCTTACTTTTCCGATATTCCGATCTTGGTTATGTACCCCGGCGAGTTTGACGGCCACTATCTGAAGTTGTTCGGAAGGCTGACACCAAACGATTATTACAGAGCTTTCAATATTTTCTGAGGAGGATGCAGACATGATGATTCGCAACATGTTCGCTGAGGACATCAACAGACAAATCAATGGTGTCATCAAAGTCGATCAGGATACAACGGACGTTATCGAGCAGGAAGTTCGAGAGTACGTCATCACGAAAGAATTGAAGAAGCACTTCATCAGCTTCTTTGACTACTATAGCGACTCCTTTGATAAACCTACGGACGATATCGGCGTGTGGATCTCCGGTTTCTTTGGAAGCGGTAAGTCTCACTTCCTGAAGATGCTTTCCTACATCCTTGAGAACAAGTCTGTTGGCGGTGTTCCTACGGTCGAAATGTTCCGCAAGAAGTTTGCGGATGATCCTGCCACATTCATGTTAATCGACAAGGCTACCCGTGGCAAGACAGAGACCATTCTTTTCAACATTGACATTGAAGGCTCTATCAACAAGGACAAGACTGCGGTGCTCCGCGTCTTCGCAAAAATGTTCTATAACCACCTTGGCTTCTTTGGCGAGAATCTGAAGGTTGCTATGCTGGAGCAGTACATTGATCAGCTTGGAAAGACCGAAGAGTTCCGTCGCGTCTTTGAGGCCAAGAAAGGCAAGTCATGGGTCGATCAGAGAAAGGCCTTTGCATTCAACGGCAAGTTTATCATTCCTACACTGATGGAAGTTCTGGACATGAGCGAGGAAGATGCAAAGCGCTGGTTCAACGACAAGACGGCAGTCGAGTTTTCCATTGCCCAGCTTGTTGAAGATATCAAAGCTTACGTGAAAAAGCAGCCGAAGGACTTCCGGCTTATCTTCCTGATTGACGAAGTTGGTCAGTACGTCGGAACGGACACTGACATGCTCCTGAACCTCCAGTCTTTAACTGAGAAGATTGGCAGCGAATGCGGCGGCAAGGTTTGGGTCATGTGCACCGGTCAGGAAGCCATTGATGAGATCATTAAGGTTCGTGCCGATGAGTTCTCCAGAATTCAGGCGCGTTTCAAAACCCGGCTCTCTCTGTCTTCCTCCTCTGTGGATGAAGTTATCCAGAAGCGTATTTTGAAGAAAAAGCCCGATGTCGAGAAGCAGCTGGAAGGCCTTTATCATGAAAATGATTCTGCCCTTCGCAATCTCTTCAGCTTCACGGACTCCATTCTGGATATCAAGGGCTTTACCGGAGCAAACGAGTTCGCAGTGAACTTCCCGTTTGTACCGTATCAGTTCATCATCATGCAGAAGGTCTTTGCCGAGATCCGCAAGCACGGTAACTCTGGCAAACATCTTTCCGGTGGTGAGCGTTCCATGCTGTCCGGTTTCCAAGAAGCCGCGCAGAAGATTCAGGATCAGGACGAATATGCGCTGGTTCCGTTCTTCCGCTTCTACGATACCGTGCATACCTTCCTTGATAGCTCCATTCGCCGTGTGATCGAGCGCTGCCAGAACGCAGCGGATATTGGCGCGGGAATCGAGGCTATGGACGTTGATGTTCTGAAGCTCTTGTACCTGATCCGCTATGTGGATGACATCCCTGCCAACGTGGACAATATCGTTATCCTGATGGCTGACGATATCCGCACAGATAAGATCGTTCTCCGTGAGAAGGTCAGAGAGTCTCTGAACCGGCTCATGAGCCAGAACTACATCGGCAGAACCGGCGACACTTATAACTTCCTGACCGATGAGGAGCAGGACATCCAGAAAGACATCAAGAATACCAACGTGGATACTGCGTCTATCGTTGAGCGCATTGCTCAGATGATCTACGCCGATATCTACCAGACAAAGAAATATCGCTACGGCAAGTATGACTTCGACTTCGACAAGATGGTTGACGGCGTGACCACTGGCGCAGTGACCGGTGGTATGAAGTTGCGCTTCCTGACGGTCGCAACAGATGCCGTAGAGAAATCTGATCTGCGCCTTATGACGGAATCTAAGGGGCAGGCAATCGTCGTTCTTTCCGGTACTTCCTACTATGAGGCGCTGGAAAGTGCCATGAAGATCCGCAAGTTCGTGAAGCAGCGGAACGTCTCCCAGCTTCCGAAGTCCATGCAGGACATCATCCGTGACCAGCAGGATGAAGCTGGCCGGTATGAACTATCCGCTATGGAGGATCTGAAGAAAGCCATTGTGAATGCCGCCTTCTATGTAGACGGTGAGCATGTTGAGATAAAGAGCGGTGACGCAAAGTCCCGCATTGATCAGGCGCTGGAATATCTGGTCGCGCATGTTTACAGTGAGCTTGGCCTGATCGAGAAGAATGCAGAGACGGACGCGGACATTATCGAGATCCTGAATGGCAGCTTCATTGCCGGAGCAGAACCCAACCGTGATGCAGCTGCGAAAGTCGAGGAATACCTGATCGTGCAGGATAGGACGAAGCTGCCTACCTCCATGTTTGATGTACAGAGCCGCTATCAGGGCATCCCGTATGGCTGGCGTGAGATCGACATTGCTGCTGTTGTCGCTCTGCTTATCAATCAGCAGAAAGTCACCATCAAGTACGGTGGTGCAACAATTCAACCCAATGATCCCAAGCTTCCGGACATGCTCCGCAAGAAGAGTGAGATCGGCAAGACCAGCATTTCCAAGCGTCAAGTCGTGACTGCGGTCAAGATGAAAGCGGTCAAGGATCTCCTCCGCGAGTACTTTGATGTGATGGATGTGCCGGATGATGAAGACGGCCTTGTTGCCTTCATCGTTACAAAGTTTGAGGCTCAGAAGGCTCATTATGAGGCTATGGAGCAGCGCTATGTACCTAATCGGAAATATCCGGACAAGGGCAAAGTGCAGGCGGCAATTCAGCTGGCAACGGAAGTTCTCTCTCAGAAGAAAGATAACATTGCACTGATTGACCGCGTTCTGAAGCTGGAAGACAAGCTCTTTGACAGTAAGGAAGATCTTCAGGAAGTTGAGAGTTTCTTCAAGACGCAAGTGCAGGTCTTCGATGCAGCGGCTCAGATGGAAGAAGACCTCCGGAATGAGTTGGATTACCTGTCGCACGAGCCGGAAGCCAATGATGCGCTCAACAAGATCCGTCTTATCGTTGTGGTGCAGGGCGGCTTTAGCTACAAGAAGATCCCCGAACTGAACGGCCTAATGGCTACTGTCCGGGAAGGCCATGACCGCCTGCTTGCTTCCAAGCGTGAAGAGGTCAGCGACATCATTACGCAGTGCATGGGCGCAGTGCATCAGGCAGCAAATGGGGACTTCAAAGCCAAGGATCTTGTTGCTAAGGCTGATGAATACTACTCTCAGCAGCGGCAGAAGGTCAAAGGCTTCCAGAGTCTTGCGCTTCTGGATGGCCTCATTCCTCCGATGCTCCAATACAAGGACTCTGCGGTAGCAAGGATTGAAGTGGCGGTTGCCCCTCCGAAGCCGGTTGACCCGCCCAAACCGCCTGTAAATCCGGTCAATCCTCATAAACCCGCACCGAAGAAGGTGATCCGGTCGTATAACCGGGCAGTCATCTTCCCTGCAAAGACAATGGAGACCCCGGAAGAGGTAGACGATTATGTTGAGAAGCTTCGCAGTCAGCTGAAGCAGCTCCTCAAGAACTGTGACGGTATCCAGCTGAAGTAAGGAGACGAGTATGGACAAGAATGCTATCAAGAAATATGCAGTATGGGCAAGGCGGGAACTGATTTCTCGTGTCAGCCAGAGAGCTGCATTATATGAGATCACCGATAAAGGCTATGGAGACGCATCTGCGGATAGCGTTCTTGGCCGTGTCATGTCTGCTGAGGAAAAGCGTCAGCGTCAGGCTTTGATTGCTCAGATCCGAGAGAAGGGGTATGAGCAGGTCATGGAAGAGATCGCCTACACTTGGTTCAACCGTTTTATTGCCCTTCGCTTCATGGAGGTCAACGGCTATCTTCCTACTCGTGTTCGTGTCTTCACAGACGATGAGAATTACTTCAAACCTCAGATTCTTGCAGAAGCTATCAATATGGAGCTGGACGGGCTGGACATGGAGAAGGTCTATGCTCTGAAAAATTCCAACGATGATGATACTCTCTTTAAGTACATGATCATCGTCCAGTGCAACGCTCTCTCCAGCATTCTACCCGGAATGTTCCAGCGCATTTCTGACTTTACGGAGCTGTTGTTTCCGGACAACCTTCTTCGTGAAGGAAGTGTTATTGAGCAGATGGTAGCTATGATCCCGGAAGAAGACTGGACAGATCAGGTACAGATTATCGGCTGGCTATATCAGTTTTATAATATTGAGCCGAAGGCAGTCGTTTTTTCTAAGAGTGGAAAGATCAATAAAGAGGAGATACCTGCTGCAACTCAACTGTTTACACCTGATTGGATAGTTCGATATATGGTGGAAAACTCCCTTGGAAAGATGTGGATTGATGGGCATCCCAATGAACGCCTTCGGGAGAAATGGAAATACCTCACAGCTGAAGCAGAACAGGAACTTGCAGTTCAGAATGAGCTTCATGCCGTTGAGCAAGAATACGCATCCCTTCAGCCACAAGAAATCAGAGTAATTGATCCATGCCAAGGCAGCGGTCATATACTGGTTTATATGATTGATGTGTTGGTGCAGGTATATGAAGCTTATGGATATACTGCAAGAGAAGCTATCGCAAACATTATACAATACAATATTTGGGGATTAGACATAGATGAAAGAGCTACGCAGCTAGCATATTTCTCTGTGATGATGAAGGCGAGACAATACGACCGTCGGTTTTTTAGTAGAAGGATTCAACCCAATGTCCTCGTGATTAAAGAAAGCAACGAACTTGACGCGCATTGCATTGATTATTTTGTGGACGGAAGGCCTGACCTTCGTCGCGCCATGGATTCGCTTTGTGAAGCTATGCATGACGCAAAAGAGTATGGATCTATTCTTCAAGTATCTGATATGGACTTCTCTCTTTTGTATGGACGAATTGAGGAGGTACGTAATGAAGAAACCCCATCTCTTTATTCCATGCAGGTGCTTGATACTGTCGAGCCCCTTATCCGTGTCGCTCAAGCATTAGCACAAAAGTATCATGTTACTGTCACAAATCCTCCCTATATGGCTATTAGCAACGCTGACGCAAAGCTGAACGCTTATGTTAATGAAAATTACGTAGGTGGAAAGACTGACATGTTCTCAGTTTTCATAGAAAGATGTCTTTCCATGACACGCAGGAACGGTTTCACGGCAATGATAACGATGCAATCATGGTTGTTCCTCACAAGCTTTCAGAAAGTCAGATCTAAGGTTCTTCAAAATGAAATCTTTAGCCTGGCACACATGGGCGCAAGAGGCTTTGATGAAATAAATGGAGAAGTTGTCCAAACAGTTGCGTTTTCTGTACGCAAAAGCCATTTTCAGGGAAACTACATAGGATCATACTCCCGTTTAGTTTCTGGAAATTCCGAAGCGGAGAAGGAGAGGGATTATCTATCCGAAAAGTATCTTTACCACACATCAAATAGGAATTTTAAGCATCTTCCACAACAACTTATTGCATATTGGGTTGGGGAGGAAACTATCAAGTGCTTTGACGCTCCTTCTTTGTCGAGGATTTTTACAACTAGAGAAGGTATGGCAACTGCCGATAATGAAACATTTCTGAGGCTATGGCACGAAGTTGAGCTTGGTCGAATAACGTTTGATTGTAAGAATGCTCAAGAAGGCGTCAGCCGGAATATTAAATGGGTTCCATATAATAAAGGCGGGACAGAGCGTGACTGGTTTGGGAATAACGATTATGTTGTTGATTGGGAAAATGACGGCAGCAGAATCCGCAACAATAAAGATCCTAAAACTGGAAGGATTAGGTCTCACAATTACAATGGAGACTTCGGGTTCAGGGAAGGTATAACTTGGTCAGCTATTAGTTCGGGAAACTTGTCCGTTCGTTATTGCCCTTGCGGATTTCTTTTTGACTCAAAGGGCGCAAAAGGCTTTTCAGCTAACGAAGAAAACCTTTTATGGGTTCTCGGATTGCTCAACAGCAAAGTTGCTATGCAATTTCTGCAATTCATCTCGCCTACCCTTGATTTTAAGGTTGGTGATGTTGTTTCACTTCCTTATATGGCAGACGATACAGTAAGGGAGCGGATTATTACTATTGTTAAAGAGCTTGTACATCTATCAAAAAGCGACTGGGATTCTTTTGAAACTTCATGGGGGTTTGTCAAGCATCCTCTTATTCCCTCTGAACATGATTTCGGCAATTACCAACTTCAAAACGCTTTTGAGAGGTGGGAAAAAGAGTGCTCAACTAGATTTGCAAGAGTTAAAGATTTAGAAGAGGATCTTAACAGGCTCTTTATCCACATTTATGGCCTTGAGGCAGAGATAGATCCTACAGTCCAAGACACAGATATAACGGCTGTTCGTAAGGCAAACCGAGAAAGAGAGATAAAAAGTCTTATTTCGTATGCCATTGGTTGTATCTTTGGCCGTTATTCGCTTGATGTATCGGGTGTTGCGTATGCTGGTGGCGAATGGGGTTCGGATAAGTATAAGACTTTTATCCCCGACAAGGATGCAATCCTTCCAATTTGTGATGATGAATACTTTGAGGACGATATCGTAGGAAGGTTTGTTTCTTTCGTGGAACAGGTCTACGGCAAACATAATCTTGAGGAAAACTTAAGCTATATTGCATCAACTATTGGCGGTAAAGGGTCAGCACGTGAAGTTATTAGAAATTATTTTTTGAATGACTTCTTTAATGCTCATTGTAATGACTATTCAATTACAGGAAGCGGTAAACGTCCCATCTACTGGCTCTTTGACAGTGGCAAAAAGAATGGTTTCAAATGCTTGATCTACATGCACCGTTATCAGCCGGACACGATTGCCCGTATTCGCACAGATTACGTTCATGAACAGCAGAGCCGTTATCGTACAGCGATTGCGGATATGGAGAGTCGGATTGCTAATGCAGGAACCGGTGAGCGCGTAAAACTCTCTAAGCAGCTGGCAAAGCTTCGGGATCAGGCTGAAGAATTGAGAGTTTACGAAGAAAAAATCCATCATCTTGCCGATCAGATGATTCGCATCGACTTGGATGATGGAGTGAAACACAACTATGCGATTTTCCAAGATGTCCTTGCGAAGATCAAGTAAGGAGGTATAGGACATGGCCGGTATTGATTTAGGAACCATACAGCAAGACTTGGCACGTCGTTTTGCTGCGCCTTTACCGGAGTTCTATAAGCGCCGGATCATCTTCTGGTACGATGAAGACCGGGAACTTGAAGACCAGCTGGAGGATTTGTCTCTGGAGGGCGTAGAAGTTGTTGTACTGACCGGCAGCAACACGTTTGCGGTCAAGAAGCAGCTTTGCGAGGACAGCTTGACAACGAACTTCCTAGTCTATGATCCCCGTCCCTTCATGAAGGATGATGACAACTGGCTGATCAATGTACAGATTTACAGCGAGGAGTTCCGTGCCGATCTTAATTCTATTTGGATGGATGAGATGGGCTTACCTGCTACGCCTATTATTCGCAATCAGGTGAAGCACTACCGGAAGTTCTTCCGTGCGAAGGATCGCCGTGATACTGTCAAAAAACTCAGTGGCAGCATCTCCACTGCTCCTCAGATGCACCTTGCTGTCATGGCTGCACTTGCGGGCTGCAACGACATTCAGCCTAACAAGATCATTAAGGCCGTCATTCATGCCGGATTGGATCTGGATACGAACAGCATCTATCAGAGCTTCCTGACCTATGGCGCAGACAAGCCCTTTTGGGTCATGGTCTCTCAGGCTACCGGATACAGTGAAGGTGATGATTCCAGCCTTGGAAGACTTGCTATCCATATGTTGCTGACCGCAGCGACACGGACAATGCATCAGGATCATTTGGCCGGACTGGATGCCTTTATCTCGATACCGCATCAAGCCTATTGCTATGACTTTGTTTCTGACTGGCTCCATAGCGAAGACAACATGCAGCTCTACGAAGTTGCCCGGTACGTTGAAGATGAGGCTCGGCTGTCGCAGCGCTTCAGTAAGCTGGCCGTTGAGGATCTGGTAGATACGGAAGTTTTCCCGTGCATCAACGAGTGTATCCTGACAGCACTGATGAAGGAAATCAGTGATCACATCATTCAAGTGGACGTGATCAAAGCTGCCGTTGAGAAACGCCGCACGATGGTCTGGTACGACAGCGTGTCCAGCTATTATGACGGTCTTCTTCAGGTCGCCAACATGCAGGCATTCTTCATGGAGCACTCTGCCGGGTTCCATACCGTTGAGCCGCATCGTATCTGGAAAGAGTACACGACGGACTACTTCCGTATGGATACCTACTACAGGCTGTTCCATCTCTGCTTCCAGAAGAGCCTGAAGACATCAAATCCCTTGCTGGATGACCTCTTTAAGCATGTAACGGAGAAGGTTGAAGGCCTCTATTCTCACTGGTATCTTGGACAGCTCGGTCAGAACTGGTCGGATGCCTGTGCTGAGAATCTGGAGACATATGGCCGCATTCTGGAAGTGCCGCAGCAGGTTGACTTCTATAAGTCCAAGGTCAAGACCAACGATAACCGTATCTTTGTGATCATATCGGACGCATTCCGCTATGAAGTGGCAGCCTCCCTTTCGGAGCAGCTTCAGCGGGAGATGCAGTGCAAGGTGGCATTGAACAGCTGTGAGGCGATCTTCCCGACAGTCACGAAGTTCGGTATGGCAGCTCTGTTGCCGCATAAGAAGTTGGAAGTCGTTCCCCGCAGCAACGGTGTTCTTGGCATTCTGGCAGATGGACAGTCTACAGATGCCGGATACAGAGATAAGGTGCTGAAGGCCAATAATCCCAACAGTGTTGCTCTGAAATACGACAACATCATTGGCCTCAAGCGGCTGGAGCGTCAGACTCTGGTGAAGGGCATGGATATCGTTTACATCTACCACGATAAGGTAGATGAGGCCAGCCATACCTCTGACAGCGCCGTGTTCCCGGCCTGTGATGATGCAATCGCAGAGATCAAAAACCTGATCCGTATCATCGTCAATGAGTTTGGCGGTACGAACGTGATTGTCACTGCGGATCATGGCTTCCTCTATACCTATAGCCCGTTGAGCGAGGATGATAAAGTGGACAAGACTTCGCCCAGCGATCAGGACGTAGAGATTGACCGCCGATACTTAATCACCAAGAAGGGTGCTAAACCTGATTATCTGCTGCCTGTGCGTTTCATGGACGGACAGACGGAGTATGATGCTTTCGCGCCGAGAGAGAACGTCCGCATCAAGAAAAAGGGCGGCGGTCTGAACTTTGTGCATGGCGGTATCAGCCTTCAGGAGATGGTCGTTCCGGTTCTGGAATTCCAGTTCCTGCGTAATGCCTACAAGATGTATCAGCGTAACAAGGATAAGATCGATACAAAGCCTGTGACGATCAGCCTGCTGTCGGCCAGCCGGAAGATCAGCAACATGATTTTCTCCCTGAACTTCTACCAGAAAGAAGCTGTCGGAGGAAATCGTGAAGCGGCAACGTATCTCCTGTACTTTGTAGACGTGAACGGACAGAAAATCAGCGATACATGCAAGATTATCGCTGACAAGGCCAGCGACAACGCGCAGGAGCGAACTTTCCGATGCAACTTCAATCTCCGGTCACAGAAGTACAGCAACCGTGACACCTATTATCTAATCATTGCCGACGAGAGCGGCCTGCAAGCGCCAATCCGGGAAGAATTCCAGATCGACATTGCATTTGCCGTGGATGAGTTCAACTTCTTTTAAGTGAGGACTGCCGAGGAGGAACGTAAGATGGAAGATTTCGATACGAGCTTTAGTGTTCGTGAGATAATCAAGGACAAGCTGCGCCAGAACTTTGATGGCAAGATTGTCCGCAAAGACCTGACGAAGAAAATCAAGGAAGGGGCAAATGTACCCACCTATGTTCTTGAGTTCCTTCTTGGGCAGTATTGCAGCTCTGACGATGATGAGATTGTTGCTCAGGGCGTTGAGAACGTCAAACGCATTCTTGCTGACAACTATGTGCGTCCGGATGAGTCAGAAAAGGTGCTTTCCAAGCTGCGCCAGCGCGGAGCAATGACCATCATTGATCAGGTGACGGTTGAGCTGAACCTTCGGTATGACTACTACGAAGCCCGTTTCTCCAACCTTGGACTTGGCGGTGTGCCTATCTCTGAAGAGTATCCGGAGAAGTATGACCGGCTTCTTTGCGGTGGCATTTGGTGCATTATCCAGCTGGAGTACAACAACGAGCAGGATTCCGATATCGTTTTACCTGACAGAAAGCCGAGAAAGAAAAACGAGTCACTGATCAGCATCCGAAAGCTGACTCCCATTCAGATGCCTCATGTGGACATCGAGGATCTGAAGCAAGGACGTAAAGCCTTCACGAAGGATGAGTGGATTGACGTGCTTCTGCGCTCTATCGGTATGGAGCCGGAAGAACTGACCTATCGTGAGAAATGGCTGCTTCTTCTCCGGATGATCCCGCTGGTCGAAAACAACTTCAACCTCTGTGAGCTTGGGCCGCGTAGCACCGGTAAATCTCATCTCTACAAAGAGATTTCGCCTAACAGCATTCTGGTTTCCGGTGGACAGACGACCGTTGCGAACCTCTTCTATAACATGGGCAAGCATACAATGGGTTTGGTAGGCCTTTGGGACTGTGTTGCCTTCGATGAGGTTGCCGGTATTCGCTTCAAGGACAAAGACGGCATTCAGATCATGAAGGACTATATGGCATTCGGTTCCTTTGCCCGTGGCAAGGAAGAAAAGGCTGCCAATGCCTCTATGGTCTTTGTGGGCAACATCAATCAGAGTGTTGATGTGCTGCTGAAGACTTCCAGCCTTTTTGATCCATTCCCTCCAGAAATGGGAACGGATACTGCCTTCCTTGACCGTATGCATTGCTATATTCCGGGTTGGGAGATCCCTAAGTTCCGTCCGGAGCATTTCACCGATGATTACGGCTTCATTACGGACTATCTGGCCGAATTCTTGCGTGAGCTGCGTAAAGAGCAGTATGGTGATGCGCTGGATCGCTTTTACCGTCTCGGTAAGAACCTGAATCAGCGTGATACCATTGCAGTCCGCAAGATGGTAGGCGGCTTGGTAAAGCTTGTATATCCGGATGGCGTTTTTGAGAAAGAGGATCTGGAGGAAATCCTTCAGATTGCACTTGAAATGCGTCGGCGCGTCAAAGAGCAGCTGAAGAAGCTGGGCGGCATGGAGTTCTATGACGTAAACTTCTCCTACATAGACAACGAATCCTTTGAGGAACACTATGTCTCTGTGCCTGAGCAAGGTGGCGGCAAGCTTATTCCGGAAGGTATGTGCAATCCGGGACAGGTCTACACGGTCAGCAGAGGAAAGTCTGGCATGATCGGTGTGTTCCGGCTTGAAAGTCAGATGCTTCCCGGAAACGGAAAGTTTGAGCGTACCGGTATCGGCTCTGACAGAGATGCAAGAGAGGCAACCAATACGGCCTTCAACTTCTTGAAGGCTAATGGAAACCGGATCAGTGGCTCTATCAGCACAACAACACGAGACTACATCATTAACTATCAGGATCTGCAAGGAATAGGCATGACCGGCAAGCTGGCACTGCCGTCTCTGATTGCGCTTTGCTCTATAGCCCTTGGAAAGCCGGTTCTAAGCTCTACAGCAATCCTTGGAGAGATCAGTATCAGCGGCACAATCATCAAGGTTGATGAGCTGGCAAACGCTCTTCAGGTCTGCTTGGACAGCGGAGCCAAAAGAGTGCTGCTTCCGATGACCGCAGCAGCGGAACTTGGGACAGTTCCTGCGGATCTCATCGGATGTTTTAACCTGATTTTCTATAGCAGCGCAGAGGATGCGGTGTTCAAGGCGCTGGGAGTGGAGTAAAGGAGGGCGTTATATGTTTGAATCTGGATTGACTTATGTTCGTTCTGATTTCCATCTTCATACTCATAAAGATAAGGAGTTCCATTACTCAGGTGAACAGAACTCTTTTGTAAAAGACTACGTTACAGGGCTGAAACAGGCAAATATTGGTGTTGGCGTCATCACTAATCACAATAAGTTTGACAAAGGCGAGTATAACGCTATACGTAATGCTGCAAGAAAGGAAGACATATTCATTCTTCCAGGAGTCGAGCTTACAGTAAAAGAAGGAGCCAATGGTATACACACGCTTATAGTTTTTAATCCTGATGAGTGGCTCTCTGAAGGGAATAACCATATTCAGACATTCTTGACTTCTGCATTTGCTACAATTCCAAACCCTGAAAATGGAAACACAAAGTGTTCTTTTGACCTGAAGAACACTTTAGAAAAACTTGATGCGTATAACAGAGATTACTTCATTATTTTTGCCCATGTTGATCAAAACAGCGGCCTATTTACGGAATGCAAAGGTGGCTTGCTCTCGTCGCTATCAGTGTTAGCATCCTTTAGAAAGAGAGTACTTGGGCTCCAAAAAGCAACAAATCAAAAGAATATTACACAATTTCAAAACTGTTTTGGGTATATCCCTGCCCTTGTAGAAGGCTCTGACCCAAAGAGTATTGCTGATATAGGAAAAGGATCAAAGAGAACATATCTTAAGATCGGAGAATACTCATATTCTGCTGTTAAATTCGCTTTGCAAGACTATGAAAACAGGGCGATAAATGATATTCCAGAAATCAAACATGGTTTTCTGAAGTCCATATCATTCCAAGGAGGAAAATTCGACGGACAAAAAATATACTTTTCGCCTGAACTCAATACCCTAATTGGCATTCGAGGAAGTGGTAAATCTGCTGTCCTTGAGGTGGTTAGATATGTGCTGGGACTTTCTCCACAGACGGATAAGGATTATAAAGAGTCTTTGATAAAGAGCGTATTAGGCTCTGGAGGGAAGGCAACGCTAACTGTAGTTGACAAGCATGGAAAAAACTATAGTATCAGTAGAATATTCGGGGAGCGAATTAACGTTTTGGATGATACGGGGAGTGATCTGAATATTACTCCGCTGAGTATCTTTGATGGAATACAGTACTTTGGACAAAAGGATTTGTCTAACAGTGCAGATCATGAGAGCGGATTGCTTGAAAAGCTTGTGAGTGGCCGAATTGGTCAGCAGGCATCCGTTGATAATTATGTTGAAGAACTTGTGACGGCTGTAAGTCAACTATTAGATGTTAGCAGAATACCAAGTCAAATTGAGGAAACCAAAATCCAACAAGCAGAAAACGAGCATAAAATTGCTATTTACCAAGAAAAAGGCGTTGCGGAGAAACTCCAGAAGCAAGCAGCATACACGGCTGATCGTACTAAACTTGAATCCGCAAAAAGTAAACTATCATCAGTCATCAAAGCAATAAGAAAAGCGTATGACAATAACAAAACGATTTCCAGCGCTCTATCTGAACACAAAAGTGAGTATAACCAGGAGCTTATAGAAGAGGGACAGAAGATCCTAGAAGGTATTGATAGGAAGATAGCGTTGATTGGCGAAACAATTCTGGAGATGCAATCAGATGAGTCTTCCTTCGAGAAAATCATTCAGAAGCTAATCGACCAGATTTCTTCATTATCAGACGAATTTGCAGAGATAAAGCGTGAAATAAAAGATGATTCATTGGATGCTGATTCTTTTGTTCAACTAACAGCTGACAAGGAAAAGGTAAAGGATGCTCTTCAACAATTAGAAGAGAAACTGAAGACGAAGACGTCAATAGAAGCATCTTTCTCAAAAGCAGCACGTTTACGCAATGACGCACTCCAAAGGCTTTTTCATGCTTACCAGAGAGAGACTGAACGAATCAATAACAACCAAAGTGAGTTGCGTATTGAAATCACTTTTAAAGGTGATCGAGAAAGCTTCAAGGCAAAGCTAAAAAGTGATTTTCGAGGTACTGGAATATCCGATAGTAAGTACCAGGCCATGAGCGAAAAATTCTCAGACTATGTTGCGTTAATTGAAGATTGGATTTTGGCAGATGGGAAAGAATTACGTTCTATGCTTGGTACATTAGAGTATAGCAAATTGGACGCTAAACTTCATGACCAATATGCAGAGCTACTTGGTCATCAGGTTCAAAACAAAGTTGACATTTATTATCATGATAA